>Ga0209986_10003177_pt1 | contig 14552 bp, 10 predicted proteins | sample BlataG_FD_183168 | JGI IMG/M metagenome (GOLD analysis project Ga0209986, IMG submission 183168) | Deep subsurface microbial communities from Black Sea to uncover new lineages of life (NeLLi) - Black_00105 metaG (SPAdes) (version 2) | ecosystem: Environmental > Aquatic > Marine > Oceanic >...
AATAAATTTGAATATAACATAAATAATTTTAATGGAAATATTGATCCATCAATTTTAAAATATAAAAAAAGGTTAGAAAATATGAATTTAAATTCGTTATTTAAATTTGATATTCATTTATGACTTCCAATAATCATTAGAAGATTTTACTTTTTAATTAAGATCTTCTTCCTTTTTCTTTCGTTCGATTTTTTCAATTTCGCTTTCAATTCTAGAGCTAATACCTTTTATATCGGGCTTAATCTCCATTCTTTCTAAATCTCGTTCTCTTTGTTTTTCTCTAACAAACGCTTTTTCTTCAATGATTTTTTCGATGGCTTCGCTAGATTTCTCAAAGTTAGGTTTAATATTCATTCTTTTTTGATCTATTTCTTTTTGTTTTTCAATTCTAAACGCTTTCTCATCAATTGAAGATTTAATAGCTTGACTTACTTTTTCCGAATCAGGTTTAAGTTCCATCCTTCTAAGATCGTCTTCGCGCTGTTTTTCCCGCAAAAAGACTTTTTCTTGTATCGATTTACTAATTATTTCCGAAGTTTTCTCAAAATCAGGTTTTAATTCTTTTTGTTTATCGTAAATTTCGCGCCGTTTATCAATCCTAAACGCTTTTTCAGCCACGGTTTTGCTTATTGCTTCTCCTGTTTTCATAAAGTCTGGTTTTAGCTCCATTCTTTCAAAATCTCGTTCTCTTTGTTTTTCTCGTAAAAATGCTTTTTCACCTATTGTTTTAGAGATGATTTCTCCTGTTTTTTCTAAATCAGGTTTTAATTCTAACCGACGAAAATCGCTCTCTTTCTTTTTTTCAATCATAAATGCTTTTTCATCAATAGACGCTTTAATAGCTTCGCTTTTTTCAATAATTTTGGGTTGCAAACTTAACATTCTCTGATCCGTTTCGCGTTGTTTATCTCTTTTAAATGCTTTTTCAGCCACGGTTTTACTTATTGCTTCTCCCGTTTTCATAAAGTCTGGTTTTAGCTCCATTCGTTCAAAATCTCGTTCTCTTTGTTTTTCTCGTAAAAATGCTTTTTCACCTATTGATTTAGAGATTGTTTCTCCTGTTTTTTCTAAATCAGGTTTTAATTCTAACCGACGAAAATCGCTCTCTTTCTTTTTTTCAATCATAAAAGCTTTTTCATTAATACTTTTACTAATTGCGTCCCTTGCACTTTCCATATCAGGTTTTATTTTTAATCGTTGGAAATCAGATTCCCTTTTCTTTTCAATTAAAAACGCTTTATCATCGATGATTTTACTTATTACTTCACTAACACCTCTAAAGTCAGGCTTTAGGTCTGTCCTTTTATAATCTGCTTCTCTTTGTTTTTCTCTCGTAAATGCTTTTTCTCCGATGACTTTTTCGATTGCTTCACCAGTTTGTTCAATATCTGGTTTTAGTTCCATTCTTTCTAAATCTCGTTGTCTTTGTTTTTCTCTCATGAAACTTTTCTCGGATATCAAGGAAGAAATCATTTCTTTACTCTCTTCAAAAGCAACTTTCCGTTCTACCTCGAAACTTTTTAAGTAGTTTTCTCTTTCTTCCTTTTCTTTTTTATATAGATCTTCAACAATCTTCTTTTGGGTTTCAATTTCTTCGGGTGTTAAAGGCTTTTCATTTTCTTCCAACTTTCTCACTTAAGGAATTGATTAATGGGTTTTTTTAAATATAATATCAAAATTTGTATTTAATAATTTACTTATCCAAGAATTAATAGATTTCAATATTTTAAATCTTGAAAAGACAAATTTTCGAAATTACTCAAAGAAAAGGAAAAGTAAAACAAATATATTTTCGATTAAAGAGAAGATTTTATTGGAATTGGTTCAAATGATTCGTCTGACATCGAATCCATTAGACTAATCATTGTAAGTTTCATTGATAGCATTTCCATAACTTCCGTTGATAATTTTTGATAAGTTTCTGACCCCTTTGTAATGTGGAATTCGGTTGCTAAAGTATCGTATCTTTCTTTCAAGTTCGTTTTTAAACTATCTTGATTGTCTAAATTTATGATTTGAGTTTTTATCCAGTTATCAATTGCGTCCTTTATTTCAATCTCAATTTCTTCGTTAAGAGAATAAGAGATTTCCACTTCTTGAATTTTATTAGCTCTATCAAGATATTCTTGATCTTGATACATTGGTTTAAGAAGCAATCCTAAATTTATTATTAGTGGCTGGATTTGAAGTTTATCCAAGGAATCTGAAAAAAGTCTCAATATTTGCTTTTTCTGCGTTAATTGTGCGTAATCTACATAATCTTGAATAAATCTCATCAATGCGTTTTTTATTAGTAGTTCTTTAAAATCATTTATAGATTCGGTTCTTAAATCTAAAGTAGAATCAATACAATTATAAACGGAATTCATAAACGGTTTAATATTTTTAAACATCGAGAAATAATAGATAAACTGGACAATCTTACCTAATATTTCTATTTTAAGGTTGTCTGAATCAAACTTATTCTCAATTTTCTGATCCAAATTAAATTTCTCATCAGATATCGATAAGAATTGTTTTATTTCAAAATATTTTGATCCCAAATCCATTAATTATTTTATTGAACCATGTTATTAATAGAGCGTTATTTTATTTAACAAAAAAGTAAAAAAATAAGAGTAAATAAAGATATGTGTGAATCAATTCATTTTACATTTCCTTCTATCACAGTGGGACCAATGCAGTACTACCGTGCTCATTAGCAGCATCGATGAGAGCCATTAACTCTTCGTTTGAAATTGGAACTAAATCAAAAACAGTCATATTAGATAATTTAAGCTCTGCTTTAACTGTTTCAGCTAGGTTGTTGCAATCACCAGAAAAAAACACTTTGCGTTTCCCGAATTCTTTCCTAAGTTTTTCGCCGACTTCATCAATCGCACAATAACCTGCTACGAGTCCCTTAGTATAGCCTTCTTTCTTCAATTGTTCCACAATATTTTCGTCGTGACCTTTACCCATGACGATAAACCAGCCTCCTTTAAATTTTTCTTTGTGGTCGTAAGCAAACACTTGTAAAGACGCCAATGGGTTGTTTTCGCAACCTTCCTTACACAATAATTCCTTACCTTTAATAATTTTTACATCTTCAGGGAACTTCTGAAGTAAATCCCAGTCATACTTCTCCTTATATTCTTCTAAATTCTTTCCCGTAACCTTGATTTTGCTCAAATCACCTTCTCCTAACCCTCGTTTAAAAGCTATTTTTAAATGAGGAACATCATCTAAAGATAAACCAAAAATTCTCGCACCAACGACATCAACAGCTAACGTGTCCCTTCCTCCAATTAAGACATCAAATTTTTTCACGAGACGATCTTCCCACGAAGTAGGAGGATAATGTCCATGAATCGTGCCCTCAATTCCATCAATAATCGTTATATCTGGTTTAATGTATTCATACACATCTACTAATTTTGAATGTAAGTTATAATTGTGGTCTTTCCCCCGGTCTGCGTGTTGGGGAAAACCCCACTGATTTTTAATTCCAAGCGTCACTCCTGCCATTGAATGGGTTTTAAGTTTCGGAAGATTAATGTAAGTAATAGAATCTCTATTTTCCATAATTTTAGTAATCGTTTTAGGTAATCGAAAGGTTTTTAAGATATAACCTTTAGAGTTTTCTGCCACGGAAGGTTTCCCTTTAAATTCAAAAGTTTTAGTATCTTCTTCGTCTAAAAATATGATTTTGGCACCCGTCTCCTCGCATACATCCTTAAAACCGTTAATTGCAAAAACAATTCGAGTCATATTTGCTTGCGTAGAGTTTTCCATGACATATACATCTGCACCAATTTTGTTGAGATATTCTATTACTGCTTTTAAGACTTCTGGAGATGTATAACTATGTTTCTGAAAATCTATACCATTTACTTTAATATAAACTTCCTTCGAGTTTTTCAAAATCGGTTCAATCTTTTCCAAATTATTAAACATTTCGTTAACTGCAGATTTTAAACCTTGTTTAGTATCGACTATAAACACTTCTGTCATTCTTTAAACACCAATTATATTTAGTAACAATGTTGTTTATTATGATATTTATAATATGTCATAACAAAATTTATATATCAATAATCGATATATATCCATAAATGAGATATTAAATAATTTATATTTTCTTAAAATCAATTTTTTTAAAGGTTTAATAGGATGGTTGAAGAAATTACACAGAATTTTGAAAAAGCAATGAAAAAAGGCTTTATTAGCGCGCTTATATTGCTAATTCTCGAGAAGAACCCTTCATACGGTTATAAAATTAGCAAAGATATAACTTCCCGAACTCTTGGAATATGGAGCCCTCCCGCATCTACAATGTATACCGTGCTTAAGGAAATGACTAAAAATGGCTTAATTAAATACATAGAGCAAGAAGAAGAAGGAAGAACTAGGAAAATTTACGAAGTAACAAAAAAAGGAGAAGAAACACTAAAAATAATGGTTGAAAAGCAACAAATAATTAATGAGTCAATAGAAACACTAATAGCGGCAACAATAGGCTCAGATAAGAAGTTATCAGGACAGTTTTTTCCAAAATATGGGCCATTTAACTTCTTTTTCGAAAAACTTGAAGAAAAATCCGAAGAAGAGAAATTAAAATTATTAGAGTTTCACAAATTGAAACTTTCGGAAAAAATTAACCGATTTAACAAACAATATCAGAAAATTGAGGAAGTAATCTCACAATTAAAAAATAAAGCGATTGATAAAAACTCAGAGGAGGAGAAAAAAGTAGTATGAATACATTTAAAATGATTTTAAAATATTGGATGAAATCTAAGAAGGATTTCATTCTCGAAATAATCTATTTATTAATATCTACGCTGTTTTTAGTACTCGTCCCAATGTTAATAGGAAGAATGATTGGTGGTTTAGATCCGAATCTTTCAGTGCTTTCTAATGCTAGTGATCTAATTATTTCATTTAGCTTAATTCTTATGTTTGGTTTTCTAGCCTTTATATTGGAAAGAGCCGCGCGGTTAAGAGGGGCTGAGGTTTCCTCAAGAGCAGTTTATTATCTTCGCACTGATATCAACAACGCCATTTCTAGACAATCTTTTTCTTACTTTGATAAAACTGAGACGGGGCAATTAATTTCACGAGCTACAAGTGATGTGGAAGAAAGCGAGCAAATCTTCGGTATGGGGTTGACTTTAGGACTTAGATCCATTCTCCAATTAGGAGGTGTCATTATCGGGTTTATTCTTTTTAGCATAGAATTATCTTGGTTATTGTCAATAGCCATTGGAAGTTCTCTTTTATTATCGTATTATCTTGCAAAAAAGTTAAAACCAATATTTTTGGAGACTCGGAATAGTTTTGGGGAATTAACTAATACAATTAGAGAAAACATAGTAGGCGCTCAAGTAGTACGGCTGTTTAATACTCAAGGTAAAGAACGTCAAAAATTTTCTAAAAACAATGAGCGGTTTTATAAAGCTAGCGTTCGTTCAGTAAAATTGAATTCACTCTATATGCCAAGCATATATGTAATAATTGGCTTCATGACCGTATTCACATTATTAGTTGGTGGAATTTGGGTAATAGAAGGAGTAATGGATTTAGCTACCTTGATTACTTTACAATCGTTTATCGCGACTCTTGGATTCCCTTTAGTTATGTTAGGACAAATTATGTTGATGTACATTCAAGCCGATGCGGCTTTAAGTCGCGTGAGAGATGTTTTAGATTCAACTCCAGAAGTTAAAGATTTACCAGACGCAACCCCGATTGAACATATGAAAGGCGATGTAGAATTTGAAAACGTTTCTTTTGGTTATACTTCTGACCATAGGATTTTAAAAAATGTGTCATTTAATATTGCTTCTGGAAAAAAATTAGCAATTCTAGGCACGACAGGCTCTGGAAAATCTACAATTATCAATTTAATTCCTCGGTTTTATGAAGTAAGTGATGGGGTAATCAAAATTGATCAAGAAGATATCCGTAAGTATCACCTACAAGATTTAAGGAAAAATGTTGGGATTGTATCTCAAGAAACATTTTTGTTCAATAAAAGCATTGCTGATAATATTTCATATGGCAAAGAAAAAGCAACTATGGAAGAAATAATTGAAGCGGCTAAAATTGCCAATTTACATGATTTTATCATTTCTTTACCAAAAAAATACGATACTATAGTAGGTGAACGAGGTACAAGGTTGTCAGGGGGTCAAAAACAACGCCTTTCTATTGCTCGTGCGTTAATTATAAAGCCAAAAATTCTAATTTTTGACGATTCTACCAGTTCTGTAGATGTTGAGACCGAGTTTGAAATTCAAAAAGGATTAGAAAAAATCACTAAGGGAACTACAACTTTCATTATTACTCAACGAATTTCGACTATTCGTAATGCTGATAAGATATTAGTTTTAGATAAAGGAAGGGTAATAGGTTTTGGTGTTCACGATGATTTAATTAAAACTAATGTGTTATATAGACAAATTTATGAAACATTATATTACAAACAAAAGTCATTACCAGATTTTAAACAAAATGATAGTAATAAAGGTGATCTTCCATGAGTAATGCAGAAGAAAATAAAAAGAGAAAAGAAGAAATAAAAATCAATCAACCGTCTTTAGGTTCTCATCACCGTCCCTCGTTTGGAGAAGGTAAACCAGACTTAAAACATTCCAGCAAGGTTCTGTGGAAATGGATGCTTTCATATTTAAAATCGTTTAAAGGGAAATTTGTGTTGTATACAGTTTTTCTCTTATTAGGGACTATAATTTTAACCATAAGTCCGCTAATTTCTGCAACTTTAATAGATAATGGGATTGTAGCAAGGGATCCAGATTACATAATAATCATGAGTGCAGTGTTTTTAAGCCTACTCGTCTTCATGGCAATCACAACTTATATTTCTCAATATGGAATGGGAAAAATATCGCAAAAAGTTACATACGAAGTAAGAAATGATCTCTTTTTTAAATTGCAAGACATGTCTCTTAATTATTTTGATCAACGCCCATCAGGAGATATAATCTCAATTACAACTAACGACGTTACTCAACTAAACTTTCTAGTAGGAGGGCAATTTGTACAGATAATAACCAATATTGTATCCATTGGTATTACTATATTAATTATGTTCTTGCTCAACGTCTATTTAGCCTTAATCAGCTTGGTAATAATACCAATATTTTTTGTTATGGCAATATTTATTCAAAAAATTATAATGGGTGTTTTTAAGAAGGCTAGAGAAACGATTGGTCAAGTTACAACTTCGATTCAAGAGAATATTGCAGGAGCGAGGATAGTGAAGGCATATGGGCAAGAAGAAAGAGCATCCTCCGAGTTTGATCAAGCAAATACAGCTAATTATAAGATAATGGTTAAGATTAGAAGAATTATGGCTTCAATTTTCCCTCTATTTACCTTAATAGTTACAGTTCTCACAGTGATTATACTATTACTTGGAGGTTTTATCGCAATTGGAGAAATTAATGTTTTTGGTATTACTATTTCAGTTGGAGTTCTAGTTGCCTTTATTTCGTTACTCTCACAATTTTTCCGCCCATTCATGATGTTATTACAAATGCAACAGATTCTAGGAAGCGCTTTGGCAGCTTCAGATCGAATATTATCTGTATTGGAAGAAAGCGTAGAAATACCTGAGCCAATAAGTGCAAAAACATTTTCCGAACCTAAAGGAAATATTGAGTTTATTAACGTTAGTTTTGGCTATGTTTTAGATAATAATAAGGAAAAACAATCACCCGAAATTACATCTGGATCTCAAGCACCTGACGAGCGAATGATGCAAAATCCTATGATTAAAAAAGCTATAGAAATGATGAAAACTTTCCCGGAACCACATTCCTCTTATATGCTTAAAAACAGCATGTACATGCCTCAAAATGTTCGACAGAAATTGTTCATGAGCTTAATGGGAGTTAAGCTCGAGGACGCTCCCAATATAATTGACGTAATTTTAGACGAATACCATTATGCAGTTCCAAATACAGATTTAGCAGAAAAGCATCCAGAATATGACACGTCTTTTAAAAGTAAAGATAGCGATCTAAAGAAAGGCATGCCTTTAAAAGATCAATCGTCAATGGGACAATTAATTCCTCCCAAAATGATCGAAATGATGGTTAAAAGCTTAGAAAAAATACTTCGCTCAAAATCAGGTTTTAAACAACCAACTAGTGGTGGAATGGGAGGAGAAAGTCAAGGACTAATGAGCAGTGGCGCTATGCAGATGTCTCCTCAAGCAATCCTCGAAACCCTTGCCAGTATATCTATTCCTCCGGAGATCTCAAATAAGATTCCAAAAGTAGTGAAAGATGCTATAGAAGAAAAAAAGATGTTAATTAAACGCCAACAATCTACAGGTTACGTATTAAAAGATTTAAACTTAAAGGTCCCTCCTGGTGCTACTCTGGCGATTGCTGGTGAGACTGGCGCAGGAAAAACAACGTTAGTAAAGCTTCTCGCTCGATTTTACGATGTAAATGTCGGAAAAATACTCGTTGATGGGATCGATATTCGGGAAGTAAACAAAAAGGACTTACGAGGATTAATAGGGTTTGTTCCTCAGGATGCCTTTCTTTTTACGGGAACTATCAAAGAGAATTTACTCTATGGTATTGATAATCCTACCCCTGAAATCGAAAATAAGATGATTGAAGTTTCTAAATTCTTAGGTTTACACAATTTTGTTGAGACTTTAAACAAGAAATACGATAAAAAATTAAAAGAAAATGGGTCTAACATTTCTATAGGACAACGGCAATTAATTGGTTTTGCTCGAGCTCTAATTACTGACCCTAAAATTTTAATTTTAGACGAGGCAACTTCTTCTGTGGACCCATACACCGAGACTTTGATCCAAGATGCTTTAAATAAAGCCCGCAAGGGTCGTACCACCATTATCATCGCACACCGCTTATCAACGATAAAGAATGCAGATCAGATAATCGTTCTAGGTTCTGATAAACATGGTATCGTAGAACAAGGGGACCATGAAAATCTATTAGCTTTAAACGGTAAATATAAACGTCTTTTAGAAATGCAACGCCGAGATATTGAAATTAACAATCAATAATTTTTATTTTTTTTAATTCTTAAGTGAAAAAACTAAATTAAATTCTTCTTTTCAGTTATTATTAATTAGATTAAATAATAATTTCAACGAAAAATAATGCCTTTCTTGAGTTATAAAGAGAAGAAGATTTTTTATCGGATTAAAGAAACCGAAAGTAAAAATGTAATTATTTTTATACACGGCTCAGGAGGAAGTTCAAATACTTGGAAAAATCAATTCGATCTTGAAGTTAATTACGATCTTATTGCTATCGATTTACCTTCTCATAACAATTCAAATGAATTTTCAGAGCTAACTCTCGATTTGTATGTCGATGTAATTCGACAACTAATTAAATCTTTAAACTATGACAATTTAATATTATGTGGACATTCTTTGGGAGGGGCTATTACTCAACAATATTATTTTACATACCCTAAAGAAGCCTCAGGTTTAATTTTATGCAGCACCGGGGGAAGGTTAAGAGTTGCCCCAATTATCCTAAACTCTTTAAAAACCAATTACCAAGAGTTTTTAGACTCTTTACCCTCTGGGATATTCTATAGAAAAACACCAAGAGAATTAATAGATAATTATGTTCAAGAAACTTCGAAAATTAAGGCAGTTGTCACATATGAAGATTTTAAAATTTGCGATAACTTTGATACTATAGATAAAACAGATAGTATTGAAGTTCCATGTCTAATTATCGTAGGGAAAGAAGATAAATTAACGCCGGTGAAATTTTCGCAATTTTTTCGCGATAAAATTAAGAATTCAGATTTAAATGTAATAAACGATGCTGGACACATGGTTATGTTAGAAAAACCAAGTGAGGTCAATAAATCGATAGAGAATTTTATCATTAATTATTTTAATTAAGAATAATCACATGCCACGTCAATACACTTATGGCCCATTTCGATCGAGACGACTGGGGCTCTCGTTAGGGATAGATATTCTACCAAAAAATAAATTATGCACCTACAATTGCGTGTATTGTGAAATAGGCCCTACTAAAGAAGTGGTTTCCCCAGAATATAGAATTAAAGCTCCTCCATCTTCCAACTTTAGAAATGAACTTAAAGATATATTAAAATATGTCCCTCATTTAAAATCAATAACGGTCGGATATAATGGAGAACCCACTTTGAATGAAAACTTATTAGATTTTTACAAAATTGCTTTGAATGTCAGAAAAGAAATGAAATGGACCGACGAACCTCCTCTTATTACGCTTTTTACTAATTCTAGTACTCTACATTCAGGTGAGATTCGGGAAAGAGTGAAACATTTTGACCTTGTGTTGGCAAAATTAGACGCTGCCACTGATAAAGATTTAAGAAAAACTAATAGACCGCACAAGGATTGTCCAGATATTATGTCTATTGTGGATTCTCTCATTAAATTGAGAAAAGATATGCAAAATAAGAAATTAGCAATTCAATGTTTAATTTATAATTCTTACATAGAAGATTTTATTTCCAATGATAATAATGAAAATATTAAACGATTAGCTTATGCAATAAAAAAAATTAAACCAGATATTGTACAATTATATTCAATTGCAAGAATACCATCAGAATATTATGTTTATGCAATTGACGGAAAAAAAATGAAGCAAATTGTCAAAACTTTTAAAGAAATTATTAATAACGATTTAATAGAAATAAATTATTATTAAATTTTGTATTTATTTACAATTTTAAAACATGCGGTGATGAATATAGAGGAAGAATATATCGTCGGGGCAGATATCGGAGGCACTTGGATTCGTGTAGCATTGTGTCCCGTTAATTTAAAGGAAGAAAACATTATAAGTAAAATTGTTCAAACACCCAAAGAAAATGAATTTTCAATTAGCAATACCCTAATTTCCTTAATTACGCAATTATTAATTGAAAATAAAATTGAAAAAGAACAGATATTAGGCATTGGCCTAGCATCAGCCGGTCCTTTAGATACAGAAACTGGCGAAGTTTTCAATAACGCTAATTTAGGTTTTAAAGAAATACCCCTGAAAAAACCAATTCAAGAAAGATTTCCAGGAGTACCGATCTATTTAATTAACGATTGCAACGCATCGGTTTTAGGGGTACATTATTTTGAAGCAGATGATAATGAAAAAGAAAATCTAGTTTATATAACAGTGTCGACGGGGATAGGTGGCGGAGTCATTTGTAACGGACATTTACTTCTCGGAAAGGATGGAAATGCTGCAGAAATTGGACATGGAATAGTTAATCGACAGAGTAATTTTCAATGTAATTGCGGTGCTTTCGGATGTTGGGAAGTTTACAGTTCAGGAACAGGAGTTAAAAATCGAGCATTAGAAGCAATAAAGACAACGAATTTAAGCTCTAAAATTTTAATGTTTATGATCGATAATGATGAGTCAAAAATTACAGCAAAAGAGATTTTTCAAGCAGCAAGAGGGGGAGATAAATTTTCTAAGAGTATTATAGGGCAGTGTGTATTTTATATGAAATTGGGAGTTGGACTCGTCAATAATTATTACGATTGTGCTTCAATATACTTTGGTGGAGCTATGATGAAAGATCACGATTTAATTCTACCTCCCGTTATTGAACAACTCAACACCGACCCCATATTATTTACGATAAATCACCCTCCAAGAATAAAAGTAACAAAATTTTTAGATACTATCGGCGTAATGGGAGCGTTGGCTCTCGTGAAGTATAAGTTAGAAGAAAATCCAATAATATCCTAATTTTCTCTTTACTAACGATTTATTATGGAAATAAATAATTTAATTTTTACTTTTAGTGGAATTCGGGGAATTACAGGTAAAGATTTGAACTTTAAAACATCAAAAAAGATTGCTATCGCTTTTGGCGAATGGTTTAATGGCGATAATAAAAAAATTATAATAGGTAGAGATACGCGACCAAGTGGAGAGACTCTTGAAAAGGGTATTGTTGAAGGTTTAATTTCTACAGGATTTAACGTAGTAAATGTCGGAGTATGTCCAACACCAATTATTATTCATGCAAAAAATAAGTTAAAGATTCCTGCGGGAATTATTATTACAGGCTCTCACAATCCTCAAGAATGGAATGGTTTAAAACTGTTATCTTCAAAAACTTATTTACATAACGAGGATCTAAAACTGATTTCTCGTATGTTAAAAGATATTGATTTAAAAACTTATAATTTTACTAAACGGAATTTAAAGAAAAACATCTCCAAATTCAATCCTATCCCAGACTATATTCAAGCTCTATTTAACGATCTTAATACTGAAAGTATTAGAAAAAACAACAATCTTAGAGTCGTTGTAGATACTGGAGCGGGAGCGGGCAAATATGCAACACCTCAAATGCTTGAAGGAATGGGGTGTGAAGTTAAGGTAATCAACAACGATTTAACTAAAAATAAGCAATTTCCAAGGGCGATTGAACCTATACAAAATAACCTGAAAGATTTAATTATGGAGGTTTGGCAAGGTAAATGCGATGTTGGATTTGCCCACGATTGCGACGCCGATAGATTGGCAATTATAGGTGAAAGTGGTATATGTTACCCTGAGGATATTGGCTTAGCTCTTATTACAGAATACCAATTAAAAAATTATGAGAACAAAATAGAAGATGTCATTTTTATAACAAATTTAGCGTCTTCTTTAATGTTTGATGTAATTGCTGAAAAATATGGCGCGCGAGTAATAAGAACGCCAATAGGAGAGATCTTTTTAGTTGAAAAAATGTACAATTTAATAGAAGAAAACATTTCTAAGAAGAGTTTTATTTTTGGTGGGGAAGGGTCTTGCGGGGGCATCATGTTCCCAAGTTTTAATAATACTAGAGATGGAATTTTTGCTGCTGCAAAAATTGTTGAGATACTAGTAGATTCAGGAGAAAAAATATCAAAGCTCGTCTCTCAACTACCAAAATTCTTTTCCTATAGAGAAAGAATAAAAATCGCTACCAAGGATGTAAAACTAATAATTGAAAGGATTAAACAAGAGTTGATTGATGAGGGTGAATTTGTTAACCAAATAGGTTACGACCTTAGATTTGGTAAAGGAAAGGAATGGTTCGTTCTAATTCACCCTTCAAATACAGAACCTATAATTAGAGTTATTAGCGAAGCTAAAAGTGATTCGTTAGCTCGAATTTATTGCGAAAGCACAGCTGAACTTATCAAGCTAGTTATTTCAGATTTAAAATGAGTTTTTTCAACTATTCAACTTTTTTAATATTTTATCAGCCAACTTTTTTCCAACTACTTGAGCGATTTCTTCAGGAGAAGCTTCCTTAATACTATTCACACTGCCAAATTTTGTCAGTAGTTTATTTCTAGTTGCTGAGCCTATACCTTTTATGTCATCCAAAATAGATCTTTTTACCCTTTTTATTCGTTGTTTTTTATGAAGCTTTACAGCAAAACGGTGAGCTTCATCTCTGACCCTTTGAAATATTTTTAGAAGGTGTGAATTTTTAGGTAAAATAATTGGATCCTTTTTGTTGGGAACATAAATTTCCTCAAATTTCTTTGCTAAACCAATAATTGGAATGCCCTCAATGCCTAAATCCTTTAAAACTGAAAGTCCTGCGTTCAATTGACCCCTCCCTCCATCAACGAGGATTAAGTCTGGTAACTCTAAATTACGCTCTAAAATCATAGTGTATCTCCTCTTAATTACCTCTTTCATCATAGCGACATCATCCGGAGTGGATTTTGTTTGAATCTTAAAATGGCGATAATTTTTATTATAAGGGTGCCCTTCAAGAAAATAAACCATAGATCCAGTTGCATCTGTCCCTTCAATATTAGAAATATCGAACCCTTCAATTATTCTAGGCGCTTTGGGTAAATTAAAAATCTCTTTAGCTTCCTCCAACGCTTTTTTAATTTGATCTTCCTCTTTATTTTTAATTTCCTCCATTTGAATTTCTTGTTCCACAATAATTTTAGCGTTTTTATTCGCAATTCTAACCAAGCCATATTCTTCTTCCATAGGTGTTCGAATCTTTAAATTGGTCCGAAAATCTTTAAGGATATCTTTAAATACACCTACTCCATCGTAAAATTCCGGAACAACAATAACATCGGGTAAATTGTGTGTCACATTTTGGTAAAACTGTTCCATTATTGAAGGGAAAATCTCATCCTTATGAATTAATTTCTCTTTTATATTTAACATAAAGGAACTTTTATTCGATATCTTTCCTTCACGTATATGAATCATAACCATCGCTATGTATTTTTGTCCCTCGTCATTAAAGTAGCCGATAATATCTTTATTTTCCTTGTTTTCTAATAAAACACTTTGAGTTATTGTAGAATTATCTATTGCGTTGAGTTTATCTCTCCAAAAAGCAGCAATTTCGAAATCTTGCAATTGTGCCGCATTTTTCATCTTATCTTCAATCTGACCCTTCAATTCTTCAGTTTGACCTTTTAAAAACAATTCTATTTGTTTTATATTTTCTAAATATTCGTCTTTAGTTATTGCTTCAATACATGGTCCCGGACATAGTTTCAATTGATAATA
>Ga0209986_10003179_pt1 | contig 14551 bp, 13 predicted proteins | sample BlataG_FD_183168 | JGI IMG/M metagenome (GOLD analysis project Ga0209986, IMG submission 183168) | Deep subsurface microbial communities from Black Sea to uncover new lineages of life (NeLLi) - Black_00105 metaG (SPAdes) (version 2) | ecosystem: Environmental > Aquatic > Marine > Oceanic >...
CGGATTGCTAAAATCCTTTCCCCTTATGGCGAGGTGGTCAATCCAGGTTTCATCGAATATGAACCGGACGCCGATAAAGCCACTCAAGCCTTCAATGCTGCTGACGTAGACCTGATCGTAGCCATCGAGTTGGCGTACCAGAAGGGTATTATCCCCATGCGCACCCTCTTGCGCGTCAACGCCCCCATTCTGGTCTGGAACACGCAGCAGATACGCCGCCTCTCTGAGGATTCTGATTTCGACGTTATCATGGAAAACTCCGGCATGGCGGGTCTCCCTGAACTGACAAGCGCCCTCTTACGTAGCGGTCGCCCCTTCGAACTGCTCACCAGTCATATCGATGACCCGGCAGGATTGGCCCAGATTGGGGAGTATGCTGCCGCTGCCGGCGCAATCCGCCGCCTGGAGAAAATGCGCATAGGCATCATCGGTCATCCTTTTGAGGGCATGACAGATTTGATGGTGGATTATCTCAGTTTTCGAGACATGATCGGTCCGGTATGCTGGCCGCTTGAACCTGAAAAGGTGGCCGTTGCCGTAAAAGAAATGGATGCCGAACGAGTGCGGAAATTTATGCAATCGCAGGCTGAGCAGTACGACGCCAGCGCCATGCCCGATGATCTCTTCGAGCGCTCCGCCCGTTTAGCCCTGGCTTTAGAAGACGTTGCCAACGAGTACAACTTCGACGGGCTGGGTGTCTTCGACCAAATCTGGCTGACCGATCCGCGTGTGGGCATCATTCCCAGTTATGGGACAAGTTATCTGTGCTCGAAGCATATACCAGTAGCTACGGAAGCTGACGTCACCACCCTCAGCGCCATGATGATCTTGCAGGAATTAGCCGGTCAAGCTACGTTCCTTGAGAACTATGTGATCGACTTTGATGAAGATGCCATTATCCTTTCACACGACGGTCATGGGAACCCTGCGATGGCTGCCGATCCTAGACAAGTGCGCATCAAACCGAGCATCTACTATGAAGGCGTCAATGGTCGTGGAGCGGGTTTAGAGTTTGCCTACGCTCCCGGTGATGTCACCATCCTTTCCCTGATCCCGCTCGGTGATGGCAGTTGGCGGTTTATCGTCGGCGAAGGAGAATCTTTGCCGCTCACCCCACGAGCTGTCGCAGCTCCGCAGATGCAATTCCGATACAAAAACGGCAATATTACAGAATTTTGTGACCGCTGGTTGTTAGCCGGTTCGCCTCACCATATGGCGTTAGCGTACGGTCATCTCGCTGAACAAGTAAAGAAACTTGGCCGGTTAATGGGCGTTGAAGTTATATCAGTATGAAATAAAACGGTGAGAGACAAAGCCTCTCACCCATGAAAAGATTGCCAGAGTGTCTGGATATAGTATCCGGTCTTCGTGAGCAGTGAGTACAGGTCAATTTGGTTCAGGAGACCATTAGACGCAGAATAAAAGCAGGTCCCAATTTGGAGATTGGAATAATGGCGTATTTAGAGCTGCGCAAAGTAACAAAACGCTTCACTAAAACACTTGCCGTTTCGGATTTAAGCCTTTCGGTTGAGAAAGGCGAGTTCATCTCCTTATTGGGACCTTCGGGTTGTGGGAAATCCACAACATTACGCATGATCGCTGGTCTTGAAAGTCCCGACGCGGGGAGAATTATCATTGACGGAACGGACATCACAGATGTACCGCCAAATAAAAGAGGGGCGGGTATGGTATTTCAGTCTTACGCTCTATTCCCCAACTTGACCGTAAGAGGGAACATCGCTTTTGGTCTAGAAATCGCAGGTAAATCTAAGGTAACAATTGAAGAGACGGTCTCTCGGATGCTCCAATTAGTCCAAATGGAAGGCATTGAGTCCCGCTACCCTAGCCAACTTTCAGGCGGACAGCAGCAGCGCGTCGCATTGGCACGTGCATTAGCGCCAGAACCGCATATCCTATTGCTGGATGAACCGCTCAGCGCATTGGATGCTATGGTGCGGGTTGATCTCCGAGCAGAAATCAGGCAAATTCAATCTGAGCTTAGAATAACAACAGTTTATGTTACCCACGACCAAGAAGAGGCACTATCCATTTCCGATCGAGTTGCAGTAATGCGCAATGGTACGATCGAACAGATCGGAACTCCAGAAGAGATCTACCGCAATCCATCCAGCCGCTTCCTGGCAGCCTTTATCGGTACCGCCAACCAATTCAGCGGCAAGGCTGTCGACAACTGCACTGTTCAAGGAGCTCATTATAACTTCGATACTGTTGTGCCGGCAGAACTAGTAGGTAAACCTGTTGTTGTCCTTGTACGACCGGAAAATATTAGGGTTTTCAGTAAAATTGAGCAAATTCCAAATGGCTATAATCTGATCAGCGGTGAAGTTCAGACGATCACTTTTATGGGTTCAGTAACTCGACTTACGTTAAATGTCTATGGAGAAAGGGTTGTTTGTGACGTTCCTGCCAACACTCAGCATTTTAAACACAACCAGTTAGTTCATTTAGCTATCTCACCTGATCTTTGCCAAATCATGGCGGAATAAGGTTGAGACTTTTGGGAACAACAAATAAGAAAACCTGGTCGGAGGAAAACTTGAGAATAACTGTCTTGGGAGCAGGCACCTGCATACCCTATCCAAACTTCAGTCCAGCAGGTTATCTGGTTTATATCAACCAGGTGCCTCTATTGCTTGATGCTGGTCCAGGGACTATTGCCAGGATGGCTGCGCAAGGTGTCAACCACCAGGATTTGGAATACGTCTTGATATCTCATCTACATTCTGACCACGTGCTTGATTTATTGATGCTGCTCCAAGTTTACAACGCTACACCTGGTTGGACACGCAGTAAAGACTTGACCGTAATTGGATGTAAGGGGATTGAATACTTCTTGGATGAGCAATTTCGTTTACTTGATGGTGTAAAACCAGAAACTTACTCCTTGCAAATATATGAAATGCATGCTGAAAAGATACATTTCGAAGGTTGGAGCCTGGAAAGCGCACTATCCTTTCACACCCCTACAAGCCTGGCATTCCGAATCTCGAGTAAGAACAAATCCCTTGTTTATAGCGGTGACGCGTCCAACCCAGATAACTTGATAGAGCTTGCCAGGGGGTCAGATTTATTGCTTTGTGAGTGTTCCTTACCACTGGGATGGGAAACCCCGGACCACCTTTCTCCAGATCAAGTTGGTATGCTTGCAAGGCAGGCGAGTGCAAAGTGTGTGGTGCTAACCCACCGATACCCGCAAGCTATTCAGGAGGATGTGATCTCCCAGGTTAAAACCTTTTATGACGGAGAAGTGATAGGCGCCATTGATGGATGGTCAATTGAGATGTAACGAAAAAGTGATTGATGATGGATAGTCTAATTATCAAACGTAACAGTTCACTGAAAAAGTGGTCGATCTGGTTACCTCTATTGCCATTTTTTATTTTCGCATTCTTATTCGAGATCATCCCCGTAATTTCAGTATTGCTTTCCAGTTTGGGAAATGATTTTTACTGGCTCACGCTGGATAATTACCGCCGAGCAATGACACCACTCATCTTGCGCTCATTTATTAATACCATTCGATTATCTGCAACTACCGCTGCAATAGGAGTTGTGTTAGGAACTCTAATCAGTCACGCCTTGGTTAACACACGCAATAAATATACACACAATTCGGTCATGGCTCTTGCTGATGTGGCGACCAATTTTGGTGGTGCACCGCTTGCATTTGCCTTTATCGTAACCCTTGGATCCACTGGCGTTATTACCCTAATCCTGAAAAATCTTTTCAACATCTCTCTCTATCCAGACTTCCGTATTTATTCTATTACTGGGTTAACTTTGGCATATCTATACTTCCAGATACCATTAATGATTCTACTTATCCAGCCATCTATACTTGGGCTGAAGAGCGACTGGAAAGAGGCTGCTTCCACCCTGGGTGCATCAAATTGGCATTACTGGAAGCGTATCGGTTTGCCCATACTGGCGCCATCATTAATTGGGGGATTCCTTTTATTATTTGCCCATTCCTTTGGAGCTTATGCTACCGCCTGGACATTGACCGGTCCGGATATCAATCTGGTCACAATCCAGATAGCAGCTCTGATTCGTGGTGAAGTACAGCTAGAACCTGGGATTGCTGATGCCATGGCAATCATTTCCCTATTAATTATGATGTTGTGCGTTGCAGGGTATCAGTGGGCAAGTACCCGAGCTGCGAAGTGGCGAACATGAAAAAGATATCCCTGTCGCGCTTTCTTCTGCTTGGTTTTTTTCTGGTCTATATGATTGTCCCCTTGATCGCTACTGTGGCTTTCTCATTTGCTGTTCGGTGGGATCGAACTATACTGCCAGAAGGTTTAACATTGGAATGGTGGATTGCTGCCACAACAAGACGTGCTTTCAGCTCAGCTTTGAAGAACACGCTATTTTTGTCTTTCGCTACAACAGGTTTTTCAATTTTGCTCATGACACCGACTGCCTATTGGGCATATCAACGTGTTCCTAAGGCGAAACCCATAATAGAAGTACTCACTATAATGCCCTTCGGGATACCTGGTGTGGTATTGGCATTGGCGCTTCTTCGTACATATGCACGTCTTGGCGGTGCTATCGTGTACAGCCCTTGGATGTTAGTGATGGCTTGCACCGTGATTGGACTACCGTTTTTCTATCGCCCAGTCGCCAATGCATTAAATGCTACGGATATTAAAGTACTCACCGAGGCCGCTTTGACTCTTGGCGCAAGTTGGCCTCGCATCATCATGAAAGTAATTGTGCCGAATATTATGCCCGGGATTTTAAGCGGTTCGCTGCTGGTTTTTTCGTTGGTCTTTGTGGAATTTACACTAGCCAACCTACTGGCAGGAGGACGCTTTAAGACTTTCCCGATTTATCTTGTTGAATACACCCGTTTTGATGGGCGTCAGGCAAGTGCATTAGCTGTTATCAGCTTTATGTTTGCCTGGATCATCTCACTTGCATTAATCATGTTGGCTAGCAGGTCAGGTCTCCGTAGAGAAGAAGTTATTGGAGGCCGATAACCTTAACACTAGCATAACCATGTTCTATACACCATGGAGACATAGTCAGAGGACTCATTTGTGCGAGTCAATTTAAATGTGATGCATAAGAAAGGAGAGTGTGGATGAAATTATAAACCTAACAGTACAACACCGACCATCAAAAACTTTGTTCAATCACTTAATAGTATATAGGAGAATAGTAATGAAAACCAAGTCAATATTTATAGTGATCATGTTGATCTCTGTGCTGTTGGTGTCTTGTGCCCAAGCTGAGGCTCCAGACGCCGAGATGTCAATGGAAGAAGGCGCAGCCAAAGAGGGTGCCGTTAACAGCTACGGGATGTCGGATGACTGGGTCAATCTTGGATACATGTGGAAAACCATAGAAGATCGATATGACGTTGTGCACACTGATATCGACATGACCAGCGCCGAACAAATCACACGCCTGGATGCAGAGAAAGAAGCCCCTGTTCTGGATGTAGCGGATATAGGGTACGATTTCCTGGGTACTTTACTCGAGAAAGAACATGCCATGGCATACAAGTCTCCCGATTGGGAAACCATCCCCGATGAATTTAAGGATCCTGACGGACGTTGGGCGTCTGCATATTGGGGAGCCGTCTCCTTTTTGGTCAACACTGACGTCGTTGAAAACCCACCAGAAACCTGGGACGATCTTCTTAAACCGGAATATCACGACATGGTTTGCTCCCGCGACCCGCGTGTCTCATCTTACGCTACGGCTTCCGTACTTTCTGCGGCGTATGCCAATGGTGGAGGAGAAGATAATGTCCAGCCCGGATTAGAATTCTTCAAGAAGTTCCGAGAGAGCGGTAACTGGAGGGAGGGAGTTGTACTCAACGTAGCCGCAGTCCAAAAAGGTGAGTGCCCAATTTCAATTGTTTATGACTTCGATGGGTTTGCAAAGCGTGATGCTACTGGCTTACCACTTGAGGTCATCATACCGAAAGATGCGACAGTGGGCATGATCTTTGCTCAATACATCAATGCCCGTGCGCCGGATCCAAATGCTGCAAAACTGACCATCGACTATTTCTACTCAGACGAGGGTCAGGTGGCGTTTGCCACCGGTTATGCTCATACAACCCGTGATGTGGATCTGCCAGATGAAGTAGCCTCAAAGATACTCCCAGAAAGCGCATACCCCAATTTATATTTCCCGACAAGTCTAGATTCTTTCTCAGCGGCAGTAAAAGAGATTGTGGAAGGATGGAGCGCCTATATGGGCGAATAAGTAACAAATTGCTGATAACTTGAAAGTGAGTATGTCTTGGCACGTTGACTTACTATGTCTTCGTGCCAAGACGCGATGCTGTAACTGTGATTGATCGTTGGCGAATGAGAATCTTTGCCGCTCAGCCCACGACCTGTGACCCCCCCAGTTATAGCCGGTTCACCTCACCACATGGCGCTGGTGTACGGTCATCTGGCTGAACAAGTAAAGTAACTTGGCCGGTTAACAGGCGTTGAGGTCATATCAATCTGAAATAAAATGGGGAGGCTGTCTAATGAGCTGTAGGGCGGCTATTATAGCCGCCACCTGTGAGGGTAGGTATAGAAATCTGCCCTACATATGTGGACTGGTAAGTAAATTTATGTTCTTTTGGGACAGCCCCCATGAAAAGATTGCCAGAGCGCTGATAGATGTCTGCAACTAATATTACTACCTGTCCACCCCGATTCTCCAGAGGTTGAGGAGTAGGGATGATGATTGATCAGGAGCGTAAATTCAACCAGGCTGCCGTGATATGAGTAGATTAAAAACTTTGGCGATGAACTGGATTCCGTTGCTGCCGTTCTTGATCTTATGTCTGGCAATCATGATATTGCCGCTTTTCTTTATGCTTCGGGGAAGTTTCACAGGTTCAAATGGTGAGTTCACGCTCGAACATTATGCCAAGATGCGTGCTCCGATTTATGCCGTATCTTTCAAGAATAGTATACTTCTCTCCGGGTTGACAGCAATTCTTGGTGTCATTTTGGGTACTGTTATAGGTTATTTTATCTTCCAACTCATCAGCAAACGTTCAAAAGAGCTGATGACCGCTCTGTGTGATGTAACCTCAAATTTTTCTGGTGCCCCACTCGCTTTTGCATTCATTATAGTATTGGGAAGCAATGGGGTGTTGACATTAGCGCTGCAGAAATACCTTTCTTGGGAGATCTATCCCACATTCAGTATTTACTCTTTTTGGGGATTAGTTCTGGCTTATACCTACTTCCAGCTGCCCCTGATGGTGCTCTTAATCATACCAGCAATTGCCGGGTTGAAACGTGAATGGCGGGAGGCTGCTTATGGTATGGGAGCGAATTCGCACCAATACTGGCGTTATGTGGGAATTCCTGTGCTGACACCAGCTATTTTATCTGGTCTACTGCTTTTATTTGCCAATTCATTTGGCGCTTTTGCCACTGCTTATACCCTAACAGAGTTCCGCTATCCTCTCGTTACCCTGCAGCTCGGGTTCTTGCTTACCGGAGAAGTATTCCGTGACCCTGGCGCTGGAGACGCTATGGGAATCCTTACCTTGATAATGATGGGAATCTCAATCCTCTTTTATCAGCTTGCCGCGCGGCGGGGAAGAAAATGGCAGCAATGAAGAAAAAGTATAGTTTTCTCACCGGGATAGTTATCGGAAGTTTTTTGTTCTATATGCTGTTACCGATCGTTGCGACATACGTTTTTTCTATCGCTACTCGTTGGGATCGAACTATCTTACCTGAAGGTCTGACTCTAGAATGGTACAAAGTGGCATTTGCGGATGATTGGTTCTTCATCGTCTTCAAGAATTCTCTCGTCCTTTCAATCAGTACCGTCCTGGTCAGTGTAATAATAATAGTTCCTACAGCATATTGGGTTCATCTGCGGAATCCCAAGGCTCGTCCCCTTTTTGATTTGATCAGCATAATACCTTTTGCCATCCCCGGAGTGGTATTAGCATTGGGTTTAATCAGGCTATACGCTCACCCCCCCCTGATGATCGGACGAACACCCGCAATGCTGGTGGCAGCTTATGTCATCTTTACCATGCCTTTTATGTACCGACCAGTTATCAATAGCCTGGAAGCCGTTAACATCCGAGTGTTGACCGAAGCAGCACAGAGTCTGGGTTCGTCCTGGTTGAGAACGATCACCCAGGTGATCCTGCCCAACATTTTGCCTGGTATGTTAAATGGGGGATTGCTGGTGTTCGCGATTATTTTCGGCGAGTTTACAATCGCTACTTTTCTGGTTGGAGCGCGCTTCAAAACTTTTCCAATGCAGTTAGTTTATTTTACCCGGCGGGATGGACGAATCGCTTCCGCATATACGGTTATCAGCTTTACCATAGCCTGGGTTAGTTCACTTATCATTTTATGGGTCGTAACCTGGGGAGCAAAACGGACAAGCATGAGAAACACACAACACACCAAGGGTCTATTTGCAGGAGACGTTGTGGAACAAAAATGAGCTATCTTGATCTTATCCACCTTGATAAAGCTTTTGATGGGGTGACCGCTGTTCGTGATTTTAACCTGCAGGTAGAGCAGGGAGAATTTGTCTCATTACTGGGTCCATCAGGATGTGGAAAAACAACAACATTGCGAATGGTCGCGGGCTTTGAAACGCCGAATAAGGGCAGTATTTTTCTAGCAGGAACAGATATAACATCCGTACCACCAAACCACCGTGGTATGGGTATGGTATTCCAATCCTATGCATTATTTCCCAACATGACTGCCTGGAACAATGTGGCTTTCGGCTTGCGTGTTGCCCGGCTATCTACCAGTGCGATCAATAAGCGTGTCACTGAACTTCTTGACATGGTTGGTTTATCCGACGCTGGCCACAAATACTCCACCGAATTGAGCGGAGGACAACAGCAACGTGTAGCGCTTGCCCGGGCTTTAGCAATTGAACCAAAAGTACTGCTATTAGATGAACCATTAAGCGCGCTGGACGCTGTAGTTAGAGTATCCCTACGACACGAGATCCGTCGTATCCAGACTACCCTGGGTATCACGACTATCTATGTGACTCATGATCAAGAAGAGGCTCTTTCCATATCGGATCGTGTTGTGGTGATGCGTCGTGCAGTTATCGAACAAATAGGGACCCCAGAAGAAATCTACGTCCAGCCTGTCACTCACTTTGTTGCCACCTTCGTGGGAACCATTAATCAATTCCCTGGGATATTGGTGGATGCCTCCAGAGGTCTGGTTGCAAATAACAATCGGAACTGGACAATTTCTGCTCAGCCTGTACCAGATGGGGAACTTAAAGAAGGAGATGCGGTCAACGTCCTCATACGTCCAGATGAAATCCGTGTAAGTCATACAGAGACTGTTGTAAATGAGGAGAACAGACTAACGGCTGTAATAAAAGCTATTACCTTACTGGGAGCAGTGACCCGACTTAACCTCGACTTCGACGGGCAGCCTGTCATTGCGGACATCAAGACCGTCGATAGAGGCAGATTCATTCTTGATGAGCCAGTACAACTTTCCTTCACACGGGAGGCATGCCATGTAATGCCAGACATCGAACCTGTTAGTAGAGGTATTTGAACCGAATTGGTTAATGAAAGGAGGCGCCTATACACGTCAATTTATGAAATGCTTTATCCGGCAATAGTGACAACAACTACTAAGTTTGAAGGAGAAAAAAATGAAGAAAAGATTGATTTTTAGTATTTTTTTGATCGCCGCATTGATGGTCCTGGTCGTAGCATGTCAACCAGCACCTGCCCCGGAAGAGGCAGCTCCTGTTGAAGCCGAGGCGCCAGCGGAAGAGCCACCCGAAGAAGAAGCGCCAGTCGATCCAATGGCTGACCTCACCGAGGCTGCCAAAGCTGAAGGTGAGATCGTCAGTTACGGGTTGCCCGATGACTGGGTTAATTACGGTGGCATGTGGGAGCTGTACGATAGCAAATATGGTATTTCCCATCTGGATACTGATATGGGAAGTGGTGAGATCATTGCTGCCCTGCAAGCCGAAAAGGGCGCTGGTGTAGCTGACATCACCGACCTGGGAGTTAATTTTGCCAACCAGGTGGTCGAGGACGGTCTCTCTCAAGCCTATAAGCACGCATACTGGGATGAGCTCCCTGATTTTGCTAAAGACGAAGATGGTTACTGGTCAGCCGCATACTGGGGTGCGATAGGGTTCTGTGTTAATTCCGACCTTGTTGAAAATGTTCCCCAAAGTTGGGCAGATCTATTGGATGAACAGTATAAGGGCATGGTGTCCATGAAAGACCCGCGTAAGTCGGGTACTGCAAATTCGGTCGTCCTGGCAGCAGCTTTTGGTAATGGTGGTGATGAAACTAATGTTCAACCCGGACTCGATTACTTTGCAGAGATGTTCGAGAAAGGACAATTGAACGCAGTTTCCCCTGGTACATCCCAAATCCAAGCTGGTGAAGCCCCAATTGCTTTGTTCTGGGATTTCGATTGCTTGAGTAAAGCAGAAGAACTAGGGATGCCCCTTGTATTGGTAATTCCAAGCGATGGAACCGTAGCTGGTCTTTACACACAGTTCGTTACTGCCGAGGCTCCACATCCAAATGCTGCCAAGCTGTTGCTGGAGTTGGAATTCTCAGATGAAGGCCAATTAGCCTATGCACAGGGTTTCACACACCCCATCCGCAACATTGAATTACCTGCAGAACTGGCGGCTAAATTCCCCCCCACCGAAGTCTACGAAAGCGTAAACTTCCCTCAGGTTTTCTCTATGTTAACAGAGGCTGCCGAAAAAATTGCCGCAGGCTGGGAGGAGTTCGTTCAGTAAGTTTTTAACAAATTGCTGATCACTTGAAAGTGAGTATGTCTTGGCACGTAGACTCACTAGGTCTTCGTGCCAAGACGCGATGCGGTGATGTATCAGCGGAATGGTGGAAATTATCATGAATGATCATATGAATGCTCACCAACGACGTGAGTTGATCGCCAGTCATATTCACGAACGGGGCAGGGTTCAAGTTACGGAATTGATGCATGAGTTCGGACTAACAGATACTTCAATCAGGCGTGATCTATCCATTTTAGAAAGTAATGGGGTTGTCCGCCGTGTACATGGAGGTGCCGTATCTACCAGTGAGGGTCTTCAAATTGCGATTCTCAAAGAACGTAATATCCACCGCGGAGCGGAAAAACGGTGTATCGGTGCTGTTGCTGCTGAATATATACAACCTCGGGATGTGATCCTTATGGATACCGGAACGACCGTGCTTCAAGTCGCCCGGCACATTCCTGAATCCATTCGTCAATTGGGTACGCTCCGTATCGCGACGAACTCCACCTTATTGCTGGATGAAATGGGCTCCTGGGCCACTCCTAATCTTTTACTGTTAGGGGGTATTTTCCTTCCCGAACACTGGGCCACAGTCGGTCCAGAAGTGCTGAGTTCCTTGCAGCAAATTTCTGCCCACCGAGCTTTTCTGGGTTGCGATGGACTAACCCTGAATGGCGGTATCACCACCGCCCATCCGCTGATCGCTCAAACAGGACGGGAGATGGCTAATCGAGCAGAGCAAGTGATCGTTTTGGCTGATCACAGCAAACTGGGTCGAGCGGGGTTCGTGCCGATCATGCCAATCAATAAGATCGACATACTAATTACCGATTCTTCAGCAACTGAACAGATGATAGAAAGTCTGCGTGAACGAGATGTCCAGGTCCTGGTAGTACCATTGCAGGACTGATGCAGCCCCACGGTTTTACGTGATAAGGTTAAGCAGTTAATTTTTTCAGTAAAATTTATTAGCTCAGAATAGTAATGGAATGCGGTTTTTCCTTCTACATTCTATCCCCCTGTTATTAGAGATCAGCAAAAATGGATAAAAATTTCGGAATTGCAAATTTGAAGTTGCAAGGTCATAGTTGTAAGGTAAAAAGTGTTGGTTTTAGCAGCATGCCCCCACAATTTCTGGAGCGGGGGGCAGGGGAGCATGAGGGCGAGGGGATAGGGATGCCCTGCACCACCCGCCAGGCTGAACAGTTAAGGGGTGTCATCTTTGTTGAAAAACAACACGACTTTACCAACAATACTTGACACAACTGTGGATTGGGATAAAATTAAATCAACTAAGTTTTCAATGGGACGAGAAGATGTTTCGTATTAGTCGCCGGTCGCTATTGGCTTCAAATGGGGTCTTGTTTTTTATCTTCTGTCCCATTTTTCGCGTCTGGCGCTCCCCATATTTTCAAGACCCTAAGGTTTCCCAAATTATAAGGAGGTGAATAGAATGCCTGTAGAAGGTCCGTTCATCCTGGTCGACCCCGATCGTTGCCTGGGCTGTCATACCTGTGAGCTGGCATGCGCTGCAGCGCACACCGAGGCGGGCAGCGTCATCGGCGCTATCCTGTCCGGCGAGCGATTGCAGCCCCTCAACCATGTGCTGCAGGTGGACAGCGTCAAATTGTCCACCCAATGCCGCCAGTGCGAGGATGCCCCATGTGTGAAAGTTTGTCCAACTGGAGCTACTTACCGCACCGAGACTTACACGGCGGTTGATAAGCAACTGTGCATCGGCTGCCGGTTGTGCGTTATGGTCTGTCCTTTTGGAGCCATCCGCATAGAAACCGTCACAGTAGATGGTCGTGACAAACGAACTGCCATCAAGTGTGACCTGTGCGTTGAGAGACCCGAAGGTCCAGCTTGCGTGGAGGCCTGCCCCACCAAGGCGCTCAGCCTGCGTTATCCCCGTGAGGTCATACAGCAAGCGACACTGTCCACAGCCCGGCAATACCTGGAAGCATTGGAGAGCCAAGGACAACTGGCAAGTAGTTCTAATTAGGAGGTTATTCCCCATGACTGAGAAGGTTTACAGTGAAAAGATTCTAAGCAGGAGCATTAACCCTGCTGCTCGTGAGATGCTGGCCCGGGCTGAGGAACTTGGCTTAGAGACCGCCTGGGACCGCTACGAGGCGCAGATACCCCAATGCGGCTTTGGCGAATTGGGGGTCTGCTGCCGCAACTGCAATATGGGTCCCTGCCGTATAAGCCCCTTCGATGAAGAAGGACCCAAATTGGGAGTTTGTGGAGCCACTGCCGACATCATCGTCGCCCGCAACCTGATCCGCATGATCGCTGCTGGCGCAGCGGCTCACTCAGACCACGGGCGGGATATCGCCCACACCCTGCTGCTAACCGCCGAAGGCAAAGGCGGAGGCTACGAGATCAAGGACGTGGATAAGCTCAAGGCGCTGGCGAGCGAGTATGGCATCGAGGTTGATAGCCGTAGTAAGGAGGAGATCGCTCTGGATCTAGCCCGCGCTGTCTACGCCGAATTCGGAAAGCAGGAAGGTCCCATCCAGTTCACCCGCCGGGCGCCGGAGAAGCGCGTTGCCCTGTGGAAGAGCCTGGGTATTGACCCGCGCGGTATTGACCGCGAGATTGTGGAGATCATGCACCGCACCCATATTGGTGTGGACAACGATCCAGTTAACCTGATTCTGCAGGGGCTAAAGGCCTCCGTCTCCGATGGTTGGGGTGGTTCGATGGTCGCCACCGAACTCTCCGACGTGCTCTTTGGCACGCCTACCCCTGTCAGATCGGTCTCCAACCTGGGTGTGCTCAAGGAGGATTACGTCAACATCGTTCTTCACGGTCACGAGCCAACCCTTTCAGAGATGATCGTTGCTGCCTCTCAGGATCCCGATATGCTGGCGCTAGCCAAAAAGTACGGAACGCAAGGCATTAACGTGGTTGGCATGTGCTGTACCGGCAACGAAATCCTTATGCGCCATGGCGTCCCCATCGCCGGCAACTTCCTGGATCAAGAGTTGGCTGTCATCACCGGCGCGGTTGAGGCGATCATTGTGGACGTACAGTGCATCATGCCCGCTCTGGGAGCGCTTACCGGTTGCTTCCATACCAAGTTCATCTCCACCTCGCCCAAGGCTAAGTTCCCCGGCGCGATGCACATCGAGTTCCACGAGGAACGGGCATACGACATCGCCAAAGAGATTGTGAGCACTGCCGTGGAAAACTATCGCTTCCGCAAACCCGATATGGTGCAAATCCCAGACGAGACGATGGAGTGCATGGTCGGATTTAGCGTGGAGGCCATCGTGGGCGCGCTGGGCGGCACCCTCGACCCGCTGCTGGACGCTATCAAGAGCGGGGCGATCAAGGGTATCGGTGCGATTGTAGGCTGCAACAACGTCAAGGTCCAACACGACTATAGCCATGTCAGACTGCTTGAGGAACTCATCAAGCAGGATGTGCTGTGTGTTACAACGGGCTGCAACGCTATTGCCGCGGCCAAGGCTGGACTGCTGCTGCCGGAGGCGGCCGAGCAGGCTGGCGAGGGTCTCAAAGGTGTTTGCCAGGCGTTGGGTATCCCACCGGTGCTGCACATGGGTTCCTGCGTGGACATCAGCCGTATCTTGGTGGCTTGTGCTGCCATTGCCAACGCGCTGGGAGTGGACATCAGCGATCTGCCTGCCGCTGGCGCAGCCCCGGAGTGGATGAGCGAGAAAGCGGTGAGCATCGGCGCTTACGTGGTCTCTTCCGGTGTATTCACCGTTCTGGGCACGGTGCCCCAGGTGCTGGG
>Ga0209986_10003180_pt1 | contig 14547 bp, 11 predicted proteins | sample BlataG_FD_183168 | JGI IMG/M metagenome (GOLD analysis project Ga0209986, IMG submission 183168) | Deep subsurface microbial communities from Black Sea to uncover new lineages of life (NeLLi) - Black_00105 metaG (SPAdes) (version 2) | ecosystem: Environmental > Aquatic > Marine > Oceanic >...
TTTATTGCTCTTTAGCGAAGCCTTGATGAAGTTTAATTCTTCCATTGCACGCTGCCCGGCCAGACGTGCTGCAACAATGCCGGTTTCCAGCATCCGACTCAAGCTTCTCTGCTCTAATACCATATCTTACCTTTCGTGCTCTAACCTTGACAGAACCATCATATTATCCTATTCTAACGTTGTTATGCAAGCAAGCCAACAGCTAAATAAATCAAAATATTTCTGCCGTGCATCGCGTCGCCAGCGGGCTGCTTCGTCGGTCGTATTTCTGGCGGTGCTTGCTTTCTTCGGATTTTTCTGGTTTGCGGCAAATGGCAGGATTGATATAAGTCGCTGGCTTGCTCCCTGTGGCTTTAAGCAAAAATACGACTTGCCGTGCCCAACCTGCGGGATGACTACTTCGGTTTTTATGTTTGTACGAGGCGAAATCTTCGGTCATAATGGTGCGTTTTATACCCAGCCAGCCATTGCATTGTTGTGCTCTATCATGGTTGTTGTAGCGTTTTTGGCTTTTCTTATAGCTGTTTTTGGAGTATACTTCCGTTTTTTTAATCGGTTTTTTACTGAAATTAAGATTAAGCATATAATCCTGGCCCTGATAATCATTATCGCCGCAGGCTGGGCCGTAACACTGGCCCGGGCGCTGGCTGCAAGATAGATAGGGCCGTGTAAAGTAAAAAAGACATTTTTGGGTTGTTGCAGGGCAGGTATGAATTAAAACTGCCGACCATAGAAATCGTATCGACCGGGAAAATTATAAGAAGGAACAATTATTTTATTTGGAGTTCTACAGTGATTAAGGTTCTGATTACAGACAAGCTTGCACAGCAGGGAATTGACTTACTCAATTCGATGGATGGTGTTGAAGCTGTCGTTAAAACCGGTGTAGACGAAGAGGAATTAGCTAAGATTATCGGTGAACACGATGGGCTGATAATCCGAAGCGGCACAAAGGTTACGGCCAAAGTCTTAGCTAATCCCGGCAAACTAAAGGCAATCGCCAGGGCGGGTGTCGGCGTTGATAACATCGACGTCCCGGAAGCTACCAGAAAAGGAATCCTGGTTATGAATACGCCCGGCGGCAATACTCTCAGTGCCGCAGAACACACAATGGCTTTGATTCTTTCAATGAGCCGAAATGTTGTACCAGCCTGCAACAGCCTGAAAGGGGGCGCCTGGAACAGAAAGAAATATATGGGTAACCAGTTGAACAATAAAGTCCTCGGCGTGATAGGCCTGGGCAGAATCGGTATGGCTGTGGCAAAAATGGCAAAGGGTTTCAATATGAAGGTCCTCGGCTATGACCCGTTTGCCGCACCCCCTGAAGCGGAAAAACTCGGTCTTGAAATAACCGAAAGCCTCGAAGGAATCTTCAAAGAAGCGGATTATATTAGCGTCCACGTGCCGAGAAATGAGCAAACACTGAATATGATTGATGCCGAACAGATGAAAATGATGAAACCCACCGTCCGATTGGTCAATACCGCGAGGGGCGGAATTATCAACGAAGACGCGCTATATAATGCATTAGCTGAAAAGCGTATTGCCGGTGCGGCCCTGGACGTTTATCCTACGGAGCCGCCGGAAAACACCCGTTTCACTGAGTTTGAGAATTGCCTCGTTACACCCCATTTGGGTGCCAACACGAGAGAAGCCCAAATCGACGTTGCTGTCGAAGCTGCTCAAATCCTTGTTGATGCCGTCAAGGGCGGCCCGGTGAGAAACGCCCTCAACGCTCCTTCTACTGCGGGAGCCGTACCACCAATTGTGAGTCAGTATGCTGAACTTGCCCGGCGAATTGGCACACTCGTCAGTATTATTGCACCAGGCCATATAAAGGGCGTCGAGATCCAGTATCGGGGCTCTATTGCCGAAATGGCTGTCGAGCCGGTTACTCTTAATTTTGCAATCGGTTTGCTGCAGAGGCATTTTGAAATGCCCCTGAATATGGTCAATGTCCCTGTCCTTGCCAAGGAACGCGGCATAAGCATCGATGAGACGAAAAATATAATGGCCAAGGATGTGGCCGCGAGTTTCAGCGCCAAAGTCGTCACCGATAAGGTTACACGCACTGTAACCGGCTCGGTCTTCGGTGAGACTCTGCCGCGTATCATCGAAATCGATGGCTTCAACGTAGAAATGACTCCACAAGGAGCGGTTCTGGTAATCTTTAACGACGACAAGCCCGGGGTAATTGGTTTCGTTGGGACCGTCTGCGGCAGGCATAATATCAATATCTGCACGATGGGCGTAGGACAAAAACCAGCGGAGCAAAAGGCTATTCTTGCCGTCAGTCTCGACAAAGAACCCGACGAAAAAGCCATTGAAGAGCTTGGCAAACTTGACTTTGTAAACGAAATTTATGTCTGCAAGCTGGACTGATTCTCGACACTCGATTCTCGATACTCATTGGGGGGCAACGAAGAGAACTTTTGGTATGGCTGAACAATTAATAATAAGTATCAGCGGTTTGAGAGGCATCGTCGGCGAGAACCTCACTGCTTCTGTTGCCGAAGAATACGGCTGTGCTTTTGGTACATTCTTAGAAAACAAACACACCGACAAAAAGGGAAAATTATCGGTGTGTATCGGCAGGGATTCTCGACCAAGTGGTGAAATGTTGAAATCTGCCGTCACAGAAGGATTGTGTAAAGTCGGAGTTGACGTAATTGATTTAGGGCTTGTAACCACCCCTGGCGTTGGCATTATGGTAAGTGAACTTGGCTGCAGCGGCGGAGTGGTCGTTACCGCTTCGCATAATCCGGCCCAATACAATGGTATAAAGCTGTTACTCGACAACGGCATTGCTCCACCTTCCGATGAGGCGGAGCAAATCAGGCAATGTTTTTTCAATAAACAATTTGCTCTTGCCGATTCAAACGATTGTGGCCAAATAACTTCTAATGAACAGACTGATGCCATTCACATCACGAGGGTTTTGGCAATCGTTGACAAAGAGGCAATCGCCGCAAGAAAATTCAACATCGTACTGGACAGTGTCAATGGAGCAGGGGGGCGGGTTACGACAAAACTGCTCGCCGAACTTGGCTGTGTGGTTTCTGCGATAAATGATGAACCCAGCGGCGTCTTTGCTCATCCACCTGAGCCCACTGCTGAGAACTTAACCGGCCTTTGTGAGGCGGTAAAGACCAGGCGGGCTGAGATCGGCTTTGCGCAGGACCCGGATGCTGACAGATTGGCAATTGTTGACGAAACCGGAACTTATATTGGCGAAGAGTATACCCTTGCTTTGGCGGCGAAGTATATTTTTAGCAGGAAAACCGGTAAAGCGGCAACAAATCTTTCAACATCGAGAATGCTCGACGACGTTGCCGAAGAGGCTGGCGGTCGTGTTATCCACACTCCTGTCGGCGAGGCCAATGTCGCCGCTGCAATGCTCGAACACAATTGCATCATCGGCGGAGAAGGCAACGGCGGTGTAATTGATTTGCGGGTAAGTCCGATACGAGACAGCCTTGTGGGTATAGCTCTTGTGCTGCAATTAATGGCAGAGACAGGGAAAACCATAAGTGAATTGGTCGGTGAAATTGGCGGTTATTATATGAGCAAAGACAAATTCGCTGCAGGCAAGTCACAGGCTCAGCAAATTTTGGATTCGGCAAAAGGGACCTTCACCGATGCCAGACTCGATACCTCAGACGGCTGCCGATTCGATTTTGACGACGGCTGGCTGCATTTAAGGGCCAGCAATACCGAGCCGGTAATGAGGATTATCGTCGAAGCAAAGGACCAGACTACCGCTCAAAAATATATCGATGTAGTTTCGAATATCCGCAGTAAAATTTTAGGCTGAACACTACATGGCCAATGACAAACAAAGAATTGCCGGCAAGCAAATAAAGTCGATTACGTATCTCGGCATGATCGTAAATATCATTCTGGCAGTTATTAAGATTGTTGTTGGTTATTTAGCCGGGTCGATGGCTCTTGTTGCCGATGGAATCCACTCTATTTCGGATATGACAACTGATATCGCCGTTTTGCTGGGTGTTCACTTCGGGTCGAAGCAGCCGGATGAGAAGCATCAATACGGGCATGGCCGGACTGAAACGTTTGCAGCCGCTTTCATAGGAGCGGCTCTGATAGTTGTAGGTGCAGTTATGATTTACCGTGCAGCTATTGATATGGCGGCAGGTAAATATTCAACGCCTCGCTTTGTAGTGCTCTTCGTCGCGTTAATTTCAGTTGTTGTCAAAGAGTTACTTTACAGGATGACAAAAAGAATTGCGATCAAATCACACAGCTCCGCTCTTTATGCGAATGCCTGGCATCATCGTTCCGATGCGTTCAGTTCCATTGCAGTTGTTGCAGGTTTTATCTCACTCAAGTTCGGTTTTAAGTACGGTGACCAGATGGCTGCGGCTGCGGTTGGTCTGATGATAATCCTGGTTGCTATTCGGATAATTAGCGATTGCTTGAGCGAACTGACGGAAAGTGCGGTAGATTCGGATACAATTGAGCATATAAAAAATATAATCAACGCCGACTCTTCAATACATCAATGGCACAAGCTGCGGACCCGCACGGTCGGCAGAGAAGTCTTTCTCGACCTGCACATCCTTGTCGACCCGGATTTGAGTGTGGCCTCCGCCCACCAGATAGCGGAAAATTTGGAAAGCGCACTTGATGAGCAGATAACCCGCCCGGTCAATATTACCGTTCACATCGAACCGGACATACCGGCCCTGAGGAAGTAGTTCGCCGATTGTGAGATACAAGTCTTTAGTACTCATTTGTTGACTTTCGATCTTATTTTTGATACTGTCTAAATTCCAACTGCCTATCTTTTATATGAAGACCTGAGATAATACCGGAAAGCTTTGCAATAGCGCACAATATTGAATAGAATAATCGGTCCTCACGGGTCTGCTATTGGTTTAGAATGACGATTTGATATAAAAAGAAAAGTGGGAGTGACTTTGGCAATGAGAAAGGCTGCTTTTATTTATTCGCCGGAATTGGAGAAGTACAGTTATCCGCCGGAGCATCCATTTAATACAATCCGAGCCAAAGGTGTTCGGGCAATTGCAAGTTCTATGGGTCTGCTCTCCGGCTCCGGCAGAAGCGAAGTAGCGCCTGTTGAAGTGGAGAGAATGGTACTAAAGAAATTCCACTCGGCCCGTTACCTGCACGCATTAAAAAAAGCAAATCCTCAGCGTTGGGATGCAGAGGCTTTCGATATGGGAATCGGCACACAGGATTGCCCTATCTTCGAGAGATTGTATGATTATGCAGTTCTGGCCGCTGGAGGGACACTGGTCGCGGCGGAGCGGATTCTTGCGGGTACAGCCGATGTGGCATTCAATCCATCCGGCGGGTTTCATCACGCAGGCCCGGAACGCGCATCCGGCTTCTGCTACATCAATGATGTAGCCCTCGCCTGCGCCATATTAGCTGAGGCCGGAAAGCGGGTTTTATATCTTGATGTAGATGTTCATCATGGCGATGGTGTTGCATATGCATTTTATGAACGCTGCGATGTGATGACCATATCGCTGCACGAGAATCCAAGGTTGCTGTTTCCCGGGACGGGATTCGAAAATGAAATCGGTTCAGGTGCAGGAAAAGGCTTCTGTGTAAATGTCCCTCTTCCGGTTGGTACATACGACGAGGCGTATATGAAGGCGTTTGGAAGTGTCGCTCGGCCGTTAATTGAGGCTTTCAATCCTGATGTGATAGTGTTTGAATTAGGGGCTGATGCCCTTGCAGGTGACCCTCTGGCGCATCTATATTTGACTAATAATGTTTATGCCGACATCATAAACTATCTGTTAAGTCTTGACAAACCCATCCTTGCGACCGGCGGCGGCGGATACAATATCGATAATACCGTAAGGGCCTGGGCACTTGCCTGGTGTATTTTATGTGGTGCCGACGGTGAGGGTTCTGCGGAATCCGGCGTAGGTACTGTTGGCTCCAGTAGTACAAAGAAGCAGGGTGGTTTGCGAGATGGGCCACTGCCTGTAAGTGCCCAACAGCGCGATACAGTAACACATGTGATAGAGACCACAATAGGGGCGGTCAAAGCGAATGTCTTTTCCCTTCACGGCCTCTAAATTTTTTTCATGACTCTTTCAACGCTAAACACGCGGATTTTAGTGGATTTTTTTGGATATTTGTTTTATTTTGTGACGAAAACTTATAAAACGACTAATCTAATATAGTGAGCAAGGAGTTTGCGTAAGTTTTGAGATAACAATAGGTTATGCTCGTAAGTGGAGATGGGAGTTTGAGTCCTGTCTCCCTGATTTTTTGATTACGGGAAAGTTGTTATGCCGATTTATGAGTATAAATGCAGTAAGTGCGGCAAGATAAATGAGTTTCTGGAAAACTTCTCCAGCAGTCCGGGAAAAGGCAAAAGTTGCAAATACTGCGGCAGTAAAAAACTGGAGAAGCAATTGTCTATATTCGCACCGCAAATTAAGGAAGGTGCCTCAAAGCGCTGCTACGGCTGCAGCGACCAGGCTTGCCCGCACTCGGGCCGTTAAGATTTAAGGTTAGCCTACAAGGAGGCAAAAGAAAGACGGATGAACGTGAAAAAGGCCGGCTACGATTTCAATGCTATAGAAAAGAAGTGGCAGCGGTTCTGGGAAAACAACAAAACATTCAAAGCAAAAGACTGTGATGATTCCAGGCCTAAATACTATGTGCTGGATATGTTTCCCTACCCCAGTGCCGCCGGCCTGCACGTTGGTCATCCGGAAGGTTACACTGCAAGCGATATGGTCGCCCGTTACAAACGAATGAAAGGTTTTAACGTCCTGCACCCTATGGGCTGGGACGCATTCGGCCTGCCGGCGGAACAGTATGCCGTACAGACCGGCACAGACCCAAAAACAACAACACAGAAAAACGTTGATAACATCCGAAAGCAAATCAAATCGCTCGGCTTCAGTTATGACTGGGACCGCGAGGTCAATACGACCGACCCAAATTATTACAAGTGGACCCAGTGGATATTTCTGAAGTTCTTCAACAGTTACTTCGACAAAACCGAACAAAAGGCCAAGCCGATTGAACAGCTGCCGATTCCCGATGGATTAAGTGGGGCCGAGAAGCAAGGGTACATAGACGACCATCGACTGGCTTATGAGGCCGAGGTTGCCGTCAACTGGTGCCCGGAACTTGGGACGGTTCTGGCCAATGAAGAGGTCATCGGCGGCCTTAGTGAACGCGGAGGACATCCCGTAATAAGAAAACCGATGCGGCAGTGGATGCTGCGAATAACAAAATACGCTGAACGGTTGCTTAGCGATTTGAACGAGGTGGATTGGCCGCAGTCGATAAAGAAACTGCAAGTCGATTGGATAGGTAAGAGTATAGGGGCAGATGTTGATTTCAAGGTCGATGGTTTTGATGAAACCATTCGCGTTTTTACTACCCGTCCGGATACTTTGTTCGGTGCTACGTATATGGTGTTGGCGCCGGAGCATCCCCTTGTAGATAAAATTACAAGTAAGGATAGAAAAGAAACTGTTAATAAATATCGCCAGGAAGCTGCCCGTAAGAGTGATTTGGACAGAACGGATTTAGCCAAGGAAAAGACCGGCGAGCCGCTTGGAGCATACGCGATAAACCCGGTAAATAATGAAAAGATTCCAATCTGGATAAGTGATTACGTTCTGATTAGCTACGGTACCGGCGCGATTATGGCTGTGCCCGCCCACGATGAACGCGATTTTGAATTCGCAAAAGAATTTAACCTGTCGATCATTCCAGTTGTAAAACCAGATCGTGAAGAAGCACTAAAATCGGGAATTGGTGGATTTTACAAATATGACGGCGAGTTGACTTGGCCACCTTCAAAGGGTGAAGAGAATGCATGGGCAGAATCAATAATTGAAGATGTAATGAATGGAGAAGTCTGCTTTATTGGTAATGGCACAGCAGTTAATAGTGGCCAGTTTAATGGCTTGATGACAGTCCAGTTCAAGGAACAGATTACAAACTGGCTGGCTGAAAGAGGACTTGGTCAAGGAGCTGTGAATTATAAGCTGCGAGACTGGCTTTTCAGCAGGCAGCGTTATTGGGGTGAACCTTTCCCTATTTTGCATACGGGAGACGGCGGCCTTGTTGGGCTTTCCGAAGAAGATTTACCTCTGGAGCTTCCGGTAGTTAAGAACTACAAGCCTGCAGGGACAGGTGAATCTCCGTTAGCCAATATTGACGATTGGATAAATGTTGAGCTGGCCGACGGTTCAAAAGCAAAGCGTGAAACGAACACAATGCCCCAGTGGGCGGGCAGTTGCTGGTATTATCTGCGGTACCTTGACCCGGACAATAACAGCCAAGGCTGGAGTCCCGAAAAGGAACAATACTGGATGCCCGTTGATTTGTATATCGGCGGTGCCGAACACGCCGTGCTTCACTTATTGTATTCGCGGTTCTGGCACAAGCTGCTCTATGACCTTGGCTACGTCAGCACCAAAGAGCCGTTCAAGAAACTTGTCAATCAGGGAATGATTCTTGGCGAAGACGGTCAAAAGATGAGCAAGTCTCGCGGTAATGTAATCAGTCCTGATAAGGTTGTTGCTGATTATGGTGCCGATTCGATGCGGCTTTATGAAATGTTTATGGGGCCTTTGGAGGCGATTAAGCCCTGGAGTATGCAGGGCGTGGAAGGAGTCCATCGGTTCTTGCAAAAGTCCTGGCGAATGATTGTTGATGAAGATACGGAGCAGCTCAGCGATACAGTGAAAGAAGCGCAACCGGACGAGACAATGCTGAGATTGCTGAATCAGACGATAAAAAAAGTGGGTGATGACATCGAAAGTTTTGGTTTCAATACCGCCATCAGCCAGATGATGATTTTTATAAATCACCTCAGCAAACAGGCGGTCAGGCCCAAATCGGTCGTTGAGAAATTCGTTTTAATCCTTGCTCCGTTTGCTCCTCATATTGCCGAAGAGCTCTGGGAAAAATTGGGCCATAAGGAGAGCCTGGCTTACGAGCCCTGGCCTGAATACGACAAAAAACTTATCAAAGAAAAGGAAATCGAATTGGCCGTGCAGGTCAACGGCAAAATAAGGGACAGGATAGTCGTCCCCGCTGATGTAGACGAAGAGCAGATAAAGCAAAAAGCACTGGCCAGTGAAAAGATAATTGCTGCCATGGCGGGTAAAAGTCCGAAGAAAATTATTGTTGTTAAGCCAAGAATAGTAAGCATAATCACCTAATCATAGTTGCTATATAACTGATGTGTATCGAAATCGAGGCAAAGCTAAAAGTTGATTCGCTGCAAGATGTAGGGCGTAAGTTGGCTGAAGTCGGCGCCGAATTTGTGGAGGAGCAGTTACAAACCGACACGTATTTTGATGACGCCGGCGCTGCTCTGAAAAGCAGCGATCGGGCACTTCGTTTACGGCGACAGAGAGCCGGGCAAAAAGAGAATACATTTTTGACTTATAAGGGCGCCAAAGAAAAAAACGATTTCAAGAAAAGGCAGGAGATAGAAATTGAAGTTGGAAACGGCGATTTGGTTGAGAAGCTGCTTGCTGAACTGGGCTATGAAAAGGCATTGGTTTTTGAAAAAAAACGTCAAATTTGGCAGCTCGATGACTGTGTTGTTTGTCTGGATGAATTGCCGTTATTGGGTAGTTTTGTTGAAATAGAAGGGCCCGATGGGCAAAGCATCGCCGATGTGCAGAAGAATTTAGGTATGTCTGATTTGCCCCATATCGTTGAAAGTTATGCCTGCTTGATGCAGCAAAAGCTTCGCCAGCTTGGCAAAGACCAAAGGCAGGTTTTACTATAAAAAATCAGAGTCGCCATTATGAAACCAGATGATGGTTATATCGCTTATATTGTAAATCCCAAGTCCGGTGCCAGCAGCAGCAAACTGATGAGCCGGCAGTTTGAGCAATACCTTGTCAAAAGAGGATTCGAGGTCAGGGCCGGTTTGACAACATCTCTGGATAATGCCTGTGAATTGGCTACCGATGCAGCGGTCGACTATGACTGTGCCATGGTTGTTGTTGTCGGCGGTGACGGTACTGTTAGAGAGGTAGCGCATGGTCTGGAGGGAAGTGACAAGCCGCTGCTGATAGTTCCCGGCGGGACTGAAAATTTGCTGGCAAATGAATTAGGTTTTGATGAAAAAATAAGAACAATATTGAGGACTTTTGAGGCAGGCTATATTCGGCCTCTGGACCTGGGAAGTGCAAACGGAAAATGTTTTACTTCTATAATTGGTTTTGGCTTTGACGGCCAAATAGTCAAACGTGTCAGTGAGCGGCGGGATGGACATATAGATCACTTTAGTTACCTTGGGCCGATTTGGCGAACATTCTGGAGTTATAAGTTTGCCCCGATGAAGGTGGAAGTGGAAGGAGAAGAGATTTTTAATGGCAGAGGATTGGTTTTCGTTGGAAATATTTCAAGGTATGCAGTGGGGCTTCAGGTATTGCACCATGCCGATTTCGGTGATGGGTTACTGGATGTGTGTGTTTATAAGTGTGCCTCTCGTGTGCATTTGGTAAAACATTCGGTGATGACAGTTTTGAAACAGCACGCCACAGGTGGCGACGTTGTATATCGTCAGGGCAAAAACATCAATGTGAGTTCGCAGACTGATGATATAGCGACTGAAATTGATGGTGACCCGGGGCCGGCTTTGCCAATACAAATCAAAGTAATACCGCAGGCTGTCAACGTAATGGTGCCGGAAGGCGCCAAGCCGGCTGGAATCAGAACGAGAATTATCAGAGCGATAGGATAAATCAAAGTGCCTAAAGTTTGGAGTGTCTAAAGTGCCTAAAGTCAAGTCAGTCAGGTTTCGTTGTGTTGCTATAACTTTGGCTCACTTTAGGCACTTTAGAATGAGATATGAATAAAGTAAATTTCAAAATTGGTAAAGTCGAGGTTGGATTGGATACGCCTTTGTTTGTAATGGCAGGGCCTTGTGTTATTGAAAGCAAAACATCCTGTCTTGATATTGCGAACAGACTTGTCGACATTGGTGCAAGGAGCAATGTGGGAATTATTTTCAAGGCCAGTTTCGACAAAGCCAATCGCTCAAGATTACACAGTTTTCGTGGTCCGGGCCTGGAGAAAGGTTTGGAGATACTCGCGGCGGTGCGTAAAGGTACCGGCCTGCCTGTTATGACAGACGTGCACGAGCCGGCTCAGGCTGCTGTTGCCGGCGAGGTTGTCGATTGCCTCCAGGTCCCTGCTTTCCTGTGCAGGCAGACTGACTTGCTTTGTGCCTGCGGACGAACGGGCAAGCCTGTTAATGTAAAGAAGGGTCAGTTTCTCTCACCTGATGAGATGAAAAATGTGGTCGAGAAGATTCGTGCCTGTGAAGACGAAAAAATTATACTTACCGAACGCGGCACATTTTTTGGCTACAATCGGCTGGTCAACGATATGACGAGCATCGAGATTATGAAGAGGCTGGGCTATCCGGTTGTTTTTGATGCGACGCACAGTACCCAGCGGCCCGGAGGCCTCGGTGATGCAAGCGCCGGCCAGCCGGAAATGGCTCCTGTACTTGCCAAGGCTGCGATAGCCGCCGGTGCAAACGGCCTGTTCATCGAAGTCCATACCGACCCGGAAAAGGCAAAATCAGACGCCGGCAGCATTATGCCGATAGAGTGGCTCGAGGACTTATTAAAAGTGTGCAAAACAATATTCGAGATTGTACGCGGATAGAAAAGTGACTAAGGAGAAAAAATATTTGTATGGGCCGGTGCCTTCGCGAAGGCTGGGGCTAAGCCTGGGTGTTGATTTCGTCCCCTTCAAAATCTGCACACTGGATTGCATCTACTGCCAGCTCGGCAGAACTACCCAAAAGACCACAGGGCGTGCCGAGTACGTATCTCCTGAATTGGTTTTAGCCGAGTTGAGAGAAACATTAGCCCAGGGCCTGCGGGCTGATTTTATTACCATTGGCGGCTCCGGCGAGCCGACGCTGAATTCGCGGCTGGGCGAGCTTATAGACGGCGTAAAAAAGATTACCGATATTCCTGTGGCCTTATTAACCAACGGCACACTTTTCTATAGACCGGATGTGCGCGCGGATTGTGCAAAGGCCGACGTGGTGCTGCCATCTTTGGATGCCGGTGACAAGCGGGCTTTCGAGGAAATAAACCGTCCGCACGAGGATATCGTTATTGAAAACCTGATTTCGGGCTTATGCGTCTTTAGAAATGAATTTGCCGGGCAAATATGGCTCGAGGTTTTTTTCATCGAAGGAATAAATACCAATGCCAGTCAGATTGCCAAAATCAAGGATGCTATAGAACAGATTCGGCCTGATAAGGTCCAGCTCAATACAGCCGTTCGGCCTACGGCTGAGACCGGTATCAAAAGATTAAATCCCGAAAAATTACAGGCTATTGCTAAACAACTGGGGGAAAAGTGCGAGGTTGCAGCTGATTTTTCCCTGGGCCGCTGCGGTAAGCATATCGAAAGTAGAGCCGAAGATGTATTATCAATGCTGAAACGCAGGCCTTGCTCACTAAATGATATATGTTCGGGCCTGGGCATTCACAGCAACGAAGCGTTAAAATACGTCAATCATTTCCAACAGCAGGGGGTTGTTAATTCCAGCGAAAGAGACGGAATAGTCTTCTTCAAGGCCTTGTCCTGAGCGAAGCGGAGGAGCCGGCCTGCAAGAAAGAAGAATTTCTTCGCTGCGCTCAGAGTGACAGTATTACTGTAATTTGTGTAAATTTACGACAAATTTGACAAGATTTCGGTGTAATTTGTAAAGACGGAGGGATTATTGGACGATAAAAAAGGGGTGGATTCGGCAAAGGGTTGATTTGATTGCAGTTGATGAAGAAAATCAAATTTTCCGTATAAGTTATCTGCTTTTCGACCGATAAAGAGGGTAGGTGTTACGAACGACTTGGTGGATTGATATTTTGGGACTGTCTTTTCCCTTAAATCAAAAACGCCTGTACTTTTAGAGTAATGAAAAAAAAAAGGCGACAACTGGTTTTAAACAAGGGGACAGAGAAGTTCATATTTCGTTACGAGGCCGGCTGTGAAGATGAGCTTCTAGATGCTCTGATTACTCAGGCAAAGGCCGGCGGCTCAAGTTTTGACTGGTTTGATGCGGCGGTCCTCAGTTTCAAGCTGACGCAGTCGCTTATCGGCCAGGCAGATGACCTTTTACGTGAAAATACAGATACGCAAATTCATGCGAATTAGTAAAGGTGAGTGAATATAAAGTCTATGCCTTAAAGTGAAGTTTTGGATGAGCTCCCGTTTTGCGATAAGTAGTAAAACAGAGCCCTGAAAGTTCAGAAAATATTTGGTTTTTAATACGGCGCCGGGGAGAAGCCCACGAGATTGAAAGCAGGTGGATTATGAAAGATAGTGCGATTGTCCAAGAGTTCCTGAATTACTTGAAGTATGAAAAGCGGTTCTCCGAACATACGGCCAAGTGTTATGAAGCTGATCTTCGCCAATTTGGTGAATATCTGATTGGTGCTTCTGTGTGCGGCCCGTCGGCTGATGAGCAGATTTCGTTGCCCCACAGTAAATCAGGAGAAGCCGGTCAGGCCACAGCCGTGGCGATGCAGACTGATGTCAATGTTGACCAGTTACTGCTTTCGGTGGAAACGGCTGCTGTCAGAGCGTACCTGACTTTTCTAAATGAGAAGCAATATGCCAAAGCGACCATAGCTCGCAAACTTGCCACGCTGCGAAGCTTTTACAAATTCCTGGTTAAAAGAAGCCAGCTTGGCTCCAATCCGGTTGCTGCGGTTAGAACTCCGAAGCAGGATAAGAAACTGCCTATGTTCCTTGAATACGAAGATGTAAAGAGATTGCTCGAGACACCGCCGATGAACAACTGGTTGGGCGCCAGAGACAGAGCTATTCTGGAGACGCTTTACAGCACCGGCATAAGAGTTAGTGAGCTTGTGGCGTTAAACATGAATGATATAGACTTCCTGGGTGAGGTCGTACATGTCAGAGGCAAAGGCAAGAAGGAAAGAATTTCGCCTATCGGTTCATCTGCATTGCAGGTTATCCAGCACTATATGGAATTCAGGAATAAAAGGGCGCAAAGCAGCAGGAATTTTGATATGAAAGTATTGTTCGTGAACAAGCACGGCCGACGTCTCAGCACACGCAGTGTCCGCCGCAAGATGGACAAATATCTTAAGATGGCCGGCCTCGACCCGGCTATCAGCCCACATACCCTGCGTCATAGCTTCGCAACGCATATGTTAAACAACGGTGCCGATTTAAGAAGCGTCCAGGAATTGCTCGGCCATCAATCGCTATCGACCACACAGGTTTACACACATCTTACCACGAGAAAACTCAAAGAAGTTTACGAGAACGCTCATCCAAGAGAAAGTGTGGACTATGAGCAGAATAGTGAGCCGCATCACGAATGACGAATGAGTAACTGACCGCAAATAGAAAGCCGCTTTTCGAAGCGGTTTTTTTTGTAATTGTAGTGTAATAATTGTAGTTAGAGACAGCTATGAATGGCATTCTTTCTTGTCGAGTTGGAAGACTGTGCAGCCGCAGGTTCGGCTGATTTTGCCTATCTTTAAAAGGCCCCGG
>Ga0209986_10003181_pt1 | contig 14544 bp, 12 predicted proteins | sample BlataG_FD_183168 | JGI IMG/M metagenome (GOLD analysis project Ga0209986, IMG submission 183168) | Deep subsurface microbial communities from Black Sea to uncover new lineages of life (NeLLi) - Black_00105 metaG (SPAdes) (version 2) | ecosystem: Environmental > Aquatic > Marine > Oceanic >...
GAGCATTGGATATCGGAGCTCAAGGGATAGAAATTCCTCAGATTAACAGTAAGCTCCAGGCAATAAAAGCAGTTAGATCTGTTAAATATGCTCCTCAGGGTGAACGTGGAGTTTGTAGATATGTACGCGCAGCAAATTATTCTTCCATAAATAAATTTAAATATTTTAAATCTGCCAATAAAGAGACTATGATTATTGCTCACATAGAAGGGGTTGAAGGTATAAATAATTTAGGTGAAATACTATCAGTTCCCGATATAGATGTTATTTTTGTCGGACCCTATGACCTTTCTCAATCTTTGGGTATTCCTGGAGAGGTTAACAATCCTTTAGTAACGGAAAAGATGAAAGAAGTAGTTTTAAAGTGTAGAGAAAATAAAGTTGCTGTAGGAACTTTTGCGGATGATGTAGAAACAGCTAAATCCTGGGTTTCATTAGGGGTTCAATATATGGCTTTTTCAGTTGATGTGGGCATTCTTTACGAAGCTAGTAAAAATATTATAAAAAATTTAAAAAATTAGTAATTTTGGAAAGGGAATTTATAATCGATAAGCCTAAGTTATTTATTTGTTTCTACTTGGTAAAGTGAGATACTGGGAAATAATTTAATAAAAGGAGGCGATATTTTAAAAAAATATTATATCTTTTAAATATTAGTTAGTATTAGAAAATTTTATTGAAGGAGTAAAGTGATGAAAAAATTATTGTTTTTCAGTTTAATTTTAGTATTTTGTCTAATTTCGATGAGTGTTTTTGCCGCATATCCTACAAAAGGTGTAACTATTATTTGTCCTTGGGGTGCTGGTGGTGGAACGGACAGAGTAGCACGCTTCTTAGCCAGTGCATTAGAAAAGGAATACGGTAAGCCATTTGTGGTGATAAATAATACAGGTGGCGGAGGAGCTGTAGGACATGGAGCAGGAGCCTATGCTACACCAGATGGATATACTTTAACTCTTACTACTCTTGAGATTGCAACTATGCATTGGATGGGGTTAACAAAGCTTACTTACGAGGACTTTGACTATGTAATTCAGATGAATGAGGACTCATCAGCAGTCATAGTTCGCTCTGATGCTCCTTGGGATTCCGTAATTGAACTTTTAGTAGATGTTGCAATGCATCCAGGAAAGTATATGTTTTCAGGAACAGGTGCTGGAGGAATTTGGGATCTTTCTAGGATAGGTATGCTTGATGGTGTCGGTATACCAGCAGATTATGTAAAGTGGATACCAACAACAGGTGCAGCTCCTTCTATTGTTGAACTACTTGGTGGTCATATCGATGTAATAACTTGTAGTGCCCCAGAAGCAGCTGCTCAATTAGATTCGGGAGAATTTAAATTACTTGCTTTAATGGCAGATGCAAGAGATCCAAGGTATCCTGATGTACCTACCCTTAAAGAATTAGGAATTAATTGGTCTTCCGGAACATGGAGAGGGATTACAGTGCCAAAAGGAACCCCGAAAGAGATTGTAGATAGTTTATATGAAAAATTGTCAAAAATTGCAAAATCAGAAGAATATAAAGATTTTATGGCTAAGAATGGTTTTGGCATAAGAATCAGAGGACCTGAAGAATTCTCTAATTTTGCAAAAGAGCAAGACAGTACCTGGAAAAAGATTTTAGAAATTGGAGGATATGTAAAATAAGAATATCTCCGCCTCCCCTTAACGGGGAGGCGGACCCTTGAGGATTAATAATGGAAAAAAGGACAAATATTTGGTTTGGAATAATAATTATAGGTATTGCCATTTTTATAATTATTGTAGCATTAAATTTTCCATCCTTTATTCTCGGAGATAAAAAACTTCCTGGCCCGAATTTTTTCCCGGTAATATTAAGTATAATTTTAATAATCACAGGAGGATATGAAATCTTAATTGCCCTGCGAGATATGCGTGCTAAAATACCTGCAAAATCTTCCAAAGAATATCTTAAGGACTGGGGTAACCAGAATGTCTTGATAATAATTTTCAGTTTAATCACATACATTTCTTTTTTAAAATGGTTAGGTTTTATCTTGGCAACTTTTATATTTAGCCTTTTTCTTATGATCCGTTTAAAAACCGGATGGATACGGGGAACAATTTTTTCAACTGTTGCAGTAATCGTTATAATGTTATTGTTTGTGAAATTATTTAAGGTCCAATTACCAGAAGGATCTTTAGGTATTGTTTTTTGGAGGTAAGCTAGATATGCCATTGCTAAGTATCTTTCAATTACATATTTTAATACCATGGATTTTATCAATGGCAGTTGGAATACTGGTAGGTGGAACCCCTGGATTAACCGCTACTATGGCAGTAGCATTAATAGTTCCTATAACTTATTATATGGACCCTTTAGCAGGGTTTGCAATGATTCTAGGGGTGAGTTTTAGTTCTATATTTGCTGGTGATATTCCTGCAACTTTTCTTAGAATTCCAGGGACACCGGCTTCTGCAGCTGCAGTTCTTGACGGTTTTGAAATGTCGAAAAAAGGAAAAGGTTCGCTAGCCCTTACCATAGATCTAATTTGCTCAGTTATTGGAGGGTTTATTGGCGTAATTTCACTTATAATAATTGCCCCTCCATTAGCAAAGTTCGCGTTGCAGTTCACACATTTTCAATACTTTTGGCTTGGTGTGTTTGGGCTTAGTATGAGTGCTGTACTTAGCAGAGCGAATATAGTTCGAGGTCTCATATCTGCTGTTTTGGGATTACTCGTTTCTACAGTTGGTATTGATATAACCACAGGTTTTCCCAGATTTGCCTTTGGTAATATTGAGCTTATGGGGGGTATTGTATTTATCCCCGTTATGGTGGGTTTGTTTGGTATTTCCGAAGTTTTTAAAAATGTAAAAAGTCCAGATCGTTTAATAGAAAGGACTATACACGATAAAATTAATATATCTATATTTGAAACCTTGCTTATTGTTTGGGAAAGGAAGTGGATAGTATTAAAATCATCTTTTATTGGAACTTGTGTAGGAGCACTCCCTGGGGCTGGAGCAGATATAGCAGCTTGGGTTGCATACGGGATTGAAAAGAAGACCTCGAAAAAACCCGAAGAATTTGGCAAAGGATCTATCGATGGAGTTATTGCTCCAACTAGTGCAAACAACGCTGCCTTGGGGGGTACTTGGATACCAGCATTAGTTTTTGGTGTACCTGGTGACTCGATAACTGCTATAGTACTTGGAGCAATGTTGATGTATGGGTTGAGACCTGGTCCTTTAATTTTTCAACAAAGTCCAGATCTTATTAAAAGCATTTTTGCTATTGCATTAGTCTCTCAAATCTTTTTACTTCCTGTCGGAGTACTTGGGATTAAAGCTTATAGTTGGATTTTGAAGTTACCAAGGAATGTAATTATGGTTTTTGTCTTAATATTTTCAGTTGTTGGTTCTTACGCAATTCGAAATAGTTTTTTTGATATTTACATAATGTTATTTTTTGGTGTGATTGGTTATATATTTGAAAATTTAAATATTCCTCCTGCTCCTATGATTCTTGGTATAATCCTCGGGCCTATGATAGAAGATAATTTGAGAGTAGGATTGATAAAAACTGGAGGAAATTACCTTCCATTTCTAACAAATCCGATTAGTGCTGTCCTGGTTATTTTAATTATTTTCACTTTTTTTAGTAGTAACATCAGTAACATATTTAGAATTATATTTAGAAAAAATAAATAAAAGGGGGATAATTTAAATGAACGAAATTCTTGAGAAAATCGGTGAGCTGGGAATTGTCCCGGTGGTTAAAATTGAAAAAGCTGAAGATGCTCTCCCACTTGGAAGAGCACTTATTGATGGCGGTCTTCCTATTGCTGAGATTACCTTCAGAACTTCTGCCGCAGAAGACTCAATTAAAACCCTTACCAAAGAACTTCCCAATCTTTTGGTTGGAGCAGGAACCGTATTAACTGTTGAACAGGCAAAAAAAGCAGTTTCTGCCGGTGCTCAATTTATTGTTTCCCCGGGCTTTAATCCCAAAGTAGTCGATTATTGTATCGAAAACGATATTCCTGTCACTCCCGGTATTAATAATCCCACTCAGATTGAAATGGCTCTGGAAAGAGGAATTAAAGTGGTAAAATTTTTTCCTGCCGAAGCATCAGGTGGACTATCGCTTCTTAAATCTATGTCAGCACCTTATAGCGGGATAAAGTTTATCCCCACAGGAGGGATTAATCAGAATAACTTATGTTCTTACCTATCCGAAAATAAAGTTCTTGCTTGTGGTGGTAGTTGGATGGTAAAGCCTGAACTTATCTCTTCAGGTAACTTTGATGATATTACTAGACTTACCAGGGAAGCTGTTTCTATAATTCTCGGCTTTGAGTTTGCCCATCTGGGAATAAATGAGGAAAATAAAGATAAGGCTCTTAATTCTGCCAACCAACTTTCACATCTTTTTTATTTCTCTCTAAAAGAGGGAGCGACTTCTGTTTTTGCTGGTTCAGGTTTTGAAGTTATCAAAAGCCAGTATTTAGGGAAGCATGGACATATTGCTATAGCTACCAACGATATTCATAGAGCAATAGCCTATTTAAAAAAGAAAGATATTTCAGTTCTTTCTGAAACTGCTAGAGAGAAGGATGGTAAACTTAAGGCAATCTACATAGCTCAAGAAGTATCGGGATTTGCCATTCACCTTTTGCAAAAATGATTTCTGAAAGAGAGGAGACAATGAAAAAGTACATTACTTTTGGTGAGATAATGTTAAGGCTTAAACCACCCCATTGGGAGAGATTTTTCCAGAGCCCCCTCCTGGAAGCTACCTTTGGAGGAGGGGAGGCAAATGTAGCGGTGGGACTGGCCCGATTTGGTTTAGACATTGCTTATGTTTCTGTAATCCCTGATAACCAAATTGGAGATGCTTGTATTAGAGAACTAAAAAAACAAGGTGTAGATACTTCACTTATTGTGAGAAAAGGAGATAGATTAGGTATCTACTTTTTAGAAACGGGGTCCAATCAGAGACCTTCCAAGGTTGTTTACGATCGTTCTCATTCAGCTATTGCTGAAGCAGAACTTGGTGATATTAACTGGGATAGGGTATTTGATGGAGCAAGTTGGTTTCATATTACCGGTATTACTCCCGCTATTTCTCTTTCGGCCTCAGAGCTTTCCTTAGAAGCAGTAAAAAAAGCCAGAGAAAAAGGTATTACTGTTTCCTGTGATCTTAACTACAGAGGAAAGTTATGGAAGTATGGGAAATCTGCTCCTGAAGTGATGGCCGAGTTAGTTAAATATATTGATATTGCCATAGGAAATGAAGAGGATTGCCAAAAATCTCTTGGTGTCAAAGTGGATATAAATGTAGAGTCAGGAGAACTTAATGCAGAAAGATACAAAGAATTAACAGATAAAATTCTTAAGCTATATCCTAATATCAAAAAAATTGCTATAACCTTAAGGGAAAGTTATTCAGCAAATCACAATGGATGGTCAGCAGTTCTTAATGATCGGGAAGAGTTTCTTATTTCAAAAAAGTATGAAATTCATAACATTGTAGATAGAGTAGGAGGAGGAGATACTTTTGCTGCAGGTTTAATTTATGGTCTTAATAACTTACGTAATGACAAAGAAGCCCTTGAATTTGCAGTAGCAGCCTCTTGCCTTATGCATTCTATCCCTGGTGATTTACCTTTGCTTTCAGTAGAAGAGGTAAAAAGCTTAACTGGAGGAGCAACCTCAGGTAGAGTACAAAGGTAGTAATTTTGCTAAATTTAAAGGATAGCAAAATTTCTTAAAAATGCTTGAAAAAATTTTCCATAAAAGGAGTATTAAGATAGAAAAATTTCTAAGATAATACTTATTGCTGGTGCAAGTACAGGTTTGGGAGCAGCAACTGCTAGACTATTGGCTCCCCAAAATAAGATCATTGTACATTATTATAGTTCTAAAGAGGCAGCTGAGAAAGTTGCAAAAGATGTTGGGGAAAGTGGTGGAGAAGCTTTTCTTGTTCAAGAGGATTTAACTTCTGAAGAGGATTGTATAAGATTGGTTAGGGAGGTTGCTAATAGATATTCTAAACTTGATATTTTAATTAATAATGCGAAAGGTTTGATTCGTAGACAAGCCGCACAAGAATTAGAATGGAAAATGATGTTAGAAACATTTTCTTTGAATACATTTTCTACTATGAAGATATCATCTCTTTGTATACCTTTATTTAAAAAAGGAGAAGATCCAAATATTATTAATATAAGTTCTATTGCAATGCGCCATGGAGCTCCTTCAGCAATAATTTATGGGGCATGTAAAGGAGCGCGGTTGATTCCTTTACTAGAAGATTAGCTAATGAATTAGCTCCCGAAATTAGAGTAAATGCGGTAGCTTCAGGAGTAATAGATACTCCATTTCATAAAAAAGTGTCACCCCCAGAGAAGATGAAAAAATTTAAGGAAGTTACCCCGATTAAAAGGATAGGAGAGGCAATTCATATTGCAAAAACAATAAAATTTTTAATTGAATTTAATTGAAAATGATTTTATTACAGGAGAAACTATTGATGTGAATGGTGGTTTGTTTATGAGATAAATAAGAATTTAAAAAAACAATTATTATTTCTGTTGAGGGTAAGTTTTCCTAAAGATAGAACTTGATTAATCTTAATTCCTTTTTATATTCGCCTATTTAAGCTAAAAGAGTGATAAAGGCAAAGATTTTTCTAAATTAAAAGAGATAAGCATTCTAGGTATTTTGACCTTTGTAAGTATGAAATTTTACTTGACATTTTCTAAAGATGATTATAAAATTTAATTGAATGTTTAATGAACAAACAATTATTTTTTTATAAAAAGGATATAAGGTATTGTACACTAAAACAGGAAATCTTAGATTAGTTCAAAAAATAAACCGTTCCCTCATTTTAAATTTGATCAAAGACAAAGGTCCTATTTCCCGCGCAGATATTTCCAAAATAACTAAACTTACCCGTTCCACAGTTTCTAGCATCGTTGATTATTTAATCGGGAAAGATTTAATAAAAGAAATTGGATTAACTTCCTCGGGGGTGGGCCGGAAAGCTATTTTACTTGAGTTGAATTCCAAAGCTTATTACTCGATAGGGGTTGATTTAGGCACTCTTCACACTACAGTTGCTATTACTGATTTGTTAGGTAGAGTTGAAACAAAGATTGAATATCCTACCGATTGTCAACAAGATAAAGATAGGATTATAGAAAAACTAATAGCTGCTATCCATAATATTATCAATAATTCCGGGATTAAACGGAAAAAGATAGTTGGAATTGGAGTAGCTGCTCCGGGTCTAATAGATAAAAAAGGAACAATGCTCATTACTCCAAATTTTGGCTGGAGAGATACTCCTTTAAGGGAAATATTAAAAAGGGAGTTTCATCTTCCTGTTTTTGTCGATAATAATGTTAATATCATGGCTTTAGCTGAATCTGAGTTTGGGGAAGGACGAGGAGTAAAAAATTTTGTTTTTATTAATGTGGGGATGGGAATTGGAGCTGGAGTAGTTATCAATGGAGAACTTTTCCATGGAGAAAGTAACTGTACTGGAGAGATTGGGCATACTACTGTTGATTATAATGGTCCGAAGTGTAGTTGTGGTAATAATGGATGTCTTGAAGTCATGGCTTCAGGTTCAGCTATAGCAAAAAGAGCAATTAAAGCAATTAAAGAAGGTAATAAATCATTAATTTCTGAATTAGCAAATCATGATTTGAATAAAATTAGTGCAGAAATTGTGGCTACAGCAGCTAATCAAGGGGACAAGTTAGGACAAAGTATTATGGAGGGAACGGGAGAATACTTAGGTACTGGGGTGGCTAATATTATTAATCTTTTTAATCCTGAGTTAGTAATCATAGGAGGTGGAGTAGCCCGAGCTGGAGATCTTATTTTTGAACCTTTGGAAAAGGCAGTGCAAAAAAGAGCCTTTTCTGTTTCTGCTGAAGTTGCCAAAATTATACCTGTAAGTTTAGGAAAAGATTGTACTGTTATAGGGGCAGCTGCCTTAGTGTTAAAAGAAATGTTTAAGATTACGAGAGTGGTTACCTCTTCTTATATAGGTTCTATCAAATAATAGATAAATTATTTCTTTATAAAGAATTATCAAAACATTTGGAGAGAAGATGGAGGAAAAATTTTTAGGAGATAACTGGTTGTTAGACCGACCAGAAGGAATAAAATTATATCATGATATTGCCGTTCCGGCGAGAAAAGAAGTGGGAATTATTGATACTCACACACATCATAATCTAAGACAGATTGTGGAAAATGAACCTTTTCCTAACATTTGGCGGGCCGAAGTTCTTGAAACAAGAGAGGAGTATAAAAACTCTGATCATTATATTATTCAATTGGCAGCAAAGTTCTCCGGTTTTTCACAAGCTTTAGCCAGAGATCCTCGAATTTCAGATTATGATAAATGGGTAGCCTTGTGCGAGGTATTTCCTTATCTTGAAGGAAATCACGTTCATCAATGGATGCATTTGGACTTAAAAAGGATGTTTGGAATCGAGGAATTATTGAGCGCAGAGACTGCAGATAGAGTATGGAAAAAAGCGAATGATCGTTTAAAACAAAAGGATATGTTGCCCCAGGCGATATTAAAGAAAGTTGGGGCAAGAATTATTTTTACTACCGATGACCCTGCAGATGATTTAATATATAACAAGATGGCTAATAGTATAGAAGGCATCACTTTTTTACCTACTTTTCGATCGGATGCTTATTACAATTTATTTGATGATAATTGGAAGTCTAATGTGGAAAAAATTTGTCAATTAACCGGTCAGGACACCACTCTTAAAGGTTTAATAGAAGCTTTAAGGATAAGACATACTTATTTTGCTGAAAGGGGAGCCAGGGCAAGTGATCATGGTTTGTTGGAGCCTTATGGTTTGAAAATTAGTCAGGAAAGAGCTAAGCAAATTTTTCAACAGGCCTACAATAATGGAGAAAAATTTAGTCTCAGATCTCCAGAAACTAAGGAATTTATTTCTTATATGATGCATCAATTCTGTACCATGAATCAAGAAAAAGGGATGGTAACCCAGATACATTATGGTGCAGTTAGAAATGCTAATGAGTATCTATTTAGAAATTGGGGAGCTGATGTAGGAGGTGATATTTCAGCTGAAAATATAAATATCGTTGAGAATTTGCAACCTTTATTATCAAGATTTTTTAGTGGGGAAAATGAAAATCAAAGCCATTTAATTTTGTATCCTATGAACCAAATATTTGCTCATACTAATTTGATGTTGGAAAGGGCTTTCCCTAATGTTCATTCTGGATTTCCTTGGTGGCATAATGATTCTCCTTATGTGATGGAACAATATTTATTACATGCTGCGAGCTCTTCTTTGCTTACCTCAAGTGGGGGTCCAGTATGTGATGGAAGAAAAATTTTATCGGAAGGAAGCAGATTTGAAGTTTTTGATAGAATAATATGTAGAGTAATAGGAAAATTAGTTTCAGAGGGGCAAATGTCTTATAATGGTGGAGTGGAGTCGGTAAAAGCTTTAATGTATAAAAATCAAGTACGATTTTTTAATTTGAAAGAGTGAGAGGTCTCTTATCCCTTTTAATGGAAGAGGTCAGGTCGAGGGATATTGATAGTAGAAGAAAATAAGACTTACTAAAAGAACAATTTATAGTATAGTAAATTAAAAATTAATTAAAAGGAGAAAAGATTAAAATGAAAAAATTATTGATTATTTTTTCGGTAGTGATTTTGACTCTGGTAGTAATTTCAAGTTTGACATTAGCTATGGAGAAGAAAGGTGATGTGATAATTCTAAAAGCTGCCTGTGATCATCAGGAAGATTACTCAACTGTTCAAGGTTTATATCTTATGGGTAAACTTACGGAAAAGTGGACCAATGGAAGAATTAAAATTGATGTTTATCCTGGTGCAGTCTTAGGATCAGAAAAAGAAACTATTGAACAGACCCAGATGGGAGTAATAGATATTAACCGGGTTTCAGTTTCTCCTGTAATATCAGTTTATCCAAAAATGGCTGTTTTTGCCCTACCTTATATTTTTGCTAGTCGTGAACATATGTGGGAAGTATTAGAAGGAGAGATTGGACAGACGATGTTAAGTGAAATAGAACCCACAGGATTTATAGGGCTTGCTTATATGGATTCCGGTGCAAGAAGTTTCTATACAGTTAAGAAACCTATAAATTCTCCAGCAGATTTAAAGGGGATGAAAATCAGGACCCAGAAGAGTCCGGTAATGATGGATATGGTCGAAGCCATGGGTGGGAAACCTGTACCTATGGCCTTTGAAGAAGTTTATAGTGCACTACAAACAGGAGTAATCGATGGAGCAGAGAATAATCCCCCGAGTTATTATGAAACCAGTCATTACGAAGTGGCAAAGTTCTATTCACTTGATGGACATGCTATGGTTCCAGAGATAACTCTAATGAGCACCAAAACTTGGAATTTACTCTCTGATACTGATAAACAGATAATTAAAATGGCTGCTATTGCTGCTCAGGAACTTCAAAGAAAGCTCTGGTTGAAGGACGAAGTAACTTCTATGAATAAAGTTATAGAAGCAGGTTGCAAGATAAGCACACCAGAAAAAGGCCCATTTATGGAGGCAGTTAAACCTGTTTACGAAAAATATGCCAGTGAATACTTAGAATTAATTGAAAAAATTCAAAGTTTAGCAAAATAAAAAATTTTAGTTAGCCTGTGAATAGAAATAAAATCTTTACCTGACCTCTTCCTTTGACAAATTTAAGGAGAATATTAAAATGGATGCAATATCTAAAAAACTTAGTCAGTTTTTAAAATTTACATTAAGAATACTTCTTGTTTCTATGGTGCTTATTACCTTTCTTCAAGTTATTATGAGGTATGTTTTTAATTCCCCTCTTAGTTGGGCAGAAGAAACTGTGGGGGTTATTATGATTTATTTTGGGCTTATTGGAGGCTCTCTCGGTATCTGTTATTATCTTCATATTTCTCTTGAATTTTTTTTGAAAAAATTTTTGAGAAAACAGGAAAAATTTATAAAATATGGTGAAATTTTTCTTTATATTGGATTTGGTCTTATAGAAATAGTATGTGGGATACAGCTTATGAAACTTACTAAATTTCAAGTTATTCCGGCTACTGGTCTTCCTGTTCTTTATACCTATCTCGCTTTACCCATTGCAGGAATGGTAATGATAATTTTTGCGGGAGAACTTTTAATCAGGTTAAAAAAGGGGGATAATTATGAATTTGGCGATAATTATACTATTCGGTAGTTTTTTGATTCTCCTATTTTTTGGAATACCTATATCCTTTACACTATCAATATCTTCAATCTTCACCATGCTTTATTTAAAGATCCCCCTTATGGTGGTTGGTCAAAAAATGTCTGATGTTTTAGATAATTTTTCTCTTATGGCCATTCCCTTTTTTATTCTTGCTGGCCAAATTATGTCAGATTCAGGAATTGCGAGGAGACTTGTGGATTTTTCTAGTTTATTAGTAGGGAAAATGCGTGGCGGTCTTGCTTTTGTAAATATAGTAGCAAGTATGTTTTTTGGAGGTATGTCCGGTTCCTCAGTTGCTGATACTGCTTCTATCGGATCAATCCTTATTCCAGCTATGGTAAAAAAAGGCTATGATCGAGACTATTCAATCGCAGTAACTGTCACCTCATCTACACAGGGATTAATAATTCCTCCCAGTCATAATGCGATAATTTATGCCTATGCAGCAGGAGGACTTTCTATTGCTAAAATTTTTTTAGCAGGAGCTATCCCAGGAGTTATGATTGGACTATTTTTGATGATTCCTTCTTATATTATTGCTGTTAAAAGAGGTTATCCGGTTGAAAAAGATATTAAATTAAAGCATGTCTTAAAAACAACAGAAGAAGCTTTTCTTGGGCTTTTTACTATAGTAATTATTATAGGCGGGATATTGAGTGGTATATTCACTGCCACTGAAGCGTCAGCTATCGCTGTAGTTTATGCTTTTTTTATTGCCTTTTTTGTATATAAAGAGGTACCTCTTTCTAAGTTTTGGGAAATACTTTGGGATTCAGGTAAAACAATTATTGCTGTGATGTTTCTAATTGCTTCTGCGTCCACTTTTGCCTGGTTAATGGCCTATCTAAGAATTCCGAATGCTATCGCTCAAGCAGTTCTGAACATATCGAGCAATAAATATATAATCTTATTAATAATAAATATAGTGCTTTTAGGATTGGGAATGATTATGGATATGGCCCCGCTTATACTTATTACTACACCTATTTTTTTACCTATTGTTACTAATTTAGGGGTAAGCCCTATCCATTTTGGGATAATAATGTTGATGAATTTAGGAATAGGTCTTTGCACTCCTCCAGTGGGGAACACCTTATTTGTAGGATGTATTGTGGGGAAGATGAAGATTGAACAGGTAGTAAAAGCTCTGTGGCCATTTTATATAGTTATGGTTTTAGTTGTGTTATTGGTTACTTATGTACCCTTTTTTGCTATGTGGTTACCAAGCGTTATACTTAAATAGATTTTTAGCTTTGAATTGTTTCCACTCTGATGATATTATGTCTTGTAGGATGAATATGCATAAATTTTAACTTACAATAATAGAAAATTAAATATTTATACGGAGGTTCTTGATGAACAAACAAGATATTTTGCAACTATTCAATAAGAATTATGGTGATAGATATGAGGTCTATATATCTTCAATAAAATCAGAAGATAATAATTATTTTTTCTTGGCTAAAGATAAACAAGCAAAATATTTAGTTGTAGTTGGTAAACCTGAAGAAGTAAAAAAATTTGAAAGCAATGCACCGGAAGAGAAAAAAATAGATAGAGATGAACTGATAATAAAGATATGCTATTTAAATAACCATAATCTCAATCTACTGCGAGGAATATTTCCTCACCTCAATCCTTCTTTTTGTGGTCTACGGGCTTCTTTTGGTACAGGAGACCGTTTAGGGATAGCTACTCCTGCCCATCTTCAAGCTTTTGCTGGTAAGCATATTTTTCCGATTTTAGCCCAGCAATCAGTTAGAGAGATGTCCAGAACGGAAAGAAACTGGCAGAAAGTTTTAGATGATGCAATCTGGGGTTGTTTTGAAGCGGGATATGAAGGTCCTTTTGGGGCAGATGCCGACCATGTAAAAGAAATTAAGGAGTTAAAAGAAGCAGCAGATTGTGGCTTCACCATGTTTACTATAGACCCTTCCGATTTTATTAGTAAGGATACAGAAGAATTAAACGAACAAGAACTGAACCAACTTTATAATAAAATTCCCAAGAATAAAGAAATAGAAAATTTATATCTAAACAAAAAGTTTAAAGTCGATGAGCAAGAGTTAATATTTGATGAGAAATCATTAAAAAAAATTATACTAACTTATTCTGAAGCCTTAAATCATGTGGTGGAATGTTATGAATTCTTAAAGGATTATAAACAGAATGAATTTGATTTAGAAATTTCTGTAGATGAAACTCCCACAGTTACCTCTCCCCTGGCACATTTGTTTATTGTATCAGAATTGCAAAGAGGGGGAGTAGATTTTCAGAATATCGCCCTTCATTTCTTGGGAGATTGGCAAAAGGGGATAGAATACATAGGAAATGTAGAAGAATTTACCGGGGAATTTTCTTTACATGCAGCTATTGCTAAAAATATTGGAGGATACAAACTTTCTCTTCACACCGGAAGTGATAAGTTTTCTGTTTATCCTATTTTTTCTCAGGAGACAGACGGTCTTTGCCATATAAAAACTGCCGGGACCAGCTGGTTAGAGGAAGCAAAAGTGGTTGCCATGAAAGCCCCGGCTCTTTATCGAGAGATTCATCGATTTGCTTTGGAGAATTTTGCAAAAGATAGAGCATCTTATAATTTAACTACTGACCTTTCTTGCATACCCGATATAGACACAATTGCTGATGATGAATTGGTAAATCTTTTTAAAAAAAATGATTCTCGGCAACTTATTCATATAACTTATGGCTCTATTCTAAGGGCAAAGAATGATGAAGGAAAATATATCTTTAAAGATAGAATCTACAAAATATTATTTGAGTATGAAGAAGACCATTACCGGGAACTTTCTAATCATATCAGGAGGCATTTGGAGCTCTTAAATAAATAAATATTTAGATAAGAAGTATTCAGAATTCAGAAGCCAGGAGCCAGAACGAGAGATAAGATCGATAGTATCTCATATATCAAATATTAAAGAACAGATAATGATTAAAGTAGGGGCGTATTGCAATACGCCCCTACACATGAGGAGGAATAACGATGAAGGAAAATTTAGGGATGTTTAGCCTTGAAGGCAAAATAGCAGTAATTACCGGAGGAGCTGGGGTTTTGGGTTCAGCCATCGCTCAAGGATTGGGTAAAGCGGGAGCTAAAATAGCCCTTTGCGATATTGTAAATGCCGATAAAGCTGCAAAGCAATTACAAGAACAGGGGATGACAGCTAAGGGGTATTATATAAATGTAATGGATATAGAAAAAATAAAGACCTGTCGAGATGAAGTAATTAGAGATTTTGGCAGGGTTGATATTTTGCTCAATGCTGCCGGAG
>Ga0209986_10003182_pt1 | contig 14543 bp, 17 predicted proteins | sample BlataG_FD_183168 | JGI IMG/M metagenome (GOLD analysis project Ga0209986, IMG submission 183168) | Deep subsurface microbial communities from Black Sea to uncover new lineages of life (NeLLi) - Black_00105 metaG (SPAdes) (version 2) | ecosystem: Environmental > Aquatic > Marine > Oceanic >...
TCTTTAGGCGTCAAATCGGCTTCCGGTTCGCGCCCTGTCAATGTGTCTATTTGCTGCTTAATGAGTGCTCGTTTCTCCTCTGTATCGGCATCGCGGCAGGCGTCATCAAGCTGCTGTATTCGCTTCCGGTATTCTGCCTGTTGGTTCCGTTTGGCTGCGCGCTCCTCTTTCGCTATCGTTTGGGCCTCTTTCTGCTCTGGTGTCAGTTTTTCTCCGGCTGGTGCCGCTACGGGCCCCTTGCCCTTCCTTCTGGGAAGTAATCTCCGTATGCCTTCCCGCCAATCGCCTCCGCCCGCCCTGCTCGCCAAGGCCAAGTCTTCTGCCGACAGGCCCGTCTGCTGCATCGCCCTGATTTCGTGCGGCTTGAGTTGCTTCTGCAACATGCCGATGCGTCTGCGCCGGGGCTTCTTTTTGCGCTGTTTGAAATACGCTTCCTGCCTCTTTGACAAGTAGCCTCTTGAGGCTTTCTTGGCTTCTTTTAAGAGCCTCGCAAGCTCATCCTCAAACCGCATAGATGGATATTCAATATCCCCGTTCATAATGTTTAGCTCCCTAACCGCGATATGCTCCACGGCCATAGAATGCTTGACCGGCGCCAAACATACCACCAAGACCGAGCTTCTTGAGGATTTCAAGTATCTGAAAGCCCATCGCCTGCCGTGACATGGCTCGCTCGCCGATTTGGGACCTCAAGGTGCCGAGCGCTTCACTCTCGCCCTTGGCAAGCCGCTCTTCGCTTCTGGCAATCGCCCTGATGTTGCCGCCGCCGCCAAGCGCGCCTATCCTCTCTTCGGTGCGTTCCCGGGCCTCTCCGAAGGCGGTACGTATCGGCGCAGCCTCGGCCTTGAACATTTCCTCGGGGTCCATCATGCCCCCGATAGACATGCCGAAAGCCTCCATTAGACGCCTGCCTATGTCTGCGAAAGGCGATGCTGACGGTTGTGCTATCCCCCTGCCCCAAGTTGGCATAGATGACCTTCTCCGTGGCGATGCAACTACAGCCATGACAACCTCCTTACCGTTTCTTTTTCTGCCTTCCTCTACGTCTCTTTGTCTTTGTCTTCTTTTTGTCTTTTGGAATGTCCGGCTTTATGTCCGGCACAACCTCTGGTTCTGGCTCTATTTGAGTCTCGATTGTCTCTTCAGGTGTCTCGGGCGCTTCTGGCATTGGCTCCGACCCCACTATCTCGCCCGTCTTGGCCATTACGGTAGCACTCTGGCCGGGCAGTAGGTCCACGTTGCCAAGCAGCAAGTCACCTTCAGCCAGCACATAAGCGTTGCCTTCCTGCGCCTCTACCCACGCGACCAGCTCATCGCGTGAAGCGAAAGCCTTTATCACTATCTTGTCGCCTCTCGTTGTTCCATAATGCGCCATCGCGCCCTCCTACGCATAAGTTCCCAACTGTGGAATCAGCTTTATCGCCCTGAACGCGGGCCTGTCATCATTACAGATGACATTGATTTCTATCTTCAGGTGCCTTGCCCTTATGTCGAGCGGGACAATGCAGTTCTGGTCGCGGAACGTACCTCTGAGCGTCTTGGCGACTGCCGTGTTGAAGTCACGGTACAGTTTGATTTCGTAGTTCTTGTCAACCGCATCCGCATTGAGCGAAAAGTGAAGTTCGGGAAACACCTTTTGCCTGTGCGGGTCGCCGAGATGCAGCCAGGGGGTTGTGAACCGCCCTCTCGCCGCGCAGACGATGTATGCATCGTCCTCGGCGCAGGCAGGGCTCCATGCCACCTCGACCGTGATAGAAGTCGCATCGTTGTCACTGATTATTCTGCGCTGACCTGCCGCATCGCCTGAAATGATGTAGACGGGAAATTGCTTGAGCTTCAAGCCGGTATTTGTGAATGCAGCCGCGCTGTCTGTGAATTTCGTTGTGGAGTTTACGGTAGTTATTGTCCCATCGTGCCTGTCTGCGCCATGCCCGTTCTCATTGCCACAGTACCAGCAATAGCCGCTGTAAGTGCCTACAATCAAGCGCCGGCCAGATGTGACATAGTTAACGACCCAGCCTATCGATGCTCTGGGGATAATATCTCTCTTGCCCCACTTCTGAGTCTGGAAGAAGTAAACCCACCATTCATCGTTTTGATACTTTGTTTCATAGAGGCTATCAGGGCTTGTTATTAGAAGATTGTAGCTATCCTCAAGGCTATTGTAGAAGCCCCAGGCGGCCCTTAGTCGGTGTTTCGCCTGCAAGTCCTCGTTGATTATCTTCAGGGACTCGTCAATATCGCCTGAAAGCTCGCTTTGGCTCGGCCATGCCCTGACACCCGCATCGCTGAGGCATACAAGGCCATGTATCCCGCACTTACGCAGACTATACGGCGCGATGCAGCCCCAGCCAGTTGCCATGTCAATTTCAACCATGTCTTCTACGGAAGCCTGAAGCGGAATGGAGATGATGTTTCTCTCAAGGAAAACATAGAGGTTGCGCTGCCAGACCTCATGTGCCACGTAATCCCCGCCTGGTGACTGGATAGCAAACTTGTTATCCGCTGGGAACTCTCAGGTATCGGGCTTGAGTTCGCTGTAGTAGAGTTCCCGGCCCGCACCAATCCACATCCGCGCTGCGAACATTCTTGGCATTGAGGCTGCGGGTGGCGGGTCAGTACAGGCATCGGCGTCAATCTCGTCAACCTGCCAAGTCGTATCGCGCCAGATAACATAACTTGTGGCTTTGTTGAAAGCGTAGATTTTGTTTTGATAGACGCAGAACTCCCAATAGGTATCGGCATCCGCAGTACCCGCAGCTATGAGAGTAGTAGCTGTAAGCGCTGGTACTGAATAGACCGTATTGCCCGCTGCCTGGTCATCGGCATCCGCGGTCGTTATTTCGTCAAGATAGAGGCCGCCTCCGAAGCTGTAGATGACGCAAGCGTAAGTCACGCCGCTGGTCAAGTCCTCTACTTCGGCACCGAAAAGAGCGACAAGTGCTGCGCCGCCCGAATAGCTCAAGCCTGAGCGCTCGTATCCCTTCTCCATCTTGAGCATACCGAGACGCGCAGGGCTGAAGTTCCTCAAATCAGGTGAGAAGGGCGCTGAGAATGCCGCTACCGGGTCCGGCTCCGATTTCCAGCCCTGTTCTGCAAGCCTAATGAGGTCAACGTCTCTCATGTCGCAATCCCCACATTCGGGAAGGTAATGCGGGAATACCCTCTCACATCCTCGTTGATTTCCTTCCTGATGGGCGAAGTGTCAATATATTTCGGCAGCGTATCAAGCGCCATCGTGAGTTCGGCCAGCGCTTCCGTCTTCTGCATCCTGTCCCTGCTGTAAGCTGAAATCACCTTGAAGGCCGCCATCTTCCTGAACGCCATATCGTAACCGCCAGACAGTTCAGCCCGTTGCTCGTCTGTCCATAGATACTGAGGTTTAGCAATGTAGCGCAACAGTATGCGTAACTCGCTACTTGGAGCAGAATTAAACCAAAGCAAAGGTTGAGGATTAGGGTCAATGTCGAGGTCGATGCCAGTGTCAGTAGCGCGTTGGACAACAGGTTCTACAGTTACATTTTGACCGGATTTGCCTATTATCCTATATTCTATCGAATCACCCTCAATACGAAGAATCCTACCGTAATCCTCAAATACTGGCGCATAGTTATCGAAAGTAACAGTAGCGCTATCTTTGGTCACATCGCCAGTATCGGTTAATCGCGGAAAACTGGTGAATCCGTCAAGGCAACAGCAATATGGGATACCCATCTTGTATGTTATGGGATAAGCAGCCCTGAATTCCTGTTTATTGATGAGTGGGATAAGGTTATTTCTGTCAACATTGAAAACCGCTTTTTTACCGAATGGAGCAAGATAATCATTGGGCAGAGGTATCGCCCAGGAAGCTATCTTGTAGTTCGCTTCGGAAGCCGTACTATGCGCATATGGTATAACCAGATTGAAATTCGTTCCACTCCCCCATAGTCTGAGGAAATAAGGCCGATAGTCGCCAGAAACAAGTATCTGGCGCATCTGCATACTGCGCGTGAACGTCGTACCAGAACCCGTAGCTACTATACCGCCCTGACTTATTGAGACGGTTCCCGTATCGTAAACGGCAGGTATTTTTATGACGCGCTCTTTACGCAGAAAATCCTTTGGCATTAGCTGCATGACAGAATCATAAGCATCGTTGATGAGCCGTTTCATCTGCTTTTGGCGCGGCTTGTTGGTTGTGTCTGAATCTATGTCCGTGTCGGTACTGGAGTTATAGTAATAGCCCATCGAGGTGGCGATGTCTGAAAGCAAATCGGCCAGCCTTATCATAGCCTACTCCTTTATCGCCTTGAGCGTTGCAGTTACAACCACAGGCTGCGCGCTCTCATCATTGACCACCTGCAACCCGAGAATGTCGAAATCGAAGTCTATATCGTATTGCGCCATCGGGTTATTGGTCGCAGCCTTAGCTTTAGCGTATTCTTTTTTGCTCAGAAAGATGAAAGTCTGAGCCATTATCGGCCTGACATGCGATGGGTCACCCCAAGCACTTTCGTGGTTATAGTAAGGAACAATGACCTCTACAATACCGTTCGGCTTGAGGACGCGCCAGACTTCATGCCAGAATTTGAAGAACCACTCTGCGTAGGTCATCTTAATTGCCCACGGGTCACCAAGATGCTCTAAGACGTGGGCCATGATTACCCTATGGAACGTGTTATCCGACCAAGGAAACGGCGTCTTGTTTAAGTCGTATATCTTGTCCGGTTCAACATCCGGGTTGATGTCAACATTAACTCCGTTCTTCATCTTCTTGAGGCCGCAACCCATGTGCAAAACATAATGGTCTTTCCAGTCCATAAGCAGAGGTTCCACTTCCTTATGATTGGTCAACACGGTATATGCCCTCCCTTAGTTCTTTGTAGTTTCTGTGCATTACAATAACATGCTGGTCGCAGATATGACCAAAGTCCACAGTCGGGTCAAGCCAGATTTCCACGCCCGCCTTGTGACATTGTTTGCAAAATAAGACATCTTCACCCAAATATGCATCTTTTGTGCCATAGTTGGGCATAAACCAGGGTCTTTGAATCGTGTCGAAAACTTCCGTCTTGATGAGTATGCAGCCAAAACCGCACGCGCCTATTTTAATAGGTTCCTTGCCAAGATTCTCCGCTTCTATTGGTGCGAGTAGAGGAAACCCCTGATTACTTTCATCTTCCGGGTCACGCCTCCATTTCCAGGCAAGTATGTCATAGGGATGGCCACGTCTATGAAAAATTCCTGCTATTATCTGCTTGTCACGCCCCAAAAGAACGTCAAGCATCCCACGCGGCACCACCATATCGGTATCTATGAACATGATATAATCAGGACGCGGATTCATGGCAAGTGCCGTTTTTGCCAGATTGTCCCTGACAAGATGTATCAAGGCGCTTTTGCCGGAGGGTTCAACTATGGCGAGTTTGAACCGCTCTTTAGCGTCCACGTAAAACTCTTGGAAGCTGCGCCTGAATTCAGGGAACCATCGCTCATAAGTCGGTATGCAGATAGCTATTCGCTTCACAGAAACACCCCTTTTTCTTAAAAGAGGGCGTAGGGAGAAGCGGTTTTAACGCCTCTCCCCAAGCCTGATTTGCGATTACCATGCTCCTACGTTGATAATCCCCTTTAAGGTTGTGGTTGTGTTAGTGACAGTATGTGCCTCAAGCGTGACACAGTGCTTCGGGTAGGTTGACTGTGTGCCCTGACTGTTATCAGCCACTTGATACGCGTTGGTATTTGAACACTTGAGGGTATCGTAAGCCGCCACAGCGCCATAAACCTTGAGCGCCGTATGGTATCCGAGTAGTTGTATCCAACCGTAATACTGCGCTGTAATAGCCGCCATCCAGATGCCACCAAGCGCATCCAGTGTCGCCGTTAACGGGATGTAACACGCGTAGCATGACAGCTTGTCCGCTGTTAGCTTTCGCGCGGCAGGCGCACCCGCAACAGATGCCGTTGACGCCTCCTCATTATGCACGTACTTGAACAAGCGATACCCGTAAGTATCGTCGAATGTCTCGTACAGCCCACCAATCGGGTTGATGGCTGCCGACTTGTTGCTCGTCAGCGACCCTACAATCGAACTTAACATCGTTTCTCCTTTCCTGAGTTACCAGGATAGTTTCTGTGGACTACGCATCCACAATCTGCAAGCCATTCGCATTCAGCTTAGTGAAGCACAGGTTGCCCTGCGTCACGACTGCGAATGTGCTGCCGAACTGACGCTCAAGCTGCTTGCTTGGCAAAGTCAGGGCGAATGCCGGCCGGTTGCCCGCCTTCACCCAGCCCATCACGTACCACTTCATGTACCGCAGGTCGATGCAGTACCAGTCACCGACATCGCCGTGCGCTACCGTTGCGGTCAACGATGGGCTGGAAAGCACCGGCGCTCCGTAAACTACGGGATAGCCGTAGAACACGTCGTCGGTCATGTTAGGCGTATTGACCTGCCCGTACTGCTCGGCTGCGAACATCGCATAGACAGCCGCATTGGTGATATGCATCCCGACCTGGCCGCCCTCGCCCGCAATCTGGCCCATCAGGTTGATGAGCTCCTGGATGCCCTCGCGGCTCGTGCGATAGGCACCAGTCGTTATCACCTTGTTGCGCCAAGTGGCATGTAGCGCACCGTCAATACCTCCGCGAACACCGCTTGTTGTTGTCTCATGCACCATCCACGGGAGCGCGGTAAGCGAGCCCTCCGAGGTGGTCTTTTTCCACAAGCGGGTTGAGCCTACAAGCGCGTTCAGATGGTCCTCAAGCGCCGCTTCCGTCTGCTCGTTCATGTAGTCAATCACGGCCTGGTCACCCTGAGCCATGTTGAGCCGCCAGTCAGAAATAGCCAGCGGCGTAGCGAACATCGCAATCGCATACTCGGCCCGCTTGAGCTGGTCTTTCTGCTTCGCATCCACCTCCTGCAGCTCGGTCGTAATCTCGACCGTCTCGTCCAGCGCGTCGAGCCTGACCGGGAAGGTGAACTTGTGGCCTCCTGTCTTGGTTATGGTTGTTTCTCTTGTGGTGGGGGTTCGGTAGAACGGCCCACCGCCCCGCTGATTCTGAAAACGCTGGGCAATATCGAGTAGCGGCCTGTTCTTCATAAGCGAACTGATGACCTCTTTCCGGTACATCTCGATAATCGCCGCAGTTTTCTCTTCTGTAAAAGCCGTTGTGTCAGCCATTTATTACCTCACTTACTGCGAAGGATTTTGAGTTGTTTTTCCCTCGCTCTCTCTTTGGCCTCCTCCAAAGACACCGCTACTGTCTGGCTCTTCTTGGTAGTTCCGCCAGGCGTTACCGACTCTTGGGAGTTCATGGCCTTTTTCTTCTTTGGTGGTTTCTTACCGACAAGATGGCTGTAGGCGGCCTCAAGAAACAGTTTCGCATCACCCTCTATCAAGGCTTTCGTAATGAACTCCCTGAACTTCGCCTGCAACTTGGCATCGGCTTTGAGGTCTTTGCGGCTATTGACGAAGTTGGTCACGTTCTGCTGAAACTCCCTGTCCTCTGTGCTTTCCTCAACGCCAGCGAGTTGCTTCTCTAAGCCGTCAATCTTCCCGCCCATAACGTTGAGCATCTTGGCGAACGGTTTTTGCCCGTCCTCCATCTCCTCCATGTCTTCATCGGAAAACAGGGGCTTTGGCTTCTCCGCTTCCTTCTCTGTCTGCGCCGCCTCACGCTGATTGACCATCTCCATGAGTTTGCGGTTCTGCTCCCTCAATTCGGTAATCAGTCCAGCGTTTGGGTCAGTCTTAGATTTGCCTTCAGTTTCCTCTTCGGCCTCTTCCTCGACTTCCTCTTCGACCTCTTCTGCCACTTGGGTTTCGTCATCAGCCATCATTTTCTCCTCTTAAACGCTTTGTCCAATGCGCTCACCAGCTTTTTACCGTGCTGTTCGCGCTTCTTTTTTCGGACACGTTCCGGTAGTGACTTGATACTTCGCGTGTGCCGCGCCCATCTTCGCGCCGTTCCTTTTGGCAACTCACCACGGGCCTCCGCAGCGCGAAAGTATCGAGCCTGAGATTTGCTCGCAAAAGGTACTGCTTGCCTCCTTTCAGTCTTCGCCGTTATCTCCTGGCTTCATCTCTCCGGGTGAAATGACTTTATTTTGCTCCTCGTATGCTTGTCTGGCAAGCGGCTGCCACTCGTTAGGCGGCATGAGATAGCCGCATCGGATGCATTGCAGGAACGGGATGGGCGTGAGGTTTGTCATGCCGCCCGGTTGCCCACAGACGATTTCGGGCATGTACTGGATTGCGACAACCGGCTTCTGCTCAAACAACTGACAACCACAAGGCTCTATCTCATCCTCTGTTTTGACCATGTTGGGACACTTCAAGACATCGCCCTCAAACTCCATCATTCGTTTCTGTGTTTGCGCTGCAATCATCCGCTGTACCCTATCGTGCTCGCCTGGTTTTTGTCGCATCAGCTTTTCCTCAAGAACTCAAGTTGCTTTTTTTCGGCTCGTTTCCGAGCCTTCTTTATCTCGCCCGCAGTATCCCGGCGAACATCGGCTTGAATCTGCTCCATCTCCTTAATGGAAGTTCGCCTGAGTCCAGCCTTGTCCATCTTCTTGGCGTACTCGAACGGGTCGCTTATGTGCTCGCCCAAGCCCATTACAAACTGGTCTTTACCACAGGGTTTTGTGTGCATGTTTTTCCCGTACCGCATCTGGCACGCGCCATACTGCCGCGTCATGGGATGCCCGCATTTGATGCATCTCGCCCATTTCGGCGGCTTCTTAGACAGTATCTCGACCGCAACGGCATCACACTTCTCGTTGTCGCACTTGTAGCTAAAGAGCGGCACCCGGCACCTCCTCTTCCTTGTCCTTTTTGACAAGTTTTTGACCTTCTGGCAAGTCCCTAACGTAGCTACCGGGCAGGCCAATATCCTGCGCGATATTCTCGGTAATTTGGGCCGCATCTACCGATTTGCCCTGGGCCTGCAAGAGTGCGAGCCAGCCTTCCTGTCCGATGCTCCGCATGAACTCAAGGCCCTTATCGCGTCTGTGGAGGGCCGCCACGCTTACCGGCAGGCTCATCCTAACGGTTACGTCGGTATCTTGCTTAACTCGCTCTCTCACGGATTGTTTCGCCTCATACTGCTGCCACTTCTCAAAGTCCTCGCCGCCCATTATCTCCTTGTACGGGATGTTCGTCCTGTAGCCCTCTTCGGTGTTGTTGAGGTCAGCGCGGCAGATGGTGAGGATGCGTTTGCCGATAGTCGAGACCCACCGCTCCATCACATTCATGCGTCTTGCCGACCGCATATCGCCTGCGCGTCCCACAAGGCCCGCCTCAGTCGCGGTTCTGGAACTGCCGCTGCCAAGTTCCATGTAGCTCATGCCGCTAATCCACTGGAACATATCAATGAGCAGTCGAATGTAGGCTATCTCGTCGGGGTTTATGACTTGGCCGCGCACCGAGACGAACGCCTGATTTGCCGGTACGTCGCCCGTATCGATGAAATCGAATAGAACGCCCGATTTCACGTTTTCGGCGGCTTGCGGCCCCATCTGTCTAAGGGGCCCGGCGAATCCCTCCGGGTTATGCTTCCATCTCTCGGATATCCGCCCCATCGCACTATCAATCATGTCACAGATGGCCGCCACCTTGCTCAGTATCGAAAAGCCGAAGAAGCGCCCAGGTATCGGAAACAGCACCATCGGCACATAGTTGAAATGGCTAAATTCCTCAGGCATCGCTTCCAAGTCACGCATTATCGCGCCCGTCTCGCTGAAGGCCGCTATCTCCATCCGGCGCGTATATCGGTTACGCAGATGTATCTCGCGCAACTGTGCCATGCCGTACTCATCTGGTAGCTTGCTCGACTGAGTATGCTCCTTCGCCTCCGGGTACATAGAGCCTACTTGGTCGGGCTTGATGTCCTTGGTCACAAGCGGGTCATACAGTACCGATTGCTCCATATCAGCCTTTGGCATTATCGAGCAATCGCCGCAGTATCGGGCATCGCTGAGGTCTGCTTTCCTGCAATACGGGTCAACATACCACCATCGCGGGTCAAGCGTCGCCATGAATATCTTGCCCGTAACCTCATAGCCGGATTCGCCGAGCATCGCGCGATGCTCTTCATCATAGTACCCCACCTTACCTACCGCGAGGCCCGTGATGCTCGCCCAATCAGCCGCCTCTTCGGCCCGGGTGCGCATGTCAAGCACATGCGAGAAATGGTTCAAGAGCTTGCCCCAGGGCCGCTGTATCAACTCGCCATCCTCGTTGAGCGGCACCACATTGAACTCCGGCTCTTGCGCCACGAATGTAGCCTTTATCATCTCAATCAACGCGAAGGCCAGCGGATATTCCCATGCCCCTGTGCCATGCTGCCCTTTGGCATAGCGGCTCAACAGGGTGTCGGCATTCTGCGTATAGGCAGTATCGGTGAGCCTCATCGCCGTCTGTATCTCGGTATGGATTAGTTGAGCCTTGTCTTGGTCCATTGCCTGCCCGCCCCTCTTTGAGAAGCCACTACATTGTCGTGGAACTGCCGTAGCAGCGCATCATAGCGCGTATCTTTCTCAAGGTTCTCGTCTTGCCACTGCCGCACATCATACAGTGGCCTGCTATTCGCAATATATTTCAGGCAGTCGACAAAGTGGTATTTGCCGCCCTTCTGCGCCGTCTGGTCATTCTTGCTGCCCGCTACCTTCATTTGCTTTATCAGCCGCCGGCAGTTTGGGCTTATGCGCAGGCCGGGCATCCCGTTCATGCCGACCTCCAGTTTCGCCTGTATGTCGTTGAGCCCGGCACGCGCACGCTTGGCCGTCCTGATGGCCGCCATCCCGCAATCCCTCATCTTCTGCGCCAGCGTGGGCGAGCCAAGTGTCCGGTAATTGGTATTCGCAAACGGGTCTACTACGCGGTTGACCATGCGCCACTTCCGCTCTCTCGCCAGCGCCACTTGAACGGTCTTCTCTATGTGGTCCCTGTCCCACAGTTCATCCAGCACGTACCACGTGCCATCCGGCAGCACCGCCATCCACAAGACTGCGGTCGGCTTGCTGTTGTGGGGGTCGATGGCGCAGTAGACGGGGCAGGCCCGCTCCCTGCCCGTCTGTATCGTTAGGCTGAACTCCGGGTCGCGCTCACGATACCGGCTCTCCAATTCCGATTGAGGCATGATGTGTATCTTGGGGTCGAAAGTGGGGAACAGCGCAAGCTCTTCCTTTCTCGCAAACTCCAGCCCGTATTCGGTCTTACGCCCCCGCTCGCTCAAGTTCGCTATCTTGCGCTTTATCGTGCGCCCATACCGTTCGCCACGGTCCATCTCAATCCGGCCAAGAGGGAACTTGATTATCTCGTACTCGTCTTTCCCCTCTTCCGCGTCAGTCACGCACTGCTCGAAGTCGCTCTCTATCTCGTAGGGCGTACTCACCAAAGCCATCTTGCCGATTGCGCCCAGCGTCGGCTCCAACGAATCCCTCAAATGGACGCAATGCTGGATGATACCGGCCTCATCTATCACGGCCCGGTTGAACGTGTAGGTGCGGCCACTTACAGCCGTCGAAGCGGAACTCAATACGCGGCTCCCGTTATCCCACTTTAAGCTGTCGGCCCTCGGCCTCAGCAGCTTTACCGACCGCTGCCAGTGCTTCGGCAGATGGCTGTATATCCAGCGTATCCGGTTGCCCAGAAAGTCCCGGCTCTCATCACGACCCTTGCTCGCATATATCGAAAGGCTGTTCTTGTACGCCATCGCCTCCCAAGTATACAGGGCCGCCAAAGTCCATGTCGCCAATATCTGCCGTATCTTGAATGCTATAAGCCTGTGGGTGTAGAGCAGGTTCCACGACAGCTTCCTTAAATACCGCCATTGTAACGGATACCACTTTACCCGGTTCGATAAGTCCAGCTCATCCACATCCAAAGTCATAACACGCGACATGAACCGAAATAACTTGCGCCAAGCTTCTTCTTTATCACCCTCTTTTATGAAAAATACCGCACTGGGCGGCAGATGTATCTTCCGGTCGCTCACGCAATCCGACCATTTCGGGTATGTCGTTTCCATACGTCCCTCTAAACCTACTAACATAACACCCAATCTTATGCCCGTCAAGCGAAAACTTGCAGAAATCGGGTAAATAATGTCCCACCGGGACATTCTTGGGACTGTTGCTGATGAATCGCTTCCTAAACCCCCAAACCCTCCCGAGCTCCTCAGCGCTAATCTAACTCAAGGAGCAAGATTATGTTGAAAGAGTTAGAACTGTGGGAACCACGCGAAAAACACCATAAGGGTTTGCCGCTTTCTGAGTAACTCAAGCTGCCAAATTGCCACGTGGCAGAAAATTTCTCAATTTCCTGAATCCCTTGCGTTTTTTGGGCTGTAGCTCGCTTCCGCTTCACTATTACCACTTCAAACACGTCAAATTGCCGCTTCACACAGCCTGGATGAAAGGGCGTGGGAATACGCCTGAAACAAGCGTAAACCTGTAGCTCGCCCAGTTCCGCAAGAAACCAACCGCGTGTTTCTCGCGCCCTTTCACTGGGCGGGCTTCTCTCAAGGAGCGAAGAGATCGTTGACGACTATCTCAAGAAAATAGAGGGGCGTACCGAAGAGATACGTCGCGTCAAACATAACGGCAAGTAGCAATTCTTACTTTCCGTCTACTTTCCTGCCAATCCTTTTTCCGCTTACTTTTCCCAGAGGAACAACCACAAACCTGGTTTTTCTACTTTCCCCCCATTTTCTACCAGAATTTTTCTATACGATTGCGCGCATGACGCGTGACCAAGCGAGAAAGAAAATTGCAGCCGCAATCCGAGCGATTGTTCGGGCAGCCAAAGAGCTTGCCGCGGCTGAAGAGTCCTACCGTAGGGCAAAACGCAAAAGGAAACGACAGAGGAAGCCATGAGCGACAACGTACCACCTAACTATGTTGACTGGCCTGGATGGGAGACAAAGACGAGGAATTGTCAAGTTGACAATGTTTGACAATTGTGATGGAGTTGAAACAGGCATACTTTGGGCGATTGATGGTGGGTAGAAGGAATTGTCAAGTTGACAATGTTCGAGGTCTCATAGGCGAAAGCCGAGTAGAGGGAAAATCCGGGTCATCGTACTTTCAATTCCACATTGAAGTTCGGCAAGGTAGTTTTATGCATAGGGGGACTGGTAGGGTATATCGCCGCGCGCGCATTATCGGGGATGGGGCCCCTCGACACACCCGACAGGATTGCCTCAAAATAGCCCTGAAGCAGACTCCGAACAACCGTCAAGCATAGCCCCGATGCTTGCCAGGACCGCGGAATCGGGCGGCTTGCCGGCATTTTCAGCCTCAATATTGGCCCTGCAGGGCATGATGGACTACAGCGCTCGCTTGCGACCAATTCAGATGCTTAGACGCTTATTTGCTGACAGTTTGAGGCTAAAAGCAAATCAAATCACAATCTATGTTTTATATTTTGTAAAATATGAACTACATTACCGGTCTCATTCTCCATTTCCCTTCTTATTCCTTCATTAAGACATCATAAAGTAGTAGAGAGATACAGGAGGGCAGATGATAAGATGTAAGTACTGTAGGATGCGCGCGAGGCACTTGTGTCGTTGTCTATGACAGGAGCGCTTATAACTTCAGCACAGATGAACAGCACACTACTCAATAGACGGTAATGTCACTATAATGTCATTAGCGCCTAAAAGATAGTCTGAGCGGCGATGGCTTTGGAGCGCTTGAATTAACTGGGCGGCAGGGTGGACTAAACTATTTTCGTGAATTCAAAATAAAATGGTTGACAGGGTGGACTATAGGGTTATACTGTAGGTGGCTTCGACTGGTTCTTTTTGGAGGAGGATGGGATGGTGTTCAATTTTTACGCAAGTGACCACCAATTGCACGATGGTAGGATGTCAGAGCATGAAGAATGGGACACTTACGAGGAAGCCAAAAAACGAGCGGCGCATTTGGCAGATGTGTGGGACTGCGACTTCGTAAAGTTCGACGAATCGGGAGGCGATGAATGGACATACGCTGACAATCCCAACCGAAAGGAGGTCTGAAATGGCAAGGACGAACGGACACGAGAGAAAGGAAAGCGGAAGGATGGATGCGTATGAGATTATGCGCGTGTGGGACAAAGAGGCAGGTTTTGCGCCTCGCTCGAACGACGAACTCGACATGGATGTCCCGGGTGGTCTCACCGGAGAATACGAGGAGTGGAAGATCGCATTAGAGGCCGGGATGCCTGATGCTATCGCAGAAGGCCGGAAGATGTGGGCTAACAGCTAACAGCCCCTCGGGGCAGGGAGGATGTGAGATGATATACAATGTCAAGCTGGGCGATAAAGTCTGGTGGCAGGGAAACGAGTATGTTGTCACTGGCGAGCCGTTCAAGGAATATGGCGCATACTGGCGCGAATGCAAAGGCGTCAAGACTGGCAAAAAGATAGTTATTTGCGTCAACAGCTAACCGCCGCAAGGCAGATTGGAGGATGAGATGATTTCAGCAACCGACAAGTGCGTGACAGATTTCCTTGCCGCATGGCATGAGGCAGGACGCGCATCATTTGAGCGCAGAGCGCCGAAT
>Ga0209986_10003185_pt1 | contig 14540 bp, 14 predicted proteins | sample BlataG_FD_183168 | JGI IMG/M metagenome (GOLD analysis project Ga0209986, IMG submission 183168) | Deep subsurface microbial communities from Black Sea to uncover new lineages of life (NeLLi) - Black_00105 metaG (SPAdes) (version 2) | ecosystem: Environmental > Aquatic > Marine > Oceanic >...
AGACGTGGAGACTGTGAGCTCCTTCTTCGAAAAGGCGAGGCCGGTTCTGGATGAAGATCCCTTCAAGTTGGAGAAAATCCTCCGGAATATCGATTCCATTATGGAGGGGAACGGCTCCGCCAAGGCGGCTATCGATATGGCACTGCACGACAACCTGGGGAAGCTTCTGGGCCTGCCGGTGTATAAGCTATTGGGGCTCTCCCGACCCGACAGCGCTTATACCTCCTTCACTATCGCTATCGACGCACCGGAGACTATGAAAAGGAAAACCGAGAAAGCCCCGGGATTCTCCGTTTACAAAGTCAAAGTCGGTGTTGCCGGAGACGAGGAGATGGTCGCTGCCGTCAGAGAGGCCACGAAGGCGAAAATCAGAGTAGATGCCAACTGTGGCTGGCAACCGAAAGAGGCGGTGGAGAAGATTAAATCGCTCCACAAATATGATATTGAATTTGTGGAGCAGCCGGTGGAGAGAGACGATCTCGAGGGATTGCGATACGTCCGTGAGCGTGTGGATATACCCATCATCGCCGACGAGGGAGTGATGACCTCCAGGGATGTCGCTAGACATTACCGGGCGGTCGACGGTATAAACATAAAACTCTCCAAGTGCGGGGGAATTCGTGAGGGGTTGCGGATGATACATACGGCGCGCGCCCTGGGAATGAAGGTGATGTTGGGATGTATGATTGAGACCAGCGTCGGCATTGCCGCCGCCATGCAGCTATCTTCATTAGCAGACTATCTGGATTTGGATGGTCACCTCCTGATTGAGAATGACCCTTTCGAGGGATTGGGCCTCGAAGACGGCAAGGTAGTTCCTTCTGGCGAACCCGGCTTGGGAGTAAAGAGAAGAGTTGACTCCTGACAAAAGGCTTTCTCTGACGGTCATCATATTCTTATTGTTGACGGGCATAGCCGGACAGGCTCTGTCCAAAGATAGAGAGACGGCTCAAGCGCCGTTCATCAACGTGGTCTATCCTCTTGAGGGTGCGAGAATTGGGGCGCGTGATTCTACGTTCATATTTGGACAGGTCCCTCCAGGGTCAAAACTGACAATCAATGGATATCAGGTTAAAGTTCACAAAAGTGGTGGCTACTTAGCTTTTCTGCCCATACAACCGGGGGATTTCGTTTTTCATCTGGAAGCCCGAAATCAGTTGGGAGTGACGACCACGGATTTGCACGTTAACGTCCCCGAGAGCCTGGCCTTCCCGGAGGACAGCTTGATTATCAGGGACATGCTGCCCTGGCGGGATTTGACTTTGACGGAGGGAGATATCCTTCAGGTTCGCTTCCACGGTACTCCTGGCTGCAGTGCTTTTTTCTCCATTCCCGGTCTGCGCCAGGGCATACCGATGGTTGAGCTCCCGACCCGGGAGGTGCTTAGCTGGGGGGAGGTTTTCAGGGAAAGAGGGGAGGGAATTGAAGAAAAGAACAGTGGCATCTACTCCGGAGTCTACCGTATCACCAAGGCGGATAGCGCCGACTCTGTCCGGATCCGGTTTGGGCTGGTGCGGGAGGACTCAACCTCGGATTCCACAGAAGCCGTCGTCACCATAGAGCGATATGATGTCCCCCGAGTAGTGGAGTTTACCGGGAAGCAGCAGGTTGTGCGAACTGGCCCCGAAAGAGGCTATCTGCTTTTGTATCAGCCTCCGGGAGTGAGAGCAGAGGCCACCGGACAGATCGGCGAGTGGGTGAGACTGTCTTTAGCGCCGGGGGTGGGAGCTTGGGCGCATAAGGACAGCATCGAGTTTCTGCCGGAGGGAACCCCGATTCCTGAGAGCCGAATAACATACATACGCACGCGAAAAACCGAGAAGAGTGTCCAGGTGAGAGTTCCTTTGCGGCAGAGGTTACCGTACAACGTGGAGCAAAGCGTGAATCCCCAAATGCTGACCTTAAATATCTTCGGCGGAGTCTCTGATACCGACTGGATACGATACGATTCTGATGACAACATAATTGACCAGATTCGCTGGCGGCAACCTCAAAAAAGGGTGTATCAGATCAAAGTCAATCTCAGACAGAAGCGACAGTGGGGATATGATATATTCTACGAAGAGAACACTCTGGTTTTGGAGATAAAGAAAGAGCCAGAATTCGGGGGGGCTTTGAGATCGCCGGTTTCTGGACTAACCTTCATGATTGATCCGGGGCACTCTCACGACAGCGGCGCCATCGGCCCCACCGGCTTAAAGGAGAAGGACGTCAATCTCTGGATTGCTCACAGACTGAGAAAGATCTTAGAGAAGCACGGGGCTGTTGTATATATGACCCGTTATGGTCACGAGCACGTCGAGCTGTACGACCGGCCTGAAAAAGCGAGGGACTGTAATGCCGACATACTGATTTCAGTACACAATAACGCACTACCCGATGGTGTCAATCCTTTCGTCAACAACGGCACCTCCACGTATTACTACCATCCCCAGAGCTATCCTTTGGCACGCGCTATACATATGAGGATGGTCAAGAATTTAAGCCTCCCGGATCACGGCCTGTATTACGGCAATCTGGTTCTGACTCGTCCCACGCAGATGCTTGCGGTCCTGGTGGAGTGCGCCTTCATGATGATCCCCGAACAGGAGGCGATGCTCCGCACAAAGGGATTTCAAAAGAGATGTGCTGAATCTATCTATCAGGGGATTTGCGATTTCTTGAAAAGCGAAAGCGACCATTAGTCTTTAAGAGATGACCATAGATGCTCGCTTTTCCTGGAGCCGGAATGGTGGCTCATGTTGAACTCAAGCGTATAACCTTTCGCAGAAGACTTCGTTGAAGAAATAGAAGATGAGTTCTGGGATCGTTAAAGGAATTATCCGGCTATCTGCTTCAGTCTGCTTATTCCTCCTTTTCATCTCGAGCGCTTCGGCTCAGAGGCTTCTTATCTTTATGGACTTTGATCAGACCGACCACCTGAAAGCTTACGGTGTTGCCTACTGGTGCTTGGAGCAGGGATACGATGTCGAGTGGCTCTTGAATTATCGGGGAGGCTCCTTCATGAGCGATTATGCCGACGAAGTCGCTCAGCTCTGCAAGCTTCGAGGTGTTGCCTATTCGGCGGTTTCCCCTGCGGAGGAGGCTTCTATCAGAAAGACTATCGAGGACAACAACATGGAATCGGTGCTTTTAGAGAAGGCTCCGAAGGTCGCCATTTATGCTCCCCCGATTAGCGAAAACGAACCCTGGGATGACGCTGTTAATTTGGCCCTGACTTATGCTGAAATCCCCTTCGAGGTCATCTGGGATGAGGAGGTCTTGGCTGGCAAGCTTCACGATTACGACTGGGTTCATCTTCACCACGAGGATTTCACCGGCCAATACGGAAAATTCTACGGCTCCTATCGCAATGCCCTGTGGTATAAACAGAACAAGGCTTTGAGCGAGGCCACCGCCAAGAAATTAGGATTCAGAAAGGTGTCCCAACTCGAATTGGCAGTGGCCAGGGCCATCAAGGAATATGTTGCTGGGGGTGGGTTCCTCTTTGCCATGTGTTCGGCCACCGACACCTACGACATCGCTCTGTCAGCCGAGGGGGTGGACATCGTCCCGGCCGAACTGGACGGTGACCCCGCCGACCCCGATTGTCAGGAGAGACTGGACTACTCTAAAACTTTCGCCTTCGAGAATTTCGGAGTGGAGTTGAACCCCATGGTTTACGAGCATTCGGACATAGACACCTCCCCCACTCGGGGGATGAGAATTCCCGGACCGGAGGCGGACTATTTTGCCCTCTTCGATTTCTCGGCCAAATATGACCCGGTGCCGACGATGCTGATTCAAAATCACGTTCCGGTGGTGAACGGTTTTTTAGGGCAATGCACCGGTTTCCACAAAGATAAAGTGAAGAGATATATCACCATCCTGGGAGAGACCGAGGGCAAAGGGGAGGTGAAATATCTTCACGGAAACTTCGGCAGGGGTACCTTCACTTTTCTGGGAGGTCATGACCCTGAGGATTACCAGCATATGATTGGCGATCCCCCGACACAACTGGAGCTGCACAAGAATTCCCCCGGATATCGGCTAATACTTAACAACGTTCTCTTTCCGGCGGCGAGGAAAAAGGAGAGGAAGACTTAGCCGAAAGGTTTCCTGTTCAGTTGACCTCCCTGTTCACCAGGGTAGCCCCCTGGCCTCTGCCAGGGGGTTCTTCTGAACTCATAGGGCGGTGGATTTATTACCGCTCACTTCGGGAGGATAAATTCTGCCCGCTACAGATTCTCCTGCTCTTATTCCTCTGCCGTCGTGTTGTAACGATATTTAGGAGTTGGATATGCGGGCCGGAAGCTGCTCAACTGTTCTATGCTGTAATTGATTCCCAGCTTACGAGTGACCGCATCCACGCCGCCAGCGACTGCCTGGCGCAACAGGTCCGGTGATAAGTGGACGCGTCCATTGATCGTTAAGATAGCCTCATGAATTATGTCTTCTCCCTCTTCGCTGAGCTCCGGTTGAGCCTCATTTCGGACTAAACTGACCGAGGCACCTCTACCCCCAGAGCCGAGAAACATTTTCAGGTGGGCGATCTGGGCTTTGTGGAGGGAGAAACGTTCTCGAAGATCCAGGGCCAGCTCTTGTAAGAGGACGCCGGCCTTGAATCCGTCCTTTTGTGATACCTTGAAGGTGGCATTGAGCCAACCGAGTTCTGCCTCCGCCTCGGCATAACGATCGTAATCAATCTCCAGAGGCTGTTTTCCTGCAGAGCGGTCTTGCTTCAGAACAGCCAGCCAACGGTCTAAACCCTCACCGGTGCGGGCAGAGACTAAAACGACTACGGCATCGGTAAATCGCTCCTTCAAAAATCCCAGCATCCCTTGTCTGTCCGTTTCGGAGAGGAGATCAACCTTGTTTAAGAGAATCACGTCCGCCTCCTCCAGCTGTTTGGCGAAGAGGTAGGCGATGGAGGCTGGGAATCTTGCCTTTTTTCTTTTCAGGATGAATATTTCGGTCAGGTAGGTGAGCAGCGTTCGAAATTTCCCTCGCTCTTCCTTCATCAGTAGCTCTTCCAAACGGAAGGGATCAACGGCCACCGAGAAAGGGGCGAGCTCGAAGAGGTCCTTATACTTCCTCTTCATCGGTTGGATAACCGTGGCCGCAAGGTCTGCACAGCTCCCCACTGGCTCACCCAATAGAATCTCGAGTTGGGTCTCTTTTACGAACTCCTCCGCTGCTACAATCAAGTCATCGAAACGACAACAGAAACAGCCGCCCGGAATCTCTTTGGCTTGAAAGCCGCGCAGTTCGACCAGCTTGGTGTCGACCAAATTGTCGGCCTGGTCGTTGGTGATGAAACCCACCTTTCTCCCAAGCTCAACGTAACGCTCCGCCAGTCGGCACAGCAAGGTGGTCTTGCCGGCGCCCAGAAATCCTCCGACTATGACGAATCTCACCGCTCTCATGACCATACTCAAGATAATGCCTCCGACCTGAAATGACTGCCCAGGTGAGCCAATGGAGTCAGGTCAATCCACGCACAATTGTCAGAGGCTTACTTGCCGATGCAAAATTTCTCGAAGATTCTGTTTAGTATCTCCTCGTCAACGGTCTCCCCAACAATTTCTCCCAGATGATTTAGAGACGAGCGCACTTCCGCAGCAATGAACTCCGAGGACAACTGCTCATTTATAGCCTTCTCTGCCGAAAGGAGGCTCTCTTTCGCTCTCAGGAGAGCCTCCCGATGACGACTATTAATCGAGACTAGCCGCTGCTGATGCCACTCCTCCAAGAAAGTCGCCGATTTTCTAATCGCCTTCTTGAGGGTGTCTAAATTGGTGCCATAGAGAGCAGAAATCTTGATGCTGCTTTGATTGCCGAACTCCCTCTGGAGGGCTTCGACATTCTCCTGGGAGGCGATGTCGATCTTGTTTATGACCGGGAGGAAGCGGTATCCAGAGATGGTTCTGAAGGCCTCCTTATCCTCTTCGTTAGGTTTCTCGGAAGCGTCAAATAAGAGGAGAACCAGATCTGCCTTCTTGATCTCCTCTTCGGTTTTGAGAATCCCGAGGTTCTCTATCTCCCCGGAGGCGGGACGAAGTCCCGCAGTATCGATTAGCCTGACCGGAAGCCCGGAGAGGTCCAAGTACTCGCTGATGACGTCCCTGGTGGTTCCCGGAAGGGAGGTGACAATGGCCCGCTCACTCTCCAAGAGTTTATTCAGAAGGGAGGATTTGCCCACATTCGTCCTTCCGGCGATCACAACCGAGAAACCGTGTCTCAGCGTCTCTCCCACTTCATAACTGTCCAGGAGTCGCTCGCATTCCCCCTCCAGGGCCTCAATTGCCGATAGGGATAGACCCGAATCCATCTTCTCGATCTCCTCTTCAGGAAAATCTATCTCCGCCTCCAGTTGCGCCAAAAAATCTATGAGCTTCCCACGCATCTCTCCGATTCTTGAGGAGACCCCCCCCGCCAATTGCTCTAAAGCAGCCTTCAGGGCAAGATCGCTTTTGGCCTGGATAATCTCGGCGACGGCCTCCGCCTGAGAGAGGTCTAGCCTCCCGTTCACGAAAGCCCGCAAGGTGAACTCCCCGGGATGAGCAAGCCTGGCTCCGGCAGAGATGGTTGCCTCCAGAACCTTGTGAGAGACCAGAAGTCCTCCGTGGCAGTTGACCTCGACTACCTCCTCGCCAGTGTAAGTTTTGGGGGAGCGCATCACTGTGAGCAGGACCTCATCGATCTTTTCTCCACTGTCGGGGTGGACGATTTTTCCAAGGTGAACTGTGTGGGATTCTGCTTTCGCCGGGGAGACCCTCCCTCTGAAGACCCTGGCGGCGATCTTCAAGGCCTCCTTCCCGCTTATGCGGACGATGGCTATTCCCCCCTCACCGGGCGGAGTTGAAATCGCGGCGATTGTATCTTCGGGGCAATAGTCCAAATTCACCATCTGAGGAAATTGATCTAACCGGGGTCGGCAAAAGGCTATTCGAGGATGAATTGCTCTGTCAGTCTCTTGAAACGGTTTCCGTAAATCAGATCGTAGAGCTCCATATCCTCGGGAACAATCCTCTCTGCCTTTTCCCTGGTCGCCTCCACCAGCTTCAGCGCCGTCGATTTAGGTATCACCCCAGAGGTGAGTTGCTCGCTCACGAAGTCGACCAACTTCTTCAGGCGGGTGATCTTTTCTGTCTCTTCCATCGCTTTATGGCCTCTTTTCTATACAAGATATCGCACAATGGTGTCTATGTCTCCCACTCCGTCTATCGCCTGAGCGTTCAATTGCCGTCGATCTTCAGGGGTTAGCTTCCCCTCCAGGTCTAAGATGTAGACCGGCTTCCCCTGTTGGTGAGCTCTGTTTACGGCGTCCATGCTGCCGCTCTTATCTCTATTTTCATCTTTTGTTTCTACCACAATTACCGCCTGAGAGAGCCCCACCACGATCCGATTTCTGGACATAAGACCGCCGACGGAGACCGGAGTATCCGGCAGAAATTCCGTCAACAGCACTCCATTCTCTGCAACCAGCTCGGAGAGCCGGATGTTCTCCGGAGGATAGATTTTATCAAATCCCGATCCTAAAACCGCATAGGTCTTCCCATTGGAGTTTAAGCTTCCCAGATGGGCGGCGGTGTCAATTCCCCGGGCCAGCCCGGAGACGACCGTAACCCCTAATTCGGAGAGTCTTCTGGCGATATCCACCGCATAGCGCAAACCCTCCTGAGAGGCTTCGGTAGTCCCCACCACCGCCACCCGAGGCCTCGCCTGCCGTTCAAATCTGCCCTTGAAATAGAAAAGGGGAGGGGGGTCAGCCAGCTGCCGGAGGCAACCAGGATAGCCTTCGTCCAGAACCGTGGTGACGTTGATTCCCCGGCCTCCCATTTCCTGAAGGATTTGTTCCGCCTCCTCAAGGCGGCTTTGGACTTCCAGGATTTCCTGAGCTTTCTTCTGGCCAATCCTGGGGAGAGAGGTGAGCTCCTCGATTCCGGCCTCCAGAATGTTCTCGGTGGCACCGAAGCGCAGGGTCAACATCTGGAAGGTCTTGGGACCAACTCCAGCATAATGCCTCAAAGCTAAAACATATTTGGCACGATTTGCTTCCATATCATAAACTCTTGAAGAATCCCCGGTGGCGAACAAGCCAACCCTCCCTTTTAATATAACTCCCAGATGGGTGAGGTCAATCCCCTGCAAGCTTATTTGGGGTGAGTGGTAAGTAGTGAGTGGTTAGTGGTGAATAGTGAATGGTGAATAGTAAATAGCAAATACCTTGCCCCACTCACTTTGTGCCTGGAATTTGCTTATTGCACTGTTCCCTATAACCTATTTCGTATCCTCTATTTCCTATTCCCTTCCCCCTCTTTCTCGGTCAAACGAGCACTAATCTGAAAGAAGCTCTCAGGGCCAGTCGGTCAATCTGGTATGATGGAATTTGAAGGACTTGCGGTGGATGGGGCAGGGACCAAACCTCCTTAAACTCTCCCCATGCGCGGGGGTGGGATAGCCTTTGTTGTTGAAGAAATCATATTGGGGATAGAAGCGGTGCAATTCCATCATGAGGAGGTCTCTGGTTACTTTGGCAACGATGGAGGCAGAGGCGATGGCATGACACTTGCGGTCTCCAGAGATGACCGTCCTCTGGGGCAGATCCGTATCGGGAATGGACCGATTGCCGTCTACCAGAATCAGCTTGGGATTGACTGTCAAGCTCTCCACAGCCAACCTCATGGCTTCAAGGGAGGCTCGAAGAATATTGTGTTGGTCGATATAGTCCGGACCGATAATGCCGACTCCGACCTCCAAAGAGCTTCCCAGGATACGTCTGTAAAGGAGATTCCTCTTGGAAGGGGACAGCCTCTTGGAATCATCCACGCCGCTTATGAACATTGCCGGGGGGAAAATCACCGCCGCAGCCACCACCGGTCCGGCTAAGGGACCCCGCCCGGCCTCGTCCACCCCACAGATGAGGTTCACCCCCGAGCGATACAGACCTCTCTCCAGCCCCCACCGAGGCGGAGATTTTGACTTCGACTTCTGCAAACCGGAACGTCTACTTTTTAGTGACCTTTCTCTTTTCTGCGATGCGAGCCGATTTGCCGGTCAATCCGCGCAGGTAGTAGAGCTTGGCGCGTCGCACCCGACCCTCCCGCACCCGCTCTATCTTGGACAGATTGGGGGAGTGCAACGGGAAGATCCTCTCCACGCCGATGCCGGAGGTCACCTTTCTGACGGTGAAGGTTTCTCCCAGGCCGGAACCGGAGCGAGCAATGACGATGCCAGTGAAAATCTGGGTGCGAGTTTTGTCCCCCTCCCGAATCTTCACGTGGACCCTGACGGTATCACCCGGTGCAAAGTTGGGGATTTTTTTCTTCAGATATTTGCTCTCGACTTGGGCTATTATCGACATCTTCGTTCTTCCTCCAACGCTCAAGAAATGGGAACCTCCGTAGTTTGTCAATAGGGAACCGAAAGGGTCTTACTCGAACTCTCCCTCCTCCAGAAGGTCGGGGCGATGCTTTTTCGTTCTTTGAAGCGAGATCTCTTTTCTCCACCTCTCGATCTCTTGATGATGCCCGGAGAGGAGCACCTCCGGGACTTTCAACCCCCTGTATTCGGCGGGACGGGTATATTGGGGATAGCTCAGAAGCCCGCTGTGGAAGGAATCGGTCTCCGCGGACTCAAGTTTGCCCATGACCCCGGGGATGAGCCGCACCACCGCATCGATCATCACCAGGGCGGCGAATTCCCCTCCGGAGAGGACAAAATCACCGACTGAGATCTCTTGAATTTCGTAGAGCTCTTTGATCCGTTCGTCGACGCCCTTGTATCGGCCGCAAATGATCACCAGATGTTTTTTCCCAGAGAGCTCCTTCACCAGCTCTTGGTCAAACCGTTCCCCGGAGGCCTCCGTCAAGATTATGTGAGGACTTGCGTCTTTCTCAGTTATAGAGCCTAAAGCCCGGTCGAGCGGTTCCACCTGGAGCACCATCCCCGCTCCCCCCCCGAAAGGGCGGTCGTCTACGGTCTTGTGTTTATCCCCGGCGAAGTCCCGAAGGTCGATAATGTCGATCTTCACCACTCCCCGCTCTTGAGCCTTGCCCAGAAGACTCTCATTTAGCGGATCCTCGAAGATCCTGGGAAAGATTGTCAGGACATCGATTCGCATGTCACAAGGCTCAGTCCAAAAGGCCCGGGATGAGTTTTATCTCAATAAGGCCCTTCTCTAAGTCGATCTTTCGGACCACTCCTTTTGTTGCCGGAATCAGTATCTCCTCTTTCTGCGGGGATTTGACAACGAAGATGTCGTTGGCGGGATTCTCGAGGATTTCGACTATCTCCCCGATAACCTCCCCATCGGTGTCGACTACCTTCAGTCCCATCAGCTCATAACAGTAGAAATGCTCCCCCGGCAAACCCGGAAGGTCTTTTTCTTCTATCGCCAACTCATGCCCCACAAGTTGCGCCGCTTCCTCGGCAGTGTCGATCCCCTCGAACTTCAGAGCCATCCGGTTTTTCAAGGTTACCTTTCTTTCGATTCTCAACGTCTGTTCAACCTTGCCTCCGGAGGTTTTGACCTCGGCCATTTTTTCAAAAATGGAATACTCTCCCGTCGAGGAGGTCACCACCACTTCCCCCTTTAGCCCTCGAAGGCGGGTGATTTTGCCGATGGTTATGAGCTTACCGTCCAGAGCTACCCTTCAATGTCTCACTTCTCTGGGGGTTTCTCTTCGGTCGCTTCGGCTTCCGCAGGCTCTTGGGCCTCTGCTTTGACTTCCGGGGCCTTTTTGCCTTTCTTCTTTTTCTTGGGTCGCTCTTTGATCTGGGTGGTGATTGTCAGGCCGGAGACATCCCCTCCCTTCTTCATCAACTCCCACTTCTTCCACAGTCCCACCTGCTTGAATAAAGCGGCGACGGTCTCGGTCGGTAGCGCTCCGTTTTTGAGCCACTCATAGATTCTCTCCTCCTTGAGGTGCACCTCAGCGGGCTTCAATATGGGGTTATACCAGCCGAGGTTTTCAAGGAAGCGTCCGTCTCGGGGGCTTCTGGAATCGGCGGCCACAAAGCGGTAGAAGGGCCTTTTCTTGGCTCCCATTCTGCGAAGTCTGATCCTAACTGCCAAACCTACCTCCAAAATCTGTTTCAATTAAATTCTTCTCTAAAATGGCAACATCCCCTTTGGAATCCCCTTCAACTTCCCCTTGGTCAGGTTTTTTATCATTTTTTGCATCGTGAAGAACTGTTTCAGAAGGCCGTTGACCTCCTGAATGCTGGAACCACTTCCGCGGGCGATCCGCCGACGGCGACTGCCATCGACGAGGTGGGGGTGTCGCCTCTCCTCGATAGTCATGGAGTTTATTATGGCTTCGATTTTGACCATGGCGCCATCGTCGACCTTCAGCCCTCTTAGAGCCTTGGTGCCAACGCCGGGAAGCATCTCCAACAGGGACTCCAGCGGCCCCATCTTTTTCAGTTGCTGCAGCTGTTCGTAGAAATCCTCCAGGGTGAATTCCTCTTTCCTGAGCTTTTTTTCTAACTTCTCAGCCTGCTCTAAGTCCACAGCTTGCTGGGCTTTTTCCACCAGAGTGACCACATCCCCCAGGCCCAGGATTCGAGAAGCCATCCTATCGGGATGGAAAAACTCTAAAGCCTCCAGCTTCTCGCCGACGCCGACGACCTTGATCGGCTTTCCTACGGTCGCACGTATGGATAGAGCCGCTCCCCCGCGGGCATCTCCGTCCAGCTTGGTCAAGGCCACCCCGTCTATGCCGACGCGATTGTTGAACTCCACCGCGACATTCACGGCCTCCTGGCCGGTCATGGCGTCGGCGACCAAGAGAGTTTCGTTGGCGGAGATTGCAGATTTGATGTCGGTCAGCTCCTGCATCAGGCGGTCATCGATCTGCAAACGCCCGGCGGTGTCGATGATCACCCACTCGAAGAACTCTGCAGTGGCCTTTTCGACCGCGTTGGAACAGATTCTGACCGGATCCCGCTCTTCCCAGTAGACCGGCACATCTATCGATTCCCCCAGGATTTTCAACTGCTCGATGGCGGCGGGACGATAGGTGTCGGCGGCAACCAGAAGCGGTTTCTTCCCTTTCCCTTGAGAGAATCTCGCTAACTTGCCGGCCATGGTGGTCTTTCCCGAGCCCTGAAGCCCTATCAGCATGAGGGTAATGGGGGGACTGCCGGAGAGGTTCAACGGAGTCGCCTTGCCTCCCAGAAGTTCGATCAGCTGGTCGTGGACGATCTTTATCACCTGTTGTCCGGGGGTGATGCTCTTTAGAACCTCTTCTCCAACGGCTTTGACCTGGATCTCGTCGATGAACTCCCTGGCGACTTTGTAATTGACATCCGCCTCCAGGAGGGCTCGCCGCACCTCCTTTAAGGCCTCCTTGATGTTCTTTTCCGTCAGCTTCCCGTGACCCCGGAGCTTCTTAAAGACGATCTCTAATCTTTCTGTAAGTTCTTCGAACATCTCAGTGCTATCTTGACGCCAGACTCCTTATCGGAAAAGCCCATCGTGAAGCTTAACCGACAGGAATACCGTGCTCTAAGGCTACACAATATAAACCTTCCCGGCAAATTGGCAAGCATTGATTTAGTGTCGCTCTGAAAGAAGAACGGAGGGAGACAAGCCCCCCAACGCTGTATGACTGCTTATGAGTTTCCTGTCTGCTGTCTCCTGTTTCTTGATATGTTCTTCCCTTCAACCGCTTGATGCGGAGTATGTGGCTAGATCCCTCATCCATCGAATAGGCGAGACTGTGAATCAAGGGCAGCTGCTGAGAATAGTAGAGGATTTACAGGAGAAAGGAAAAGATCGAATCTCTCGCGAGCGACAGCCACCGCTCCGGCAGTATCCCCAATTGGAGGGTGCCCCAGGCGGCGATAATCAGAGCTATGATAGCGGGGACGGAATAAGTGAAGTGGAACTTCTCTGCCGGCTTGGCGCTCATGTACATCACCACCACAACGCGGATATAGTAGTAAACCGAAATCAAGCTGTTCAAGACCCCTATCACCGCCAGGGTGACATAACCTTGCGAGACCGCGGCGGAGAAGACATAGAACTTCCCCACGAAACCGGCGGTGGGAGGGATCCCCGCCAGTGACAGCATAAACAGCGTCATCGCTAAAGCTCCCAGCGGATATTTAGTGGCCAGCCCGGCATAATCGGAGAAATTGAGGTTGTCCTCACCTCTTTGCCCGAAGACTATGAGGATGCTGAAGGCGCCGACGTTCATCAAGGTATAGACCAGAAGGTAGAACATCGCCGCCGAGGTTCCCGCGGGACCACCGGCAACCACCGCCACTAAGACATACCCGGCATGGGCGATACTGGAGTAGGCCAACATCCTTTTGAGGTTGTTCTGGGCGATGGCTACGATGTTGCCGACCGACATAGTGACGACCGCGACAATCCAGAGTAGATTCGTGAATTCCGGTGAGCTAGTATTGAAAGCATATATGACGATACGCAACAGCACCGCAAATCCCGCAGCTTTGGGACCCGCCGACATGAAGGCGGTGACGGAGGTGGGTGCGCCCTGGTATACATCCGGCACCCACATGTGAAACGGAACGAAGGCGACCTTGAAAAAGAATCCTATCAAAACCAGGACTATGCCTATCAGACCGATAATCGATAAGGAGGTCTCACCTGAAAGCAGGGCGAATATCTCCCCGAGGTTGGTGGTGTGGAAGTTCCCATACAATAGGGCGATGCCATAAAGGAGAAATCCGCTGGCGAAGGCTCCTATAAGGAAATATTTTAAAGAAGCCTCATTTGAACGGGGGTCGGTCCGGTTGAAGCCCGCCAGAACGTAAAGTGCTATCGACATCACCTCCAGACCCAGGAAGATCGAGATCAAATCTAGGCTGGAGGCCATAATCATCATCCCCACGGTGGAGAGCAGAATCAAGAAGAAATACTCCGCGTGATAGATCCCCTCCCTTTTCAGGTAATCAATCGAGATCAAGGTCACCAACAGAGCGCCCAAAAGGAAGATGAATTTGAAGAACAGGGCGAAGTTGTCGGAGGTGACACTCTCGCCGAAGGCAAAGATCGTTTTTCCCCAGAGGCTGCCGACGGCATAGAATCCAGCCAGGAGGCCGGCAAAGCATATGATGGGAATGCCGAGGCGCCATCTCTTCGGCGCAAAAAGCTCTACAAAGATGATCACAAAGGCGGTGGCTGTCAGTATTATCTCCGGCAGGATGGCGCCTATGTTAATCGAAGGTATCGGTATTGACATGTTACCCCTGTGGGGAAGCTAGATCCTCAGTGACGGCGACCGCCGTCTCAAAAATCTCAACCTCCGCCTTGAAATCCGACCCTGATATTGCCACCATCCACGATCACCGGGACCAGACGTCTCCCGGCCAGCTCCACCACTTTCTTCTTGGCCTCTGGTTTCTCGTAAACGTTGATCTCCTCGAAACGGACATTCCATTTCTTCAGATCCTCCTTGGCGGCCACGCAGTAAGGACAGCCGGTCTTTGTGTATATGGTGACCTTCTTATCCATTGTCACTGCCCTCGGTGTATTTCCCCGCTCCCAAAACTGTGGGTTGAAACCTCCAATTGAGATTCGTCAA
>Ga0209986_10003186_pt1 | contig 14540 bp, 15 predicted proteins | sample BlataG_FD_183168 | JGI IMG/M metagenome (GOLD analysis project Ga0209986, IMG submission 183168) | Deep subsurface microbial communities from Black Sea to uncover new lineages of life (NeLLi) - Black_00105 metaG (SPAdes) (version 2) | ecosystem: Environmental > Aquatic > Marine > Oceanic >...
AGGCGCCTGCGGTGTGGGGAGCGGTGAGAATTAGAAAAGAGAGGATAAGGGGAATAGATCTTAGAAGGCGGTCTTTTTTCCTTGCGGGTGTTGAATGATGTGAGCTTTTCCTTTGAGGAGAGGATTGAGATATGCCGCCCATAATCTTACTGTGGAACATGATAACCCTCCTTGGAAATAAACTGCGATAATGTACGATGAAATGACCTAACCGGAAAAACATCCAAGGTCCGTTATTTGTCGCTGTGTGGTTTATAAAAGAAATAGATTATAGCTATTGTCATAATAGCTATAATTTGTGAATAGTTTATCATATAATATTTGCAAAGTCAAGGAAAAACTGAAAAAAAACGAGAATCAGTTTCTTAACTCAGATAAATAAAGTTATGCGAGAAATCTGATTTTGGAGGATAATGTCGTTCAGACCGCAGTTATAAAAATTTTTCCTTGCCAAATTTCAGTGGGGATTGTAAAATGGGCATCCGTTTAAGGTTCTGTGGTAAGATAGCTGTAGGTCAAACGATAATTTTGAAAGGAGTTATGGCTTAGAATGAGCAACATCGGTTCCTATGGTGAGCGTTACCGGGACTTTGACTGGTCCCGGGCAGAGGAGGAGCTCTCCTGGGATGACGGGGGAATGATAAACATAGGTTATCTCTGCTCGGACCGAAACTGTGAGTTGGGCTTGGCGGATAAGACGGCGCTGATATGGGAGAGTTTCTCCGGGCAGGAGAAGAGATATTCCTTTAACGATATCCGCATATATAGCAATAATTTTGCCAAGTTCTTCCGGGATTTAGGTATAGAGCCCGGTGAACGGATCTGTATCTTCCTGGACAAGATCCCCGCCCTTTACATCGGCTTGTTGGGCGTGCTTAAGATGGGGGCTATCGCCCAACCGCTCTTCTCCGCCTTCGGCGAGGATGCCCTCTTCACCCGTCTGGAGGACGCCGGGACCGAGGCGATTCTCACCTCACGCAAGCACATCGGCAAGGTGCGACGGATTAGGGACAAGCTGAAGGCGCTTGAGCATGTGGTGGTGGTGGACGGCGAGGGAATGGAGCTTTCGGATGGGGAGGTGGCTTTTGATTTTGAGAAAGCCGAGGCGGTGGAGAGATTTGATGTATATCAAGTTTCTCCGGAGACACCGTCCCTTTTGCACTACACCTCCGGAACCACCGGCAAGCCGAAAGGTGCCCTGCATGTGCACCACTCCATCCTCGGTCAGTATATGACCACTAAATGGGTGCTGGATTTGCTTGCGGAGGACCTATACTGGTGCACCGCCGACCCGGGATGGGTCACCGGCACCTCCTACGGCATTATCGGTCCCTGGAGCTTGGGGATCACCCAGTTGGTCTTGGAGATGGGCTTCATTCCTGCGCGCTGGTATCAGGCGATAGAAAAATACAAAGTTACCGTCTTCTACACCGCACCCACGGCGATTCGTATGTTGATGAAGGAGGGAGAGGAGCTGGTCAAGAAGTATGACCTATCCTCACTGCGCCACACCGCCAGCGTCGGCGAACCGCTGAACGCCGAGGCGGTCATCTGGTCGGAGGAGGTGATGGGAATTCCCTTCCATGACAACTACTGGCAGACCGAGACCGGCTGTATCGTCATCGCCAACTATCCGGGGATGAAGATAAGACCCGGCTCTATGGGCAAACCCTTCCCCGGCATCACCGCTACCGTGGTGGACCCCACCGAATATAAACCCATTGAGAAGGTCGGCTCCGTGGGGCTTATGGCCTTAAAGCCGGGTTGGCCCTCTATGTTTCGCACCTACTGGAATAATCAGGAGACCTACGACTCCAAGTTTAAGAACGGCTGGTATATCTGTGGGGATAGGGCGAGCATTGACGAGGACGGCTACTTCTGGTTTGTGGGACGTGACGACGATGTCATCAACACCGCCGGTCACCTGGTGGGACCCTTTGAGATAGAGTCCGCTCTTCTGGAACATCCCGCAGTTGCGGAGTCGGCGGCGATAGGCAAGCCGGACCCGGTCAATATGGAGGTGGTCAAGGCGTTCATCGCCCTGAAGCCGGGTCACGAGCCCTCAGATGAGCTGAAGCTTTCCATCATCAACTTTGTGCGCAAGAAGCTTTCCCCGCTGGCTATGCCCCAGGAGATAGAGTTTCGGGAGAGCTTGCCCAAGACTCGCAGTGGTAAGATAATGCGCCGTCTGCTCAAGGCGCAGGAGACCGGCGAGGAGATAGGTGACATCTCCACCCTGGAAGATGACTGAAACTGACGGTTGTTGGATAATCTGAAAGGAGGAACGATGGATGCGGAAATGAAGGATGTAATTCTGGAATATGTGCGGGAAGAATATCTGGATGAGGATTCGGGAATAGAGGTTGACGAGAACACACCGTTGATAACCGGCGGGTTGGTGGATTCTTTCTCTTTGGTCTCCCTGTTGATGTTCCTGCGCCAGAAATACAACGCCAATATCCCCGACCAGGAGGCTACACCCGAAGCCTTTGACACGGTGACCAACATAATGAAGCTGGTGGAGAAATATCATCAGGACAAATAAATAAGGAGCATCTCGGAATTATCCATTTTCATCCTCCGTCGGAGGACGGTTCAGCTTTCGGGAATGAAGGAGGGCATTGATGGCTTACAGCAAAGAAGCCCAGGAATTTTTCTCCAAAGAACTGAAGGAGATAGAAGAGCAGGGTTTATTTAAGGAAGAGCGCTATATTCACTCTCCCCAGTCTGCGGATATACAGGTGGAGTATCCCCCAGGCGCCGAGCTTTCCACGGTCATCAATATGTGCGCCAACAACTATCTGGGGCTGTCCAGCCACCCGGAGGTGCTACAAGCCGCTCACGACGGTCTGGAGGAGCGGGGCTACGGCATGAGCTCAGTGCGCTTCATCTGCGGGACGCAGGACATACACCGTGAGCTGGAGGAGAAGCTGAGCGATTTTTTGGGCACCGAGGACACCATCCTCTTCTCCTCCTGTATGGACGCCAACGCCGCCGTCTTTGAGGCTATACTTGGTAAAGAGGATATCGTCATCTGCGACAGGCTCAACCACGCCTCCATAATTGACGGCATCCGCCTTGCCTCCTCCCAGCAGGATTCCTATAAACATCTGGATATGAAGCACCTGGAGAAGAAGCTACAACTTCATCAGGACAAGCGCTTTAGGGTTGTAGCCACAGACGGGGTTTTCTCCATGGACGGCGATATAACCCCTCTGGATGTAATCTGCGACCTGGCGGATAAATACGATGCGATAGTAATGCTGGACGATTCCCACGCCACCGGCTTTATGGGAAGGACCGGTAGGGGTAGCCACGAGCACTGCGGGGTGATGGGGCGTATTGACCTGCTCACCACCACGCTGGGCAAGGCTTTGGGGGGAGCGAGCGGGGGCTGTATCAGCGGGCGCAAGGAGCTGATTGAGATGTATCGCCAGCGGGGTCGTCCCTATCTCTTCTCCAATGCGGTGCCCCCGGTGATCATCTCCGCCGCCGGCAGGGTGATAGATTTGCTCTCCAAGACCACTGAACGGCGGGACAAGCTGGAGGAGAATACCAGATACTTCAGGGAGAAGATGACCTCCGCCGGCTTTGATATCCGTCCCGGGGTCCATCCCATCGTGCCCATAATGCTATACAATGCCAAGCTGGCTCAGGATGTGGCTCGGGATATGTATGACGAGGGAATATATGTGATCGGTTTCTGCTTCCCGGTGGTGCCCAAGGGTCAGGCTCGCATCCGGGTCCAGCTCTCCGCAGGTCATGGGCAAAAGCACCTTGATAAAGCGATATCCGCCTTCATCAAGGTGGGGAAGAAATACGACATCCTGCACAAGAGCAAAGAGGAGATAATAGAGAAGTATGGGATGTAGCTTTTGGGCGATCGGGTGTCGTCGCCAAAGAGAACTGATTATATGCTCCACGCCGTTTCGGCGTGGGGCTTTGGTTTTGTGCTCTACTCCACCCTAGTGGTCTCGCCAGGATTTATGTATTTGATGGGAGGAAGGTTTTTGTGAAGAAGTTTTCCTTGATTTTCATTAAAAGTGTGGTATTTTTAATTAGAGTGAGTTTAATTTTAGAGACGTGGTTTTTAGGATAAATCCTTGTATCAAAGGAGGTAGAAGTGAAGAAGGTATTTTTTCTCACGGTAGTTCTTGTGCTACTAGCCTTGTCGGCTGGGGCGGATATGAGAGATACCCGGGTTGGCGGAGGGACAATACCCAATCCACCGGGACCGCAAAATGATATATGGTTCACAGATGTCTTCTGGGAGTTTCCATCAGCCGGTGAAGAAAATTGGTATGGGGTCGGCTGTTCCTGGCATAGCGGTCCACTCCGTCTGTGGTGTGCTGATTTTTCTAATTTTGAGGTCTATGAGTTTGATATGTACGGAAGTACAATATCGTCGTTTCCTATTAGCAGTGACGATTGTGACCCTGACGGTCATTGCTATGTTGAGGATGACCCGGATATCGGGGCTTCCGATTCCTTGTTCATCGGCGACTACGGAACCTTTGAGGGGAACACGATAGACATCTACGATGATATCTCCACCTCGCCTACGCACCGCGATTACGACGAAACCGAACAAGTTCTGGCTATAACTTATTCTCCCGAATTCAATGTCATCTACTACGGCGCCGGCGAAAAGCCGGACACTGTCCTGACTTGGGCTGACCTTACCGAATCCACCATCACCCAGGTGGGAACTACGGATGTTACCAACCTCAAAGGTCTCGCTTATATTCCGGAAGAAGGTGGCCATCCACCTCTGCTGATAATGATTTCCGAGGATTTGTGGTTAAGCATACTGGAGCTGGATGACACCACAGGTTATGTTACCTCCACATACTGGAACGGCTGGGATCAGATCGCCCTACCCGCTGGGTTTACGTTGCCCGGTGGTTGTGATTGGGATGGAGACCATCTGTGGGTGGTGGACCAACCTGCCGGCGACTGGATCTTCATGATTGGTCTTGAGGGGCTGTCCCCTTCCATAAATGTCCAGCCCACCTCCATCGGTGTCATCAAGGCAAAGTTTTACTAGGACAACTGCACGCTGATATGGAGCCGGGGGGCTATCGCCTTCCGGCTTTCAATTTATTTTATGAAATTGTCAATGAAGGTTTTAGCGGAAAGATGTGGAAATGCTTCTTTACTTCATAACGATTTGTTGTATGAAATTACTGTCTTTTTCCCCTCTCTTATGACATAATATGGGGGACAGAATGGGGGTTTGCCGATGAGGTTTATTTTTTTCCGAGCATTTGTTCTATCGGTCATCATCGTTCTTCTCTCTGCCCTTTCCTGCGATTTCCTCGGCGGAGGGGATTGGCCCTATGGGTGGGTCAAGAGTGGTTCCAATCCGGTCCTGCCCAGTGGACTGCCCGGCGAGGATACCAGATGGAAGCAGGACCCGGCGGTGGTCTATGAGGAGGGGGTATATAAGATGTGGTTTTCCGCCACCGCATCCGGCGAAAACAGCCGGATATACTATGCCACATCAACCGATGATGGAGTGAGCTGGACGGTTTCCGCCGATCCGGCGCTGGGTCTGGGTGAGACCGGCAGTTGGGATGGGAAGGATGTCACAAACCCCACGGTGGTAAAGGTGGATGGGGTCTATCATATGTATTACGCCGGTTGCTCTAAACTGAGCGGTGTATATGTTCTCGGTCATGCTCTCTCGGAGGACGGCATAAGCTGGACTCGGGACCCTGCAAATCCGATACTAATTTATGGCGACGAGGGCGAGTGCGATTACTACGGTCTTTCAAGCCCCACGGTGTTATATGAGGACGAAATGTTCAAGCTATGGTATCAGGCGGAGGGTATCTCCTCACAGGATTATCTCCGTCTGCAGTTGGCTTACGCCACCTCCCCCGATGGAACTGACTTCACCAAGCACCCAGGCAACCCACTGCTTGCGGTGGATGAGACCACCGGGATAGCATCCCCCTGTGTGGTTTTCGCCGAGGGGAGATACTGGGTCTTCTTCGCTGAATATCCCGATGGCTTCCCCCATCAGGTGGGTCCGATAAGCGTTGCCAATTCAAGCGACGGCGTGGATTGGGCGGTCAGCGAGCGCAATGTTCTTGAGAGGGGATACGCCGGCGATTTTGACGAGAACGGCGTTCACAGCCCCAGCCTGATTTCCGCAGGCGGAAATTGGATGATGTGGTATAGTGGAATGAGATATGACTATTCCACCCAGGAATTTTATCATGGTATCGGGTTAGCCACGCGGTGATAATAGCCAAGAATCGTTCTTGATTATTTTCAAAAATGCGTATCGTGTGAATTTTTTACTTAAAAAAGAAAGATTGTGTTATTCTTTTATCTGATATCTTTATCTACTCCTGACAGATTATGCCTCATAAAATCATCATATCTGAGGCTACCAGTAATAAAGCCTATGGTGGGCGCTATCTGGAGAAGATTCTCTTCGCCGATGTGCCCACTAAAGGGTGGCTTGGTTTTTCCATCGCCGAATTTGCTGCCGGGTTTTCCAGTCCTGAGAAAGCCTGGGTGCAGGAGGAGATAGGTTATATACTGGAGGGCAAGTTGGTGTTGAGCTCTGAAGGTGAGGAGATTGAAGTGGGACCCGGCGAAGCATACCACATTAACAAGGGTGAGAATGTTTCCTTCTTCGCCATGAAGCGAGCCCGATATATTTGTATAAAGTGGGACTAGAAGATGTTTGAAGTAATTTGCCAAGAGGACCTTTCGAAAACGGCAGGGTAGGAACCCTGCTGGTTCTTTTTTATTTGACTGGTAACCGATAAGTGAATATAATGCAGGTGGGAATAGGTGTCCTTCTTTCAAGGTAAACTTTTATGCTGAGGTCGCTTTCCATAAAGAACTATGCCCTCATAGAGGAGGTGAGGACCACTTTCAGTGATGGACTGACGGTGATGACCGGGGAGACCGGGGCGGGAAAGTCAATGATTGTAGATTCACTGGGGCTGGTTTTGGGCGGGCGGGCTGTAACCGAGGCGGTGCGCAGTGGTTTTGACTCCGCAGTGGTGGAGGCGGAGTTTTCTGCCCCGGACGGCGAAATCCTGAAAGCTCGCCGAGAGCTATCCCGACACGGGCGCAATCGCTGTTATCTTGGAGGAGGGACGGTAACCCTTAAAGCCCTGCGGGAGACCATGGGACCTGTGGTGGACATGCACGGTCAGCACGAGCACCAGACCCTCCTCAATCCCGATAGGCATCTGGAGTTCGTAGATGCCTTCGGGGGATTGAGCGGAGAGGTGGATGCGGTAACCGAGGCGTATAGGATATTCTCCGCCACCAAAAGGCGCTTGAAATCCTTCCTCCAGAACGAGGAGGAGCGCAGGCGGCGCATTGAGCTTCTTGAGTATCAGATAGAGGAGCTGGCTTCCGCCGAGCTTAAACCCGGCGAGGAGGAGATGCTGAGGGAGGAGCGGGAGTTCCTGCGCAGTGCGGAGCTTATCGCCGACCTGGCGGAGGAAGCCGGCTCCATTATGGAAAGCGAGGAGGATTTCGCTCTACTTCCCACCAGCGCACGCCTGAAGGATGTGATGGAGAAGCTGGCACGATTGGACGGTGCAGTCACCGACCACAGCGGGCAGACCACTGAACTCTACTATCAGCTTGAGGAGCTGGGAAGATTCCTGCGGGATTACCGTGCCTCGCTGGATTTCTCCCCCCAGAGGCTGGAGGAGGTGGAGGGCAGACTGGCTCAGATTGCCATGCTTCTGCGTAAGTATAATCTGGCAAATATTGAGGAACTGCTGGACTATGCCGAAAGCGCCGCTCTGGAGCTGGAGGACCTGACCACCACCGTTGAGGGGCGGGAGGAGCTGGAGAGGCGATTGGGCGAGGAACGGATGGAGCTGGGCAGAAGAGCGGAGAGCTTGTCGGAAAAGCGCGAGGAGAAGGCGGAACAGTTTAAGCAGGTGGTGGAGGAAGAGTTGAACGCTTTAGGTATGAAGGATTGCGCCTTCTTGCCCCAGATAAACAGCTGGGAGGAGGGAGACACGGTTACTATATCCGACGGCAGCGAAGTTTTTTGCAGGTCAAGCGGTATTGACCGACTGGAGTTTCTCATAGCCCCCAATCCCGGGGAGGAGCCTCGCCCCCTACTGCGCATCGCCTCCGGTGGAGAGCTTTCACGAATTATGCTTGCCCTGAAATCGGTTTTGGCGGAGGTGGACCGGGTGGGCACGCTCATCTTTGATGAGATTGATGTCGGTTTGGGGGGGCGGGCTGCCGCTCAGGTGGGGAAGAGGCTTCAAGCCATAGGTGCCCATCGCCAGGTAATCTGCGTCTCCCATCTTCCACAGATAGCCTGTCGTGCGGACCATCACTATGTGGTGGAGAAGAGACCTCAAGCTGGACGGACGGTTACCCGGGTGCGGGAGGTTAGTGGAGAGGAGCGGGTGGAGGAACTGGCTCGTATGCTGGCGGGCGAAGAGGTGCCCAGCAGACAGACCCTCCAGAGCGCAAGAAAGATGTTAGGTGGCGGATGAGTCGGTTATCCGGCAGATTCGGACCTGATGTATGGAATTTTTTACTTACCTGGAACAAAAAGGAGAGGCGATGACCACCTGTGAAAAGTATGAGGAAAACCTGGCAAAATGCAACTGCACCTATGAACCGTGTGACAAGAAGGGCACCTGTTGTGATTGCATTTCCTACCACCTGAGGCTGGGGGAGGCGCCGGCTTGCTTATTCCCTGCGGATGTGGAAGCCACCTACGACCGCAGTCTAAAGAATTTAGCTCGCACCATCTTGAAGGACGGATAGTGGAGGAGGATTGGATGAGGGGGTGTTCCCGGGTTTTCTTAATGTCCCTTTGGGGCATATTTGTTTTTCCTTTGGTGATGAGCCTGCAGTTTGACGAAGGGGGCGACGAGAGGGAGCTTGCCGAGAGCGGTCTGAAGGATGAGATAACGGTGATAGGGCATCTGCGGGAATTGCTCCCCCTACTGGGTCTTAGGGAATAGAGCGGATTAACGGTTGATTTTTCGCCCGGAAGGTGGTAGAATATTATGTCAGGAATGAAAATTGTCAGTCTGAGAGATGAGGAGGACTGAGCGGATATGAAGAACAAGAAATTTCTTATCGCTATAGCCATCTGTGGAGTGGTATATCTCTCCTTGGGGTTCGGCGCCCTGAACAAATATGTGCTGAAACTGGGGATGGAGAAGGAGGAGGGTGCGGAGGAGGGTGCGATGGAGGAAGCCTCCGTTGAGGAGACCGAGACAGTGGTTACCGAGGCTCCCGATACCTCCGAGTTGAAGGCGACTGGTGAGGAGGAGAAGGAGACCGAGGTGGATACTTCTTCCAGCTACACCAAGACCACCAGTAGTTCCAAGACCAAGGGAGAAGCCGAAACCAAGACCACCAGCGAGGAGCCCACTCCCTCCACGGATTTGGGCGACATCCTGGGCGGCGGCGTTGATGATGACGACCTTCTGGGGGGCATCGGGGGTAACTAGCAATACTTGCTGGTGATGGTGTTTTACCGTGCTCTAATAATCTCCGGGCAAATATGAGCATGGTCAAGTTTTTGGGTAACTTTGGGTAATTTGAGCTTTTTTGTAGAGCCCCTTTAAGGAGATTTAGATTGCCCATCTATCAGTTCAAGTGTATGGTCTGCGAGCGGGAATTTGAGCAGTTGACCACCCTGGAAAATAAAGATAAGGTGGTCTGCCCCCATTGCGGCTCAAAAGAGGTCAAGGATGTCTTCTCCACCTTTGCCACAAAATCCAGCTGTGCGCCGTCTTCTTCAAACTTTACCTGAGTAAGCTGATGACCTGGACGGCCGGAGGGGCCTTTTTCAGTAACCAGGGCGCAAGCCCTCTTTTTTTATGCTCAAAATTGCTTGCCAGCCAGATAGGATATGTTAATATTTCCAAAATACACATTTTTTCCAATTGGAAAAGGGTAAGTTCATGGCTTGGGAGGATAAGTTTGAATTAGAGGTATTGGTCATCTCCTTCTCCTTTGAGGCGGAGTTTCATTTTGTGGCTCCCGGTTTGGGCATAGAGGTGGCGAATGCCGAGGAGGGGGAGGCGTTTCAAACCTTCCTGGAGCGGATTGTAATAGGTGCGGATGAGGCTATGGAGAAGAATATGCTCCCTCTCTTCGCCGACCACGCCCCGGAGAAGGGGGACTACGTCGTGCCCGCAGGTGCGGAGGAACTCTCCGAGCGGACCATTACCCTGGAAATTGAATGTGAACGAGATGAGCGGGAAGAGGACTGACTATCTCCAGAAGATTGGCTCCTTGATGTTGGAGAGTAAGTTCAAGGAGGCTTTGAAGGTGGTGGAGAAAGGACTTGCCGAAAATCCCGATGACGGTGCTTTACACCAGCAATGTGCAGAAATTCTCTTTCTCCAGCGGGATTTCCCCCGGGCTATAGAGGAGTATCGGTGCGCTCTAAAGCTGGGCATGGATAATCCCCACCTGCATAAAAACCTGGGCATAGCTCTCCTGGAAGATAACCGTTATAAGGATGCGGTCGGTGAGTTTGAGCGGGCTTGCCGGATGGAGCCCGGGGATTTCACCCTGAAGCTCAATCTGGCTGGGGCGTATATACTATCCGGGGAGAGCGAGCAGGCTGAGGAGCTATTCGGTAAATTGACCCGTGAATTCCCCAAGGAGGGAGAGGTGCACTATCAATACGGTCTCTTTCTCGGAGGGCAACAGCGCTACGAGGAGGCGGTCGCCGCCTATACCAAAGCCATCAAGCGCAAGAAGAAGGAAGCACGCTACCTGCTCAGCCGGGGTGGGGCTTATGCTTCCCTGGGGAAGCTCCTTGAGGCAAAGGAGGATTTTGAGAGGTCCTGTAAACTCCATCCCGACAACCCCCTGGCTTTCAACAACCTGGGCTACTGCTATTTTCTGGAGGGAGCATATCAACGAGCTATCCCCTTGTTCAGGCGGGCTGTGGAGCTGGATGGGAACTATTATCTTGCCTATCAGAACCTGGGAGCGGCTCTGGCTATGAGTGGAGAGCTGGTTGAGGCGGAGAGCGCCTTCCGTCGCTCTATAGAGATGGACCCTTCCCAGCCGGAGGGGTTTCACAATCTGGGGCGAACCCTGCATCAGCTGGGTCGTGATGAGGATGCCATAAAGGCACTGAGAGAGGGTACTGAGCTGGGGGATAAAGCCTGTCGGGAGCTACTGGGAAAGATTGAAGACAAGTTGTAATGCCGGGTGGTAATCTGTGGAGGGACGATGAAGAAAAATGAATACATTGAACAGATAGCCAGCCTTCTGGCGCAGAGGGATTGGGATTCGGCGGTAAGGCTCGCCGGTGCCGCACTGTCCGAATTTAAGGACGAGGGGAAGTTCTATGCCCTTCGCGGTTATGCCTATCTGCGCACCTTCCGCAATCAGGAGTCAAAGGAGGATTTCGCCGAGGCTCTGGATAAGGGTGTCACCGACTTTGAGAACTACTGCAACTATGGAGTGGTGCTGAATCGGCTCAAAGTGTATGAGCAGGCTATTGATGCCTTCTCCAAGGCGCTGGCAAAGCGCAAGGGGGATATGGGAGCTCGCCTGGGTTTGGTCACCGCCCTGCGAGGTGCCCACTCCAACATAGAGGCATGGGACGAACTGAACCGACTGGTTGGCGATTTCCCGGATAGGGACGAGGTGTATAACGCCCGGGGCTATTTCTACGAACAGGACGGCGACTTGCAGAAGGCTCTGGGAGACTACGATAAAGCGGTTTCCTTAAGGTCGGATGTAGCCGTCTATTATCTGAATCGGGGGAATGTGCGCCTCCGCCTCTTTGACGCCAAAAGTGCGGAGGAGGACTACAAGAATGCCGCCGAGCTGGAGGCGGGCAACCCGGTGGCTCAGTTCTCCTTGGGTTACTGCCTGCTTATGCGTCAACTGCACCAGGAAGCCCTGTCCTACTTTGACCGGGCTTTGGAGATTACCCCCTCCTACTACCGTGCTCTGGTCTTTCGGGGGCTGGCTAAAGCAAAGCTGAAATTTCTTAAGAGTGCTCTGGAGGATTTTGAGGAGGCTATCAACCTGGACCCCTTGGGTTGGTATGGCTATCTGGCAAAGGCTATGGCTCTCGCAGAGTTGGGAAAGGATGAAGCCGCCAGGCGTGCCATTGAGAACTCCAAAGCCAGGGATGAGCCCCACTGCCAAAGTTTTTTGAAGACCATCGGAGAGGGTGTGGTAAATTGGGACCTGCGCATCTTTGAGTCGCTGATGCAAAGGTGAGATTTTGAGCGTGGGAGCGAGGAAGTATTTATAAGAGATAATAGGAGCGATCAGGGGACTTTTTTCGTATCCTTATCGGTTTTACTTAGCGGATTATCACCATTCGGGCATTGTCTTCGCCTGATGGGGATGATGCGGACAGGGTATAGACCCCGCTGGCTAATTCCCTTGTGTTGAGGATTACGCTCTTCTCGCCGGCTTGAAGCTCACCCGATGAATGTCGCATTATCAGGCGACCGGCGATGTCGTAGATTGCCAGCTCTACAATTTCGGTGTTGGGAAGGGAGAGGAAGACGGTAACCTGCTCGCTTGCCGGATTGGGGTAGAGGGCTAGGATGGCGAAGGATGTAGGTTGTCCGGCGGTGGCTTGGGTGGTGCCCAGGGTTTCAGCGCTTTCATCGGATAGCACCGCCTCCAGCTTGTATTCGTAGGCGACGTTTGCCTCCACATCGGAGTCGGTGTAGGTGTAGGGGTTTTGGCCGGTGATGAGCCCATTATTGACCTTGGTCCATATGCAGCCGAGGTTTGAAACCTCGGCTGCAATATTATTATTCATCTCCCGCCGATAGAGGTTGAAGCCAATGATATTCTCGCCCTCGGTGGTCTCCACAGTCCAATTGATGACTAACGTGCTATCGCCCTTGGGAACAGCCGAGAAGGTGATGAGTTTAATTTTGGTATAAGGATCATACCAGGCGTATTTAAGGCTACTAGTGTCCGTAGGCCAAGTAGAATCTCGATATGAAATGTGGGGATTATCATCCGAGTCTAAGGCGATAGAGGTATGTGAGCCGACATCTCCTTCTTGGTCAACCACAGAAATGTTCCACGATGACCCGTCCCAGTAGGCATACTTGAGGTTAGGGTCAATATCCACCAAATCCCAAAAACCACCTATTTTCTCAAATATTACTCCCAGATATGAAATGTGGGGGTGGTCCTCGGAGTCCAGGGCGATAGAGTTATGCCTGCCCACATTACCATCATCATCAACTATAGAAATATTCCAGGAGATACCATCCCAGAAAGCATACTTGAGGCAATGATAGTTATAGGGATAATACGAAATATGGGGATTATCACTTGAGTCCAAGGCGATAGAGGTTTCCCGTAAACTCATTGATGTGGTGTCGTCTACTGAAGTAATATACCAGGCGAAGCCGTCCCAGAAGGCATACATGAGGCAATCATGATCCCTACGATACGAAATGTGGGGATTATCATACGAGTCTATGGCAATAGAGGTAAATGAGCCACTATCATCTACTTGGTCAACCACAGAAATGTTCCACGATGATCCGTCCCAGTAGGCATACTTGAGTTTATTATCGTACTTCTCCAAAATACCACCTATTTTCACCCACATATACTGCTCATACGAAATGTGGGGTTTGTCCTCGGAATCAATGGCGATAGAGGTATAAGAGCCAGAACATTCTTCTGTATCAACCCAGGAAATATTCCAGGTAGAGCCGTCCCAAAAAGCATATTTGAGATTAGTATCCCACTCCTCAATATCCTCCCATATCCACTCCTGATACGAAATGTGAGGGTTATCAAGGGAATCCAAGGCCATTGAGGAATGAGCGCCCACTTCTTCTTCGTTATCAACCGTGGTAATATCCCAGGCAGAGCCGTTCCAGAAGGCATACTTCAGTTCGTAATTGGGATAAGAATCGTAATACGAAATGTGTGGGTTATCATCGGAGTCCAGGGCGATGGATGTATAATAATAATAACTACTATCGGGAGTGTCCACGAACTCAATATGCCAGCCGCCCGCAAAGGAAAGCCCCAATCCTGAGGTCACCATTGTCAAAAGCAACATCAATACCAAAAAGTAGCGCATAACTAAACCTCCTTCAGGATATATATCTCACTTTCTTCTAATATACCATAAAATCCATTATCTGTCAATTATTAACAAGATAAAAAAGCGGATAGGGTTCTAGACTATCCGCAGAAGGCGATATTACATATCAATTGAAGGTTAAGATAACCTCTTTACCCCCCCTAAAACTCCGGTCCTATGGTGAAGTGCACGTAGGGCTTCTTGTTGATTGACTGGAAGTCGGTGGTCCAAGCCCAGTCAATGCGCAGGTCAAAGTAGCCCAGCGCCCAACGCAGACCGGTGCCGAAGCTGGCTTTGGCGTCCACCAGGTGGAAGCCCCCCTCGGTGTCCCAGAAGTCAAATTTCTCTCCTCCTGACCATTTCACGCCCCCCTCATCCACCGCTGACCAGGCGGAGCCGATGTCAAAGAAGAAGAGCCCTCTGAAGCCGCCGATGGCGAAGCCGGGTATGGAGGTGAAGATGGCGTCTA
>Ga0209986_10003187_pt1 | contig 14539 bp, 7 predicted proteins | sample BlataG_FD_183168 | JGI IMG/M metagenome (GOLD analysis project Ga0209986, IMG submission 183168) | Deep subsurface microbial communities from Black Sea to uncover new lineages of life (NeLLi) - Black_00105 metaG (SPAdes) (version 2) | ecosystem: Environmental > Aquatic > Marine > Oceanic >...
AAACTTATTTGTACTGATAACGGCAGAGCTCACGGTATCTCTAAATGCGTTTGGCACCAGGAATGGCGGCAGCGAAGTAATTGATCGAGTAGTGAAGTTCTTAACACGGAAAAACATCCGCATGATGGTTCCCCAGTTGGGTGGGCTCAGACTCTCAAGCATATCGACTAACTGGCGATCTTTAACTTCGAAGTATGCTGGCTTTCCATTGAGAATGGTTTGGTCAACATAGGTGTTTACAGTAGTTGGTTTATGGCCATGAGTGAAAAACATTAAGAACCCGGGATTCTCTTCCAGGTAAGCTTCTAGTTCACTTGTATCCACAATAATCGGGCTATCTGGGTTTGCTGTAATAAACTGGCCCTGGACAATACCTATACCCATTTCTGCCATTGCGGTAGCTACTTTTTTCACCATTTCATCAATGTTAGCTCTAGCTACTTTCGTATCTGGGCCAATCTTTGCGGCAAACAAAGCACCATCTGGGTGGCTGCTAATTTCTTTGTACATTGTCTGCTTGGCCCTAGCCAACAAGGCACCACGCACATTAGAAAATAAACCATCGACAATGTTTTCAGCAATATCTTTAGTATTCATGGTGCCGCCACTTAGGCGCTTACCAATAGCGGATCCGGTACCGTCACTTGCACTGCTAACTTGTTCAGTAATTCGCTGGAAGGGAACGTAATTTTTGTTCATTTCCTGAAAAGCGTCTTTCATATCTTCAGTGATCAAACCCATTTGCACATACCAATCAAGCATCCTGGTATTAAACTCTTGGAATTCATTGAAGATGTTTACAAATTCAGGATTCTCAACGCCATACTGTAAGCCGGCTTTAATTTCTTCCTCAGTAAAAAGGTTTTCCCTTTCCTGTGTAGTTAATTCATAACCACGCATTGCTTTGAAATAATCCATTAGCTTATTGAAGTGCTTAGAACCTTTTTTACTTGCTGGCTCGAATATCTCAAGCAGGCCCTTACCGTTAAATTCAAAGCTGCCGTCTGGCGCCATGTTAGGTGTGCCCCAGTTCATGATCGCTTCGTAAGTGGACTCTGCACCATTGATTAGCTGGAATTGCTTGTACATAGATTTGGTGGCTTCCTGGATCTCGCCTTTAAGCGTGCGCTCTATAACTTTCGACGCATGGAATTTATCAAGAAACTGCTGGCGACCTACTGATGGTGAGTGATTTGTTAACCAGTTATCAACCTTTCCAACAATGCCAATATCATTGCCAGACTTAGCACGCAACTGGGCTTGTGTACCCTGGTAATACCACTGGTGCATCATTTTCTGCAGCTGCATCATTTGCTTGAGTAGCTTGGGATCCTCATTTAACAGCTCGTCAAATTTAGCCGTCCACTCTGGAGCCTTCTGCGTTACTGCGTCATACCTGGTCAACCATAAGCGAACAAACTCGGCAAAGCCTTCAGAGTAAATAAGTGGTTTGTCACTGGTGTATGAAAACTGGGAAACATCACTGCGGCCCTGGTATTCCTTCTCAAAGTTAATGTGATCCTTGTTGTAATGAAAATCCAGATAGTGAGCCATTTCATGGGCCATCACCTCAACATCGTCGAAGTTCTTTACGCGGATCTCGCCATTTGTGTGACGATAATAACCACGTGTTTTTCTACCTTTCACCTTATCGAAGTACAAACGATCGCCAACAATACGAATAAGCATTGTCTTTATTCTTTCGCGTCGCATTGGCTTTTCAATACTTGGCATTCTGATTGTCTGGCCATTTACCACAATGCGCTCTACTCGCGGAGGAACCCCAACACGAGAGTACATAGGCTCATAACCAGGCATTGGTTGATCAACACCGGCAGATCTATTTGTTTCTGGCGTGCGATCCATTTGAGTGCCTTCATTGTGCATAGAGCCAACGAATTCCTTTTCAAGATCGGCCTGCATCGAGGGCTTGCCTTTTTGCTGTACTGTCTTGAGCATTTTTTCCAGATGGTTTTTAACTCGATCCTTAGATTCAGCGATCGCTTTCTCCTGTGTTTCTGTACCGGATGAACCATTCACTGACATACCGCTAGTTTCTTCAACAACTTGCCAGCCTTCCTGGGGATTCCAGCCAACGAACACATTCAATCCGCCACCGATATCAATGTCAGAGATCCTGGTATAAGGAATAACACCGTTTGAGTTCTTACCGTAACGCATTGGCTTGTCGATATTGATTGCCATGTTATAGGCATTCTCAAGCTCGCCATCGAGGATGAAGTTCGCCACTGCTGACTCGGTAGGCTTGGAGATCTTGCGGCCCGCTGGAGTCGTGCGCTTCTTGCTGGGCCTTGTGAATCCTGTGCTCTTGTTTACATTCCGTTTAAATGCAGACAGATTATCTTCAAACTTCAATATTTTGAATTTGCCATCACCCTTAACATCGAACTCCACATAAGGGATTTTATCTTGCAACTTCTGAAGTTCTTCCAGCCGGGCCTTGCTGGGTTCTTTTATCCTGGCCAACTCTGTTTTTAAAATGCGGTAATCGATCAGAGCCTGGGCATCATCACCTTTAACTTCTTTCATCGCTTTATCAATACGGCCATTCAACCACTTCTTCATAATCGCGGGATCGTCGCCATTGTTATAAACATCGTCTGCAGCATCATCGATAGCCTGGATATTACCTGGAGTGGTTTCACCAGCTTTTGTATTGTGCTCTGCTCCCTGGGCTGGCTGCTCAATCTCAATCGGTTCGATCCGCTGGGTATCTTCGATCGCATTAGCTGGTTTCTGTGTTTCTGCATCCTTGGTAACAACAATGCGAACAGTGCTAACACCGGTCGGGCGGTCTGATGATAAAAAGGATCCCTGGGGAAGTTCTTCAATCCAGCCATTATTCTGCTCTACCCACTCACGAAACTCTGCAGCCTTCTTGCGTGAATTCATAACACCAGCTCCAGCGATCGCTACGATCCGGCCACCTGGTTTAAGTAGGTTATTAAAGACGTGCTGAATGTGGTCGATATCCTGGAAGTTCTCAAAAGGTGGATTCATTATCACCACGTCATAGGCCTGGCCTGTGCGCTGCATAATGTCTGAACCGATTACATTGAATTCTTTCATTTCAAGTAATTCGCGCAAAGTACTGTTGTACTCCACCACATCAAGCTTATTGCTTGGATACTCTTCTCGGATAACTTGAGCAATGTCGCCCTTACCTGCAGACGGTTCAAGAATCACATCACCTGGTTTAATATCAGCATCCGCCACCATTTCCTCAACAATGGCTTTAGGGGTAGGGAAGTATCCAGCTATCTTGCTGCCAACCAGCTTGCGTTCCTGGGCTTTTATTGGATCTTCCTTAACTTCCACCGCTGTTAGTGAATCAAGCTCTCTAATCGCAGCACGCAGCTGCGCATCGGTATCGATACCCATGGCCCGTAATCGCTTCATGTTTGCCATGTGATCGACTAACCAGCCACCTTCGTATGATTTTTCTTTCTTAATCCAGTCAATGGCTTTTTGTGCGTCAGCTTCATTAAGTTTGATTCGGCTTTCAGGGTTCTTTGCTCCGGCTTTAATCAATCGAGCACCGGCCAATTTATAGCCTGGTGTTTGCTCCATCTTCTTGCCAAGGCTTACGGCATTGCTTCCCCAGATAACTGGCTCTGGATATTTAGCAAACTTCACATAATCATCAACAGTAATACCCTTTTTCAAATCCCGGCCGGAAATTGAATAACCGTCGAATTGTGGATCCGTAAGCATATCGTTTGGAATTGCCTGGCGTTGAATCGACAATAATGTTTCAAGCTGGGTGGCGGCTGAAATATTAGAAAGGTACTTAGCCTCGCCTTGATCAACAGCATCAGCGATCTGGTTCAGCGTTTCAGCGAATGCAATCTGCTTGCGGGCTGATGACTCACTAGAAGCTGCCTGTGCTGCTTGGCGTGACGTATTTGTTCTACGATCCTGATTAAGCTTTTCCTCACCTTTTTCTTTTAGTGAAGTAGCCAGGGCCCGCAGTTTAGTAATACGCTTATCTTGTTTCTCTTCGCCTCGACGTTCCTGGCGTTCTTCAGTGGTTTGATCACCTTCCTGCAAACCCATGAACGATTTTGCATCTGCTTCAGTCTTAAACTGAAAACCTGGTATAGCACCGCCTTTGTTGAACCTGGAATACCATCCGCCAAACTTCTTGGCCTTGGCCCGTAATTCACTAAACTGATCACGATCGACACGATCGGTTAATGTAATGACAAACAGATCTTCACCGGTTTTGGTATGGGTGGTTTTTTTCATTTCCATACCAGCATCAACATTAACGGCTTCTACGGTACCGCCAGTTTTTTCTTTTTCCTTTTTACGCTCGGCCAGTGCATCAGATTTTAATTCATCGTATGCCTTCAACTGCTCATTGCTTAGTGCGTCCTTACCTTTGCGCTTAATAAATGCCTGGAATTCTTCAAGAGTCTCAGGATTATCAAGAGCCTTTTTATAGTCGGCTTTTTGCTGCTCAAACTCTGCCACCTTCTTGGCGCGTTCATCACGAAAAGCTTGAACATCCTCATCCGTTAGTGAATCAACTTTTTTCTGCAAAGCATTACGATAAGAATCTTTACCTTCGTATACATATGACATTGGCTCGAACGATGGGTTAAATGATTCCATCATGCGGCCATACAGTGCTTTTACTGCATATCCTTTTTTCTCGTTCTTGGATCTCGCTGCTGCCATTGGCGGAAGCTTTGCAAGTATCTGGGCTTTTGTAAGTTTGCTAATTTCTGTTTTAACTTTTTGCTCATTATCAATCAGCCACTTGAATCCATCCTGGTACTCGATGGCAGATAAATCACCGGCATTAGCTTTCTTAGTAATCTCTTCTAATGCTGGAAGGCCTTCTTCATCCATGCGTTTACGAGTATTTTCCAGCTTTTTGTCGCGATTCATATACGCAGCATTACGCACTGAGAGTTTTGAGTCCTCTCCGAAATATTTTTCACGCATTTCAGGTGAAAGTGACTTAACCCAGGTCGCATATTGCTCTGTAGTGTCTTCAGGAATCTTACCTTCCAGGAATAAAACGCGATCGCTTTCCTGTTTCGCTTTCTTCTCCAATGCCTTGCTGGCTGCGGCTTTCTTGCCTTCATGAAAAACCTGGTCTGTGTACTGAGTAAGATCTGTGGTGTAGTTCTTTTCATCAGGCTTTTTCTTCAGCTTATAATCGGTACCCGCTAGTACGTCATCGCGTTTCGTGGCATCGGCTTGCCCTGGCTGCGCTTCTTGCGTCTGCCCGGCATCTTGGTTTTGTATCGGTTTTTGATCTTCTGCTCTAGCGTCATTTGTGGTTGTGGGCTGGCCATTAGCTGGTTCCTCTACGGGTAATGCAAACTCGGTACCAGGCTGGGCCTCATACTCAAGATCTGCAGGGGTTTGTTGTTCTGTATCAAATTGATCGAATATATTTTGTACGTCGGCCTCAACACCATCTTTAATGATCTGTTGTGCACCTTGTTGAATTTCTTCCTGGCTAAAAGGAACAATATCGCTAAGAGTCATTCCAGCGTTATCGGCATTCATTTGCTCAATGGCAATTTGTTCTGCAGTTTTCTCGAATGTGGCGGCATCAACATCAGCTTCAAGCAACTTACCTATGCGTGAAGGCATATTGCGCTGTTTCATTTCTGCTGCTAATTCTTTGGCCGAAGCAACAGATACACCACTAGCACCACCAAAACCGCCACCAGCAACTGCACCAGCAAAGGCCTGATCTAAGGCTTCCATTAACTTCATTTCTTGATAGGTACCGACACGCTCACCGGTATACTCAATTAAACCCTCTTGCAATGCTTCGGTACCAGCTTCTTTACCAGCGGCCTTTGATCCTGACTTGATCACATCCTTGAAAACATTCTTTCCAGCATCAGCGATGATATCGTCACCAGCTTGCAAAATCCCCTTTGCACCAATGCGATCAAGCATCGAAGAAGCTAAAGCAAAAGGGGCAGCAGCAGCAACATCACTTAGATCTGCTTTTTCTCTACCTAAGTTTCTTGCACGCTTTTCACCAATCTCTTGAGATCGTGCGAGCACATAAGTGGGAAGTGTAAATACAGCTGCCACCATATCAGGTAGTGAAGTTAAGCCGGTTTCAGCGATGTACAAAGCAGTATCAGCCATTGCTGTACCCATACCGGTATCATCATCACTCCAGGAGTTTTTCACTTTATCCCAGGTTTCAACTGGTACCGAATTGAAATCCATATCTTTCATTGATTGAGCGACAGTTCCAAGGCTTCCAAACTCTGGGTTTTCCTGGAGTGCTTTCCATTCTTCAGCATTGGCATACGATGGAAGAATGTCTCCTTCATTCCAAACAAAACCACCCAGGCCTGCAACACTTTCAAGCTCATCACCGCGATCTGCTACAAACTGTGTTAACTGGCCTGCAATCTCTGTGGCACGCTCACCAACTCTACGGCCCGTGTTACTCCAAAAGCCACGTTCAGCGATAACCTTGTCGGCTTCCTCTTCAGATCCTAACTTTTCAACCAGGGCCTTTCTAAATTTGTTTTGCATTGGGTTTAATGGCTGGCCACTCTTTTCATTGCGAAGCATCGAATCAACTTGCTCTGGAGTAACGTGCGCTAAGTTTCCACCAACACCAGAATAATAGCTCTGGCCTTTCTTAACCTGGCGTCCGTCGTGTGTGGTCATATCACGCGGTACCGGAAAACTGGCCCACTCTTTTGCTAGTTCGATTGCTGCACCTTCATAGTCATCAGCCTCAATAAACTTGCCGATCTTTCTACGATCATTAAGTAACCAGGAAAACATTTTATCTTGTGTAGCTGGGGTGAATTTGTCAGTCGGCTTTACAACACCATTCTTAACAAGCTCGAACATTGTTTCAGGAATAATTTGATAAGCACCTGCAGCCTTCTGGTTTGCTGGTCGCATTTGCTGGAAGGTAATAACCTCGTCAATCGTCATATTGGTGAGGTCTTGCTCAGATTCTTTTTGGCCAGCAAATATATTGTAATCACCACGGGATTCAATCTGGCGTATACCTTCGGCTAGGCTTGCATTCTCAAAACGTGGTGGAGTGTCGCCTTGCTTAAAGGACGGTGGGCCACTCTGGCCTGGTTGAATAGCAGGATTAAAATTGAAGGTTTCTAAAAAGTGGGGTTCCCCTGTGGAAGGGGAACCCGAGCCAAGCATCGCATCGTCAGTATTATCTGACTTTGTAGGCACCACGGCAGATGGGCCTGGAACAGAATCTACTGATTCTGTCTGCTGTTGTATAAGTAACTGTTGCTGTGAATCTTGGTCGAACTGGTCAAAAGGGTTTGCTTCCGATGGTTCCGCAACTGCGTCAAACTGATCGAATGGATTTGCCATGTTTTACATTCCTGTGGGTAGGTAACCGTATTTAGCTTTAAAATTCTCTTTTTGATCAGGGTTCGCTTTCAAGTAGTCTAATGCTGCCTGGGGCGCTTCGCTAACCTGCTCTGTTGTTTCTACTGTTTCTACTGTTTCTTCAGTAACGGTGGCGGATTGAGGAATATCAACCCCTGATTCTTTGGCCGCACGACTAACCGCTTCAGCCAAACCAGCTCCACCCGCTGCATAACGCTCTGCAGCTGTAAGAATGCCTTGAACCTTCTGAGCCTTGTCAGTACTCAATCCAGTGAACTGGCCTGTGCCTGGATCATAGAACCCACCATATAATGCGGCTGCTTGCTTATACATCGAGTTAACATCACTGGCTTTCAAACCACCTTTACCACCGGCTTTTATTCTTTCGGTAATTTGATCAGCTGCTGATTTAAGCTTGAGCATTTCCTTATCATGTTTCTGCTTATCTTCTTGAGATAGAGCATCATAATCAAGTTTGGTGAATGTCATTTCCTTATCGAAGGTCTGCTGCTGTTCCAGAATTTTTTCTTGCTGTTTGAAATCCATATCCTTGAACATTAACTTCTCACCCATTTCGAGTAGATCGCTAATCTCGCGGGCTTGAGCTAAATGCAGGTTCACACGCATTGGGCTATATTCACCCCACTCTTCTTGCTGCTCTGGTGTCAGGTATCGCTTCACATCATTAAAGGCTTTCTCTGGGTTCTCTGCCTGGCTAACAACATGAGCATACTGGCCAAACTTATTATTCTGGCGTTTAATTTCTGCACGTCCACGCTCATCCATGGCCTCGGTACCTTGAACCATATCCAGAGCGCTCTTTGCATCCATGGTTAGCAAGTGATCAAAAGCAGCACGCTTCTCTTCTGGAGTTTTTGCAGAAATAAAAGACTCCCTGAATCCCTGGGCTGCTTTTGCATCAGAAGCTTCCTGCTTCATTGCATTCATCTGCATACCACGCATTTCAGTATTTTGATCCTGCTCCTGTAAAGCTTTTGAGGTGGCGAGGATATTACCAACATTGATACCGTAACGATCACCCATTGCATTAGCCATAATTTACTCCTTAACCTGTCTTGTAGGCATCCCATAACATATAGTTACCAATGCCCTGGTTAGCTGCTTGTGCTGCACCGCCATAGATACCAGCCATTGCGTTACCCTGGCCAACTTCACCCTGGAATGATGTGCTACCCATACCTTGCATGATGTTCCCAGCTCTACCAGCCATTGCACCACCGGCACCAATCATAGTATTAGCTGCTTGCTGACCCGTACCAGCTACGCCTGCCAATCGATTATAGATATCACGGATCCGATTACCTTGAGTGTTGTACTCAGTAAGATCTCTAGCGAATTCGTTTTGGTACTCCTGACTGGCCATACCTTGACCATAACGCTGCAGGCCCTTCATTTGAGCGCCAGACATAGCATTGCCACGAGCACTGGCACGATTCTCAATCGCTTTTAACCCTTCATTGAAACGGAACTGATAACTCGGATCGTCTTGATTGAATTCAAACTTAAACTCACCTGGATCGATATCATTAAATCGAATCATATCGTTAAGTTCAGTTAAGGCAGACTCACCAGCTTCACGCCACGGCTGAATATCTTCACGCTGCTGTTCGTAAACTTCTTTCTGAAAATCTAAATTCTCACGGCCCAAAGCCAGGCTGGCTTTCTGGCCTTTCTCATAACCTTCAGCTGCTTTCTTACCTTCTAAGTAAGAGCCTGCTGCACCGATTACTGCTGAACCAATAACTGCACCTAACATTTGTGCGCTCCTTTAATATCCTGGCCGCATTATGCAGCCTATTAACCTCTGAGTGTACTTAACAGATTATTGAAATCTGCCTGCAACTCAGTAACTGCTGATTCTAGTCCAGCAATCGTTCCATCCAGGTTATCCGTAGCAGTGCTATCTGCCTGGCTTACAGGGATGATTTGTTCAAGATCCGCCACCGACTGGCCCAATTTCTCAATACTGCTGCTATTTTGGGCCAGTGTACTTTCTGGCGCCAACACAGCGTTATAAACATCATTTATCCACTGAAGGGCTTGTGTTGTTAATACCAGTGAACCACTAAAGGCCTTCTCTACGAATGCCTGTGGTGCTTGCCATATACCTGCTCTGGATGCCTTAGCCATTAGCGAATAAAACCCCCAGCAATACCAAACCGGCCCCTGGTACGAGCACGAATGCGATAACTGCGAATATAATCGGATCCAAGTTTCCACCACCAGATTCGCTCATCAGGAATACCCCACTCGCCATATGGCTGGCGATCTTCATGTGTAAAACTTTTACCCTTGTCTGATGTCCAGGCAACAGATATGTATTCTTCTTCCGTCCAGGCTGGCAAATTGCAACACGCATCTTCTGCAGGTGCTTCTCTAACTGTCGGCACATCCATCAATAACTCAAAGCTTGGGTGCTTCATTCTGTTGGTACGGTCGAATATTGGTGGCGTTATACACTCACGCAATAAAAGCTCATCACCAACCAGGCCATAATCAAGATCTAATGAAGCAATCAGTGGTTCATTAAAGTGGCCGGCCACCGGTTTACCGTCGATCTGGATGTCTATGCCATTATTCTTTGCAATAACATCGGCAGGGTATCGGCCATACTGATCTGTACCGCGCTCATGCCATCGGCCTGTAGAAACATCAAAACACCAGGTGATGTCTTTTAAATTCAAACCAAGAAACAAGTGCCCTTCCTGTGTGTAGCTGTAAAGTGTTGCATTCTCCAGTGATTCTTCCTTAGCTAAAACAAACTCAAGAGCATGAGTAGAAATTCTAATAGGTTGATAACCATTTGCCTGGTAAACAATACGATCATGACCAACCCAGTAAACGGTATTGTTAGACTTAGTAGCAAGCTGAGGCCCTGCAATACCTTTTTCAATAAAGGCTCCTTGCAATCTCTCGAAAGGGAAATCAGCGGCTCCACTGTTGTACCAGATCTCGATAGATGTTTCCCCAAAGAGCCAGATCTGGCGATGATCAACAAGTAAAGTAATTGTATCGTCGGGTGCGCCTTCAGCCGTTGCAAACTCGGTGGGATCAAAAGTATTGCCACGAGCGATAAAAAACTGGCCAGTACCACGTCGATTGAAAATATAGAAGCCATCGATAAATGCCACCGCGTTGGAAGGGTAAAAACCCTCTGCTGTTAGTTCTTCCAGACCGCCATCTTCAGTCCAGTAGTAACCTTTAAACCCATCTACGAATACAACACTGTCACCATTATTCGCAGTGGAAGCCCTTCCCCTTACAATTACGTTACCAATATCCACGGCAGTACCTTCAAGCACTTCATAAAAGTGTGAATCAGTAACACTGAATAGCCTTTGGTTTTGAAAGAATTCCAGCCCTCTGATTCTTCGATCGTCATCAGCTGGGAGTGTGGTCACTGGATTCATACCAGGCACACCAATCATTGAGGCAGGTGTTGTTGCTCCCTGCTCTTGTGCTTCAGCAAAGCAGTTATAAGCTCTCTCGATAGTGGTAGCACTAACCCTAGCTTTTGCTGACTTGGTAGCAAAGTTAATAGGCCTGGCTTTCTTCCTGGTAATGTATGAAGGCATTATGAATTGCGCCCCCATCCAGAAGGCCCTGAAAATATATTCCAGCGTCGGCCAGGGCCAAGGATAGCGTTATCACAGCGGAGTTCTGGTACCTCTGCGTTGACATCCTTAATCTTGCGAACACCATCCATTGCACGCTTGATAATGGTATTACCCACCTCCATATCGTACTCAGGGGCCATATCAACGACCAGGTTCCACAAAATCGCATTGTAGTAACCAGGTGGAAGTTGAATAAATTCATCGAATCGAATCGGGTTATATGTTGTTTTGGCTTTCTGCTTTGCTGTTACGACGCAATCCACAGTGCCAGAAGGGCCCCCACTATATGGCACATCAACAGATAGAGGACAGTCACAGGGTATGCAATCGCCATACTGAGAGGATAGAAGAACCTTTGCCTGGGCAACAATGCCCGCATACGCCTGCTGGCTAAGCGTAATCGGGCAGCTGACGCTATAGGTAAGGTCATCAACGCCACAACAATCAGAAGAAGGGTTGCAGCTACAGCTATTGTTATTATCTCCATGACAGCATCCAGTAGTACAAGTAACACCAACATCGGTACAGGTTTCAACATCAAAAGGAAGTTTGGCCCATAGAACCAGGTTGTCGGAATCTTGAGGGAAAATTTCAAAGAACAATTCTGCATTCGGGTAACTTGGATTGTAGAAAGCTCTCATTGGTCGGCCAATAGAAGTATTCTTGTATGGCTCGCCTTCATTATAATTTTGCAGCTGTGTTAACTGGATCGGATAATCAGTACCAGCTGAGTCGCGAAATGCCAGAGCCTCAATGCTTAAAGGCCTGGGCATAACGAAGTCACCATTCGGGCCGATCGTATAGATCCGCTTCGAACTTGATACATTTGTGAAAACAAACTTGGTGACGAATGGAATCATCATGTGTTCACTGTTCCATCGATCGAACAAGTTCCACAGGGCCCAGATAATATCTTCAAGATCTTGTTGCTTGAGTGGATCCCGACCCGTATTTACTCCCAGTTTGCGTTGAACATCCTGGGCCAATCGATAGACAGTGAACTGCATGACTTTTTCCTTACGCTAAATTAGCGTTGTAGTCCTGTATTAAGGCGATTACCTCATCGAATAGCTTTGCTTTGCTATTGCGTAGATCAAGGCCCTTGGCCAGCTCGTTGGATACAACAAACTCTTCAAGCTGGGCTTTGCTCCAGTCGATCGCTTCGTTTGGAAGAGTGATTGATTTATCATCTTCATCTTCATCTTCCTGATCCGCATCAGGATCTACATCAGGATCTTCAACTAATGCGCCAGTTAAACCGGCCTGTTCAGCCTGGCTAGCAAGATCTTCTTCAAGATCATCTACTTCAGCACCTAACGCTTCAGCTTTGGCTGCATCTTCCTCTGCTTCCTTCATCAAACGTATTGCCTCTTCAGCTTTTCGCTTAGAAGAAGCTTTCGCTCGTTCTGCATTACGGGCCTGCTGCTTTGCCAGGGCTTCTTTAGCCTGAGCATCCAATGCTTCTTTGCGTTCGACATTTGTAGGGAAGTCTGCTGGTGTAGCAAACCACTCACCGGAAGCAATCAAATCTTTTGCCTGCTTCATCGGTAAACACTTTTTGCCTTCGGTAGGGCTGTATACCCACTTCTTTGCAGCTGGCTGCTTAGGATGAAATTTCATTGAGTCATGTTCTCGATCACGTTGTGCCATTGCTTGGTTCTCTCTCTTTTCGTTTTAGTGAAGAAAAAAAGCCCCTGGCGAAACACCTGGGGCTTTTTTAGTTTCGATCAACCAGAGCCCTTATAGGGTTTCTGGTTGTGCACCCCACATACGCAGAGCTAACTCTGGATAAATGATGTGTGCGCCCCATAGGGCATCGATACGGTGAACTTCACGATAGTTAATACCATCGAAGAAGCCGGTTAACGCCAAGCTCATACCTGAACGATTATCGCGTACACGCTTTTTAACGGTCGCTGTTTCAGGAAGGATGAAGTCAACCATCGCAAGACCAATCGCTTCACGATGGAAGAGATAGTTCTGCTGGTAAGTAGTATCCGACTCACCAATAACTGTAATCGTCGCGCCATCAGCTGGTGCGTTAGTTACGTTCTGGTAAGCACGTAGTGATACCGTTTGGCCTTCATCGTTCTGAGCAGTAAGAGTACCGTCATTCAATGTAGGAACGATTGGGATCAATGCGTTACCGCCACCATCAGCAATAACATCAGACTGACATACGAAACACTGCAGGTAGCCTGAGTTTTCATAGTTCTGAGGGTTAACAGCATAAACATCGTCAACTTTGAACACGTCGCCAGCAAGCAATACAGTTTGACCTGGAGCCCAGCCATTAGTAATCAAAGAGTTACCTGTTTGACCTGCACCATTAATAACTGGTGTAGAACCCGTGTAGTTACCAACTGTGTGAGTCGGCAAGTTTTGGGTTTCGTGCAATGAATATTTATAAACTTCACCGCGGTAGCCATTAGGAACAATCCCGCTTAAACCCTTATCGCTGTTTAAGTCTTTCAACTGATCAGCCAATACAGCACAAGTGCTTGGGTTTAAAACAGCACGACGACGGCCATCATTCGGTACAGCCAATGCTGTTTGGAATGCGCCAGAAGAAGCGAACGACAAGAAATTACCTGGTGTTACACCTGGTGTACCAGTCGAGAAGAAAACATTCTTCAACGTCATACAGATTGAACGATCGATCACGTTAGCCATCTGAACAATACCAGAACGCAAATAACGATCCGTGAACTGCTGAATAGATAAAGTACGATCTTTCATTGTGTACTCAACACCAAAATGCTCATGACGGTTAATACGGAACGGTGTCTTCAAATCAACCATAGGCTGAATTTCGAGCACTGGGCCAGAAGCTGTTTTTGTACGGTATGGAAGTTCTAAAGAAATGGTATCACCAACTTTAGAGGCAAAACGACGTTCATGGTCACGATAAACCAGGGGCGCCATAACTGTTTCATTCACTAACAGTCGAAGTGCTGATTTCAAAATAATGTCATCAGTAAGCAATTTATTAGCAGACATTAGCTAACTCCTTATAATAAAAATGGCAGACTTACCACCAAGGATCATCCTGTTTAGACATATGCGTATCCAGTTCTTCAAGAGACATATCATTTACATCCTTCTCAGATCCGGCACTCGCATTTCCCTTATTGGGTGTGATCGGTGCTGGCGCATCAGTTTTAAGTTTTGGTTTCCTCTGACTCGCTGCTTTTGAATCCGCTTTCTTACCTGGGCCTTTCTCTACAAGTTCTGCAATGGCTGTAGCTTGTTCTGCTAGGGCAGCAACTACCTGACGTGTTTGCTGTGCCGTTAACTTCGAAAAGTCTGGCACTGCAGGCGCACTGGCTGCTATCTGGGCTGCTATCTTTGGATTACTTGCCAAGGCATACAATGCCTCACCTGGGTTCTCCATTTCATTTACAGCGATAACCATCGATTGTGTGATCTGTACATCATTCGAATATACTTTCTCTTTAAAATCGGCTGGCTTCTCTTCCCATCGTTCAATCTTTCGATCGACTGATTTCTTCGCT
>Ga0209986_10003188_pt1 | contig 14538 bp, 6 predicted proteins | sample BlataG_FD_183168 | JGI IMG/M metagenome (GOLD analysis project Ga0209986, IMG submission 183168) | Deep subsurface microbial communities from Black Sea to uncover new lineages of life (NeLLi) - Black_00105 metaG (SPAdes) (version 2) | ecosystem: Environmental > Aquatic > Marine > Oceanic >...
AGCTCAAAATGATCTAAAGTAATACTTGCAGTATATAGTGCTAATTGTTTTAGTTACAATCGATTGTATTGATCATCAATCGTTTCTAAAATCGTATAATCGGACCCTGAACGCAGCGCGTCTACCAATTTCACCACTTCGGCAATGCCAGACACGGAGCCGCATATTGCAATGAGGTTAGACACAGCGACCTACAACACAAATATAGGCACCATCGATCCATAAGCATACAGTTTTTGATGCTGCTCCCTGACCGGTTCTGCTTGCTTTAGAGGGAGAGGGGCAGGACGAGACCTGCCCCTCACGAATTTCAGTTACAAATCGGGGCCGGGCCACCGAAGAACAGATAATCGACCAAATATGTCAGGTCAGCTACGTTTGGATCGCCACCCGAGCCATCGGCATCAGCCGCACGAGGGATCAGCGGTGGCGGACCATTAAAAAACAAGTAATCGACAAGGTAGGTCAGGTCTGCAACGTTCACCCCCCCGCTCCCGTCAACATCGCCGCAGATAAAGTCACAAGCGTCGCCGATCCCGTCTCCATCACTGTCTTCCTGGAGAGGGTTGGGAACATCGATACAGTTGTCGCAGCTATCGCCCACTCCGTCAGCATCGAGGTCTTCCTGCAAAGGATTGGCTGTGAAGATGCAGTTGTCGCAGCTATCGCCCACATCGTCGCTGTCGGTGTCTTCCTGGAGGGGATTGTACACGGTCGGGCAGTTGTCGTTGGCAGTGGGGATACCGTCGCCATCCGGATCGACATTGGCAGGAGGAAACACGATATAGTCAACCCAGCCGCAGTCGCTGCCGTGTGTTACCGCCTCATCCTTGTCATAAGTCCATCGGAACGTGTGTGTACCGGCGGGAACGGAATACGTCGCCACCGTCCAGTCCACCTCGCCGGACCACGCCTCTTGCTGGTCGCCTTCAATGTAAAACATGAGGTAATCCCACCCGGACTCTGAGGAAACCTTGAAATAAAAACTGATTTCCCCAGCCTGCAAATCCTCAAGAGTTACCGACATGGTTGAGGATTGGTCATCCGTAATGGACCCTGATCTGGCGCTGTATGTACCCTCGTACACGATAACGTCGTTGACAATCCAGGGCTGATTGCCGCTCATTTGCCAGGCATAGGCGCTGAAGTCGCCCGTTTCAAAATCTTCGATCTGCTGGCCGACAATCAGGCTGAAAGCTACACTGTCGTTATAGCCACCGTCGGCGGTTACAGACAGGGTAAAGCTCACCTCATGCTCAAGCGGACACAACGAGGAAACAATGAATTCATACGGCGTGATCGAGACACCGGTTCCACCTACAGCCGGGATTGCGGGATAGATGGAAACATCTTGCGTGACCGTGACAAAAGAGTCCTGGGTCGACAAGGTGCCGGTGACGCCGGTGGCCTCACTCCCGCCGTTGTTGACCAGAGTGATGTTCATCATCACCGTGTCGCCCGGGTCGACGGCGCCGGCGTCGTGACCAACAAACTCCAGGATCGGTTCAGACGATAAAACCCGCAGCTGCACATCAATGATCGTGACGCTGCTGTCAGCGACCACTATGCTGTTGACCGTCTTGGGAATATAACCCTTCGCGCTGAAGCGCAAATCATAGACACCCGCCTCGATCATACGGTGATAGTCGCCGATATCGGGGTCGGTGTAGACCTCCGAGCTGTCCTTGTCATGATTGAGAACAGATATCGTTGCTGATACCGGCAGACCGGTGGCGGAGTCGGTGACGATTCCTTTGATCCCGTACAGGGCATTTTCAAGGTAGTTAAAAAATGAGATTCTGTTGTAAATCCAGTGGGCCGGCAGTTGGCTCGCTGGAAGCAACTTCGTGTTGGACAGCTCTAACGTAACCTCGCGGCATCCCTGCCAGTAATTCATATAGTCCTGGCGCCCACCCGTTATCGTATACCAGTCCCAGCCGTTGGTGATGCCGTCATCAAAGCCATCCATATACCCTGGGGGGCTGTAGGTCTGAGCTGAATCGGCATACTGGTGGCAAATATCCTGATACCAGTCGTCATCGGCATGCCGCCGTGGCCAGGTATCCCAGGGGTAATTGACTACCTCCGCCCCGCCGTGATGATTGGCCGAGATGACAAAGCGGTGCGAGTCGGCAAGATTCATCATGGCCACCGTTTCCGGCTGCCAGGGGTTGCCGTCCGGATGCTGGCCCTCGTCGGGGTCGGGAAAGTTGCGGTTTAGGTCGACCCAGTTGGCGTTGTTGCGGATGGAACCATAGACCGTATGGTTCCCGCCGTGATAGGTACCGTCGGGATTGGCCAGTGGATTGATCCAGATTTCCATGTTGTCGATCATGTACGTTACTTTGGGGTCGATACCATAACTTGAAAGCAAGGAGTCGATCAGGCGCAGCATCAGCATATATCCGGTTGTTTCATCGCCGTGCATGGTGGAGGTGTACATCACCTCGGGCTCGTTTTCCTCAACATCGACGTTGGCCGAAATCTTGGCAAAAAGAATCTCGCGGCCCTGTATGGAATAGCCGATATTCGACACCCGGCACAGGTTCGGGTAGTCCGTCTCAAACTGGTACATCAAGTCGACGTAGGTTTCATACGTCGGGTATGAGTCCCAATCAAGCAGATCCCGTTTATCAGCGGCCATAACGGGGGTGATAAGCGTTCCCGGATGGGGCAAAATGGTGTAGTCGTAGCCAAGCTTTGCAAACTCCTCCAGTTGCTCGTCGTTGGCGTACGCAAAGACAATGTTATCCTTCACGTTGTCGATGGAGACTACTCTGGTAAGCTTGCCCAGCTCCTCGTGGGACTGGACGACAAACTTGAAGTAATATTCCGCACCGTTTGCTGGCAAGGCCGCGCTGAATAGAACCAGCACGGACAAAATCAAGGCTGCTTTTCTTCTCATGGTTTCAACGTTTCTATCGTGAGTCCTTTTTTAATTCATTCACTTTTTCCACCTCCCGGTGGGCGCTCCGGGAGTGGAGTTTAGGGGCAATTGAGCTCTGGACCCTGGAAGAACAGGTAGTCAACTAAATAAGTCACGTCACCGACGTTAGGATCACCTCCGGAACCGTCCACGTCGGCTGCCTCCATCACCGGCGGCGGCGGGCCGTCGAAGAAAAGATAATTCACAAGATAGGTCACGTCAGCAACGTTGGGACCCCGGTCGTCACCATCAATGTCACCGCAGATGAAGACGGGGACGCTCGACACCGTCAGTTCAACCGGCACCGTCCAGGGATTGTCGCTGCTGTCGGGATCATTGCTGGTGATCACGATATTGGAATGGTAGATACCCGTATCCACCCCAAGGCTGCTAAAGGTGCACACGATCGTGTCGGCCGCGCCTGAGGCCAGCTCCCCGGAGGAGCTGCTCAGCGTCAACCACTGGATCATGTCCGATTCGCCTGAGGCCGGCGCACCTGAAGATTTGCTCAGCGTCAACGACGGGGACGGCTTGGTGGGCGTGACGGCCAAACCGTCGTCCGGCATGACCTCGATACTGTAAGTTAGATTACCCGGACCGGCATTCTCAATAATCAGCTCATCGGTCGTGGAATCATCCGGCAGCAGCGTGGGGGTAAACGACGGCGGCGATACCACTATGGCCGGCGCATAGTCGAGCCGGATGTCGTCTATAAACCAGTCGTCATAAGCGGCCCCGGAACCATAAGAGCGCAGGCGCAGCTGGAAGCTTTTGTGCAGCGCCTCCCCCGACAAACCAACACTGACATGCTCAAAGGTGGTCATCACCGACCCGCTGCCCAGGTGCTGGTTGACCGTCACCCACGCGCCGACGTTGTTTTTGTATTCGACCCACAGATCGTCACCGGCGTCAGGCGACTCACCGCCGCCGCCACGCTGGTAATGGTACGACAAAATTACCCCGCTCTGGCCGGACAGGTCGATCAACTGCGTCACCGCCGTGTCAACGCCGCCGTTCAGGTTAAACGAGTATGGTGACGACGGTGGCGCTATCCCCTCGGTGGACACCTCCCCACCGACGTTGATTATCCAGCGCACGCTGTACAAGGTGTCGTCCGGGAACGTCTCAAACCAGGGGAAAGCTCCCGGCTCACCGGCTGAAATCGTCACCAGCACCGCCAGGGAGACAGCGGAGGGATCGTTCTGAGAGACGGCATACACCCGGGCCGTGTCGGATTCATTCATGATAGCGCCGCCCGGAATGGCCACCTTCACCGTTAGCTTCATCGAGTCTCCCGCCGTTACCGGACCCACCGAGGTGATCGGCGTCACGCCACTCTCGTCAAAAAAGCCAACGTCCCACACGCCGCTCGAATCGCTCAAGTCGTAGGTGTCGTCGTACAGTCCTTGGTTGTGAATCGTCAGCAGGTACCAGGCGCTGTCGCCCGCCGGACCGTACTGGCTGGCAAAGGAGGGCGTGACGACCACCTTATAATCCGGCGGTAGACCAACGTAGACATCATCGACAAACCAGTCATCAAAGTTGCCGGCGGTGGCCGTGTTGCGCAAACGCAGCCGGAAAGTTGAATGATAGGCATCTCCCGGAAGAGCGAGCTCTACCTCCACAAACTCCACCATATCAGGATCGGCGCCAAGATGCTGTTGCAGAAGGTTCCAGCCGCCGGTCGAGTCTAAATACTCGACGAATAAATCATCATTCGCTTCCGGCGACTCCCCGCCACCCGTCTGCTGATAGAAGTATCTCACAATTACATTCGACTCGTCCTTCAGGTCGAGCGCCTGTGACATTATGGTGTCGGCCCCGTTCGGGCTGCCGTTGAAATCGGCGCTGTAGGGAGCCGAGGGCTCGTTTAGACCCACGTCGTTGGCCGTGGCGCCGGAGATCAGCACCCACTTGCCGACGTCGATCGTCGTGGTGGGGAAATTGTCGGTAAACGGAATCGGCAGCGCCTGGCCGGCAGAGATCGTTTGCAAATTCGACACCGCAAAGACGCTTGGATCGCCGGTCGAGCGTGCTTCCACCTCCACTGAGTCGTAGTCGCCGTACATGCTGCTGGGAATAAGCACCCGCACCATAAAGATGAAGCTCTCCTCGCCCAGCAACGTACCGGTGGAGCTAATCGGCGTCGTCTGCGTCTCGTCCCAGAGACTGGTCGACCAACTGTGGCCGGAATAGGTAAGAGCATAGTCATCGGCATAGACACCGGTGTTGGTCACCGTCAGAGGGTACCAGACGGTATCATCGACCGCACCCATCGCCGAATCAAACGACGGCTCCAGGGTGAGACCATAGTCGATGACCCGGAAGGTATAGGTGTCGGTGGTGTCGGCTTTGCCCTCCGCGTCCTGAGCATAGAGATAGTAGTTGATGATCGTCCCCGGCAACTGGGCCGCTATAAAACCGTGATACTCATCCTCCCCACCGGTGGGCACTAAGGTGTCTTCATACCACGTGGAGGCAATCTCATAGTACAAAAGCAGCGAATCAGCCACCAGCGTCGTGTCCGAGGTAATGGTACACACCACCTCATAATCATTAAGCGTATCCTTGGTATCCGTCAAAGGATCGTGAGTGATGGAGATTCCAACGGCGTCACGGCCGTCAAGAAGCAGGGTGCCGGTGTTATCAGGATCAAGCCAGTCTTTGAGACGAGTTGAGGCGCTGCCGCCGTAATTCCAGGACTTGGAGAATTTTCCGTACCAGTCCGGGGTAATACTTTCGCAGGAAGCGTACCCGCCGTGGAGTTGCCCAACTATCCGATGTTCGGTATTAAACAGCGGCGAACCGGATGATCCCGGCTCAGTGGTGCCATCCTCCCAGTTCCCGACCCGCCAATGTGAGTTTCCCGAGCCCGGGCTGCCAAGGTAGGCGGTCGACGTCAGAGGGTTGTAGTCCCATGATATCTTTTTGATGTCGCCGCTGGGGTGGTGAATGCCGACTGAAGTATCCGAAGGCAGGTCATCGGCGGCCCATCCGGCAAAGTAAACGTTGTACGAATCCGGCGGCTGCTCACTCAGCAGGAGTAAGCCAAAATCAGAATAGGAGTAGTTCGCCAGACGGGTGCAACCTGAGACGGTCATCCATGTCGGGCCGTCAATATTGTCACATGTCGGACTCTCATAGTTAAACATGAAGACCCAGGTTTCCTCTCCGCCGAGGCAGTGCTCGGCAGTCAGGAAATATGGGGTCAGGTCTTGTCTGACATTGTTAACCATGACTCCCGAACAGAGCCTCCAGCCACCCGAGGTGGTAATCATGGCCACAGAGCGTACCTCATTCTGCCATGGGTCCGCCTCTGGGCAGTGGACGTTGTTGTTGCACCAGCCCGCATCACCAAAGCCAAAGGCATCTTTGGCGACGTGCCGGTCAAAGAGATTCTTGTAGGCATGGATAATACGCTGAATACTGATGATCCCGGGCTCTTCCACGTCGGCCGGTTCGTAGTATTCAAGGATGCTGACATCCCCTTTGACCAGCGCCGTTGCGAATTTCTCATACTCCTTGTTGTTTCTCTCGGTAAAGGCGCCGATCACGTAGCTTCGGTCCTGATTGTAAATAAAGAACTTCGCCCCTTCCGGTAGACGGAACTCGTCATAGACCAGGTTTATTGAATATGCCCCGGGACACTCGATGCGCAGGAGCCACAGCCGTCCGCCGTCATTGAGGTCTTCCCATGTTCCGGAGTTGTCCAGATCGTAATTGACCTCAAAAGGAAACCCAAACCGATAGGGGATCCCCTTCCCCTGCTCAATTGAATCCTCAGCCAGCAAGGCCGCGACATCCACCGGCGGCATGGTTACCGCATGTATATTGGCGCGAACTGCTTTGGTGAAGCTGACGGGAGTGCCTCCTGAGCTTATCTGCGCCATAAGTGGGCCGGTGATAGCAAGACACAAAATAACGCTGGTTGCAATTAGACGAGTGAAACGCATTACAAACTCCACATAAGTTAGGCTAAAATTAATACATCTTCTCTTGGTAGTAGTTGCTACGTGCAAGTAACGATAAAATATGCTCGTTCATTTCTCTCTATGCCGGATCAACTAATGTCCTGGCCAGGCGCAGGTGCTCGGGGTAACTCCCCGGAAAAGACTATGGCGGAATCTGGCTATTTCGGATCTTAATCAAGTTGCCTCAGGATTCCCCAGTATCAGCTCCCGCCGCAACAGTGTATTAACCGCTCAAAATCAGCCTTAACATTCAGAGCGCCGATTCAAAACCTCACGACAGCAAGGAGAAACTTGAACCACAATACCCACGCTATTAGGCATGTAACTACTTTCCTAACATAAAATTATAACTAAAAAACGTGGAAAGTCAAGTTCTTTTCGGGTAGTGGTCGGGACGCTCGGCGAGCGGGTGATAGTTGACTCAAGAACGCGCGGTTAATATATTAATATATGTGTCAAAAACTTACTTACGTCAATTGCGCAAGTCTGGCTACTCTTGCGCTGATTGGCACAGCCTGCTTTTTCCCTTTGACCTGGGCCTGGAGTATAAACCATCTGCAATTTCTGCCGGACATTGTAAAGTATTTGTACTGGGCAGTAGCTCTGTTGACAGTAGTGCTCATGTTTGTTCCTCACCGCCTACAGTTCGCTGACAAGGTAATTGATAAAATCGATCAGTTGCTGTGGAGAAAGGGTCATCTGCCTCGGTTGTTCCTGATTCTCGGATGCATAATAGTTTTTTACCTTCTACGAGTCAAAACTCATTTTCTCGGAGACGGTTACGGCTGCCTGAGTAATCTTACCAACGAGTTGGGATATATACAAAAATGGACAGAGTTCGGGTCAGCCTTTCTGGTCAGGCAGATCCAGGGCTTGTGGGGTGAATATACAAAAGACACAGCACTACTGGCATTTCAGATTACGTCAATAGGGTCGGGAGCTGTTGTTCTCTATAATATCATTTCAATAGTGGGAAGACTGTTTACTGTTGGTCGCCTTCGAGTATTGGCGTTGGTAACACTGGTGTTCTCAGGTGCGCTCCTGCTACACTGTGGCTATGTGGAGGTCTATCCGTTACTATGGGCCGCCGGCACAACGTACCTCAATCTTGCCCTGAAGAGCCTACAGGACAGAGGCCAGGTATACCAATACGCAGCTTTGCTGGCTTTTGTCCTGACTTTTTTTATGCACCTACAGGCCATCTATCTTTTTGCCGGGGTATTGTGGCTCATGTTCTATAAGCGGTTTCAAGAAGGGGAACGGTTAAGATTCAAAACCTACCACAAGGTGCTCATGATTGTTCCAGTACCGATTCTGTTTATACTCTATGTCTTGCTTTATCAAAATGTAATAGAGTTTCAATTGATATGCTTGCCTCCATTGAGGGGAAGATCGCAATCTCCTGAGTATGCCATGCTCAGCCTTAAGCATTTTGTCGATTTGGTCAACCTGACTCTATTGATATTCCCGGGAGTTCTTATCCTTGCTGTAATGCGACTCTCGCGAAAGGTCAAGACGAGAGTGGATGCGGTGAGTTTCTTTCTTATCGTTTCATCGATCGGTTCTCTTTTGTTCTTGTTTATTATCGATCCGATCCTCGGTCTGGGACGAGATTGGGACTTGATGGCGTTTACGTTGTTTCTCCCAATTCTGGCGCTTTTATACCGTTTCAACAGTGACAACCAACTAATCAGCAGCAGGGTAGTGTTGGTATTAGCCTTGATAACGGTGACCGCAACAACCTTGTTCTTAACGGTAAATGTTAGTGTTGCCGGGTCAGAGAAACGCTTTTATTCATTGCTCAGGTTTTATGAAAGTAAAGACCGTCAGGGCTGGATCATTTATGCCAACTACTGGCTCCGAAAAGGAGAGCGACAACAATTTGAGGAGATAGTCAAGGAAATGAATCACCGATTTCCGGACTACGTGTTGCTTGAAAAAGGATGGAAACTTTTAGGTAGTGGAGAGTACGCCGAGGCTCTGGGAATAGCGCAGCACCTGGTAGACAAAAACCCACATCACGCGGAGTTTGTGCAGCTCTTGGGAAATGTTTACGAAAAATATGATCGGTACGAAGAAGCTGAACGATGGTACCGTAGGGGTCTTCGTGTTAAGATCAATGATCCGCCAATATCATATTCGTTGGCTGGTTTGTACCTCCGACAGAAGAGGTATGTTGACGCCATAGATGTACTCACATCTGCCCGAAGCCTAGCTCCATTCTCTGCTCGCATTCTAGGGTACCTGGGGCTGGCCTACTATCATCTTAGTGACCTGAATTCAGCACTTGCCATTGCTGATACGTTGCTTATAAACGAGCCGAACGCGGCAGAGGGGCATCTGCTAAAACTGATGATTACAGTAAATATGGCTGACACGGCAACAGCCAGATTTCATTATCAAGAGTATGTAAAATATGGTGCTAATAGACCTGAGTATACTAATATAATGGAGTCTTTCAGGTTCGTTCTCGAGCCATGAATGATTGAGTAACGCTGGAGCCCGGTACTCCTGCGTTTAACCTACATTCTGCATTCTCGTCTACTCCAGAACCTCTTGTACCAGTCGAGCATATCGAGTGGCCAGCGGCCCGGAGGCATAATTCTCACGCGCAAAGCGGTAACCATTATCAGCCAGCGTTCGCCGCAGGGGACTATTGTCCAGCAGTTCGAGAATCGCTTCCGCTAAAGCGGCGCTGTCATCGAGCGGAACCAATACCCCTCTCTTTTGATGCTTTATGATGTCAGGTATCCCCCCCGAGTCGGTTCCCACTACCACCGCGCCGCACAACATCGCCTCGGAGAGAGTCAGCCCGAAGCCTTCCTCGAATGAGTTCAACACCACAATAGCAGCGCGATTGTAAACTTCGCGTAGCTCCTCCTGTCGGACTGGTGAGAAGAGCGTTACCTGCCGCTGCAAGTCAAGGTCTTTTATCAACCGTTCGATATCTGTTTGCAAGGGACCAGAACCGTAGATTTCCAGTTTCGCCTGCGGGCGTTTCTCGACCACGGTGGCAAAAGCCTTGACGAGATACTTCACCCGTTTTTGGTCCGTAAACCGCGTCACAGAAACGATGAAGTCGCTTTCACGCTGTATGCTCTCATCTTTGTAAAAGATGGCTTCATTGTGCGGCAGGGGGAGGACTTCCAGGACACCGGCCAACTTGCTATCCAGCCTGACGATCTCTTCTTTGAGAAAGCTTGAAACAACCGTCCATTTTTTTAGACCGCGGCAAAACCGTTTGAAATACGGGTAGGCAATCCGCCGGTGTTTCTTCATCAGCCTGATGTCGGTGCCGTGCGAGGAGAGGATCATGGGAAGTCCGGCTCTGCCCGAAGCGATTTTTTTCATAACCATACCCGACGGCACCAGCCAGTGCCCGGCAACAACTTGTATTCTCTCCTTCTCGATTATATCAAGGGCGGCCGAGCGGAAGCGGTTGAGAAAGCGGTGGAATCTGAAGGGGCCGCTCAGGGAGCCAAACACCTGTTGCTCCATGTTCCCGCGGTAGGCGAGATTTTCATCTTCAGGATCCTCAGTGTAACGAAAGCGATAGATCGTCACGCCGCCGGTTTGTTCATACTCAGCAGCCTCTCGGTCATGCGGTGCCAGTACAATCGGTTCAACGCCGAGACCTGCCAACCGCTTGGTAAGCAAAGAGATAAAGACCCCGGAGTAGTCTCCCTCAAAGCGGGGGTAGTTATGAGTCAAAACCAGAAGGCGTATATTACTTTCCATTTTCGATATGGTAAAGAAATCCTGTGGGCAGTAAAACATAATTTTATTGCCACCGGGACATCTTATGTATTTTCATACCGGTACGATGGTTGAGCAAAGTCGTCCCGAGCTGGATTTTGCGCTGAAAGTAGATTTCAGCGAGATTCTGACGAATCCCATCCTTGATATCGCGGCCCGATTCTGGGAGGATGAGCGCTATGAGGCGTTCAGGGTCTGCTATCGCTCGATGCGTATTATCGATGATCTGGTCGACGACAGGAAGGCGACCGGCAGCGCGATATCAGAGATGGAACGCAAGCAATATGGCCGGATGATCGCTGATTGGGTTGATTCGATCAGACGCCGCAGGCCTTCTGACGATTTCCAGGAGAAGCTGATCGTTACGATTGAGCGATTCAGAATTCCTGCCTGGCCCTGGGAGAAACTGGCTTTGGCTATGATCTATGACCTTGCCCAGGATGGATACCCGACCTTCAGCGCCTTCCTGCGATACTGCGAAGGCGCCGCCGTAGCCCCGGCTTCGGTTTTTATGCATCTGTGTGGGGTAATTGGAGAAAACGGCGTTTATGGTAAGCCCTTATTCGACAGCCGCAAAGCGGCGCGGTCGCTGGCGATTTTCTCGTACCTGGTGCACATTGTCCGGGATTTTCAGAAAGACCAAAAAAACAATTTGAACTATTTCGCCCGTGACGTCAGTCTCCGGCACGGGCTGACCGCAGCCTCACTTCGAGAGATTGCTCAAACGGGAGAAGTCAGCCAGTCTTTCAGAAATCTGATAGTTCAATATCAGGGGTTCGCGGAATACTACCGGAGAAAAGCCCGAACGGCAATTGATCGGATTCTGCCGCATCTGAAAGCGCGGTACCAGTTAAGCTTAGAGGTCATTTACAGCCTCTATCTTCAGATATTTGAACGAATTAACCCCCAAGCCGGCAGCTTCAGCACGTCCGAGTTGAGCCCGGGGTCGGGTGAGATTCAAAACAGGATAGACCGTACTATTGCCACCTTTCAATCAGTATGAATGAATGTTTCAGGGAAGAAAGGTGAGGTTCATTGGTATTGACCTCGACAATGTTTCGTGAGCGGCAGATGTCCAGAGGCTGTCCCGCAAGTGGGGTGGGTCCGCGTAGGTGGCGGCCTTGTGTCTCCACAAGCCTTTGCGCTGGGCGGAGACAAGCCCCGCCCCTACGCGACTCTTTCGTGGGCGGCAGATGTCCACATCTGCCCCGTCCCAGTTGGCGCATGTACACCTACGCCAGCCACGAATGATTGGCTGTGAGATTATGATTGATCCGGTTCGGTCTTTTTGCAGTAATTATGATAGCAGAACAAGCAGGTTAGTGTATAAAACATGGAGGAAAGGTTATGAACTTGTTACGAATCGTTTTCTGGGCGCTGGCATTGCCGACGGCGCTGCTTGCCGATGAGATCGCTGTTACCATTTACAACAGCAATCTCGGTGTTATCAGCGAAACGCGGGCCCTTCAGTTCGAAAAAGGCGTCCACCGACTGGCCTTCCGTGACGTCCCTTCTCAGATAGACGCCAGTTCGGTCAGATTCGACATTGAAGGCCCCGGCGGCAAAGCGGCCATTCTTGAACAGAACTACGCCTTCGACCTGGTCAGCCCGGAGCAGATGTACAAGAAGTACATCGACAATGAAATTGAGCTGATCGACAAGGAGGGCCGCTTGTACTCCGGCACACTTCTGGCTTACAGCGGTGGCGCCGTGACTTTGCGGGAGAAATCGGGGCGGGTTAAGATTGTGCAGATGGCCAACATCACCGAGGTCAATTTCCCCAGCCTTCCCGAAGGGCTAATTACCCGGCCGACCCTTTTCTGGCTCTATACGTCTGATTTTGACGGTCAGCTTGACTGCCGGGTCAGTTATCAGACCACGGGGATGATCTGGACGGCGGAGTATGTGGGAGTGCTTAGCAGTAACGAGAAAATGCTTGACCTCTCGGGATGGTCGTCGATAAACAACACCTCGGGGAAAACTTACACCGACGCTACCCTTAAGTTAGTGGCCGGGGATATACACCGGGCTCGGGCGGAGCCACCTCGCGGACTTATGAAAACTTTTGCATTGGATGGAGTAGGGGCGGCCAAGGGATTTGAGGAAAAAGCCTTTTTTGAATACCATCTCTACACTCTGCCGCGAAAAACAACCCTGGCTGACAAGGAAATGAAACAGATCTCTCTCTTCGAGCCGGCAGAGACGGCTGTCGAAAAGGTCTTTATCTACAAACCGGAGCGAAATCCGAAGAATGTGGAAGTGGTTCTCAAATTCCAGAACTCGGCCCAAGCCGGGTTGGGACTGCCGCTTCCTGCCGGGCGGGCCCGGTTGTTCAAGGCCGACGATGACGGCTCATTGATTTTACTCGGCGAGGATTGGATCGAGCACACGCCGAAAGATGAAGAATTGAACCTTAAAGTTGGCTACGCCTTCGATATTGCCGCCGAAGAACGGCTGATGGACCAAACCCGCATCTCCAAGCAGGTGGAAGAACGGGATTATGAAATTGAGCTTCGTAACCGGAAAGAACAGGCAATTACAGTGGAAGTGGAGAAAAAGCTTTACGGCTTCTGGGAGGTTATCGAAGCAAACTTTGCCTACACAAAGAAAGACGCCAACACGCTAACCTTTGAGATACCTGTCGACGCCGGGGAGACGGTTATCTTGAAGTACAAGGTGCGCTTTACCTTGAGGTGATGTGAATGGCGGTTGACAAGTGTGTCGGCAGCAATTACATTCAGCCGGTTAAAGGATGAATTTGTCTTTTCGGATGTGAGGAGGTTGTTTTGAAAACAGTCGCAAGGACACTTCTTTTTATTCTGGCGGTAGTATTTGTCTGCGGTTCGGTCGGGGCGCAAAGAGGGGGACGCAAACTTCCCGTCAGCGCCTATCTGAAAACGGCCAAGATAGAGATTCTATCCGGGGAGCCGGAACGGTATGAATATGCAGTTGCCATGCTGGATTCCTTGTTTATGCACTATGGTCCCCATGCCGAGGGTTTATACCTCATGGGCCAGATCATGGTCGACGGTATTGAGACCACCCCCAATCTTGAGGCTAAAGGCGCCTACCTTGAAAAAATGGTGGCGTACTTTGATTCTCTGAAGATGTGCTGTGCCGACAAGAAGATAAAGAAAAGCTATAAAAAGGACTGCAAGAAATTCATTACCATCGCCGACTCGCTTAGCATAAAATACTGGCGTCAATTCTTTAATGACGGCATCAGGCAGTTGGGTCTCGCTGAAGAGATACAGAAGGACCTTGAATCGGTAACTGATTCATCGGCCCGTAGCTTTATAGAAGAGGGCCTCAAAGCCAATGTTGACTCCAGCATAGAGAACGTGAAACTCTCTATTGTCGCCATCGCCGACAGTGTCCGGCCCTACCTCATTATCGATAAGGCGTACGGGATGAAGGGAGAATACCAATCGGGGATAGAATGGCTCCGGAAGGGTTTCGATAAGTCAGACGACCCCGCAATCATCCAGCTCTCGATTGCCTACGATTATATAATGTTGAATGACTACTGCGGGGCCATCCCGTACTATAGAGACTATATTGCCAATGCCCCCAAGGATGTCGGCACATTAAAGAACCTTGCCATTTGCTACAACAACTGCGGCATGTATGACTCAGCGGTCGCCGTTTACTATAACATACTGGCTGTGGAGCCGGAAAACGCCGATATCGTGTCCAGCATCGGTCGTTACTTTAATACGCTGGCGCGCACTGCTTCCGATTCTGCCTCAAAATACCAGCAGGAAGACAATGATGAGATGGCCGAGACCTGGGCCGATAAAAAGCAGGCGGCGTTTGATTCCTCCCGGGTCTACTTCCGGCGGGCTTTCGAGATCAAACCGGATGCTTTGACCGCCGAGCAATACG
>Ga0209986_10003190_pt1 | contig 14531 bp, 9 predicted proteins | sample BlataG_FD_183168 | JGI IMG/M metagenome (GOLD analysis project Ga0209986, IMG submission 183168) | Deep subsurface microbial communities from Black Sea to uncover new lineages of life (NeLLi) - Black_00105 metaG (SPAdes) (version 2) | ecosystem: Environmental > Aquatic > Marine > Oceanic >...
GCGGACAGGGTGGTGGTCATGTATGCGGGGTTCATCATCGAGTCGGCAGACGTCAAGGACCTGTACGGGGACCCACGGCACCCCTATACGCTTGGGCTGCTGGGCTCAGTGCCTCGACTGGACATGAAGGAGAAGGAGCAACTCACTCCGATATTTGGGCTGCCGCCGGACCTCGTTGATCTGCCATCTGGCTGTCCTTTTGCCGCTCGTTGTGACTATCGTATCGATCGCTGTGTCGAACGACCCGAACTGAGGACTGTGGCAACAGGGCACGAGGTCGCGTGTTGGGTCGATATCACAAAGGAGAGAAAGTGACGATGGCTGCTGAGAATAACCTCTTGCTTGAAGTCAACAACCTGAAGATGTATTTCCCCATCAAACGAGGTGTTTTTCAGCGGCGCGTGGGAGACATCAAGGCGGTTGATGATATCAGTTTCTTCGTCCGGCGAGGGGAAACCTTTGGTCTTGTCGGTGAAAGTGGATGCGGGAAGACGACTTCGGGACGATGCATACTACGGCTCTATGAACCTACGGCTGGCGAGGTCCTGTTCGAGGGACAGGATCTGGTGAAGATGAAGGGGGGGAAGCTGCGGTCCATGAGGCGCGAAATGCAGATGATCTTTCAGGACCCGTATGCGTCACTCAACCCTCGTATGACCGTGGGTGGCATTATCGCAGAGCCTCTGGAGGTGCATGGCATAGCTAAGGGGAAGGCCAAGAGAGAGCGGGTGCAAGAGCTGCTGAAAATCGTGGGACTGAACCCGTATTTCGTCAATCGCTATCCTCACGAGTTCAGCGGCGGGCAGCGGCAGCGTATCGGTGTGGCCAGGGCTCTGGCACTGAATCCTAGTTTCATCGTGGCTGATGAGCCGATCTCGGCCCTGGACGTTTCCATCCAGGCACAGATCATCAATATGCTGGAGGATCTGCAGGAGGAAATGGGGCTGACCTACCTCTTCATTGCTCACGACCTCAGCGTCGTGCGACACATCAGCGACCGCATAGCCGTGATGTATCTGGGAAAGATCTTCGAGATCGCCGACAAGAACGAACTCTACCTGAACCCTTTGCAGCCATACACGCAGTCCCTGCTGTCTGCTGTCCCCATACCCGACCCTGTCGTGGAGGAGACCAGGAAGAGGATCATCCTTGTCGGTGACGTCCCCAGTCCCGCACACCCGCCTGTAGGTTGTAACTTCGTCACCCGCTGCCCTGTCAAGATGGACATCTGTGAAGAAGAGGAGCCCGAGTTCAAAGAGGCCTCCCCAGACCACTGGGTTGCGTGCTGGCGTGTGAACTGACAACGGTGTGAACCTACGGGGCACGAGAACGGTATCTCAATACAAGGATCGAGCGCCAGCCTGCCCAGCCTGAGGTGGGGCAGGCTGATCGCGTCACCGAGAGGTTCCTGATGTGATACAGTACGTGCTCCGAAGACTGCTCACCTTGCCGATCATCATCTTCTTCGTCACCCTCATCCTTTTCTCCCTGCTGTGGCAGCTCCCTGTCGAGGTGCGGGCTAGGGTCTATGTGCCGCAGACCGACAAGTTCCTCACACCGGAGGAACAGGCTGGACTGGTGGAGAGGGCTATCCGTATACACGGTTTGGACAAGCCCTGGCCCGTCCAGTACGCCAACTGGCTAGGTCTTCTGGTCACGGGAAGTTGGGGGTATTCACCCTCTTGGCAACAGCCTGTGCTGGAAGGCCTACTCCAGCGCGCTCCGGCCACAGTGGAGTTGCTACTGTTTGCCACGGTGCCCTCTGTTGTCCTGTCGCTCGCTCTGGGCAGCTTCGCCTCGCGGCATCGCAATCGCTTCCCCGATCACTTGATTCGGGGGGCGACTTTCATCGGATGGGCCTTTCCTTCGTTCATTCTCGGGCTGATGCTGATGAATGTCTTCTATGCCTGGCTGGGCTGGTTCCCGCCCGAGCGCCTGAGCATCTGGACGGGACCGATTGTGCAGTCGGAGCAGTTTCGCTCGTACACAGGCATGTATACGGTGGACGCGTTGCTGAATCTGGACCTCAGGATATTCTGGGACGCCGTCAGGCACTTGGTGCTCCCCGCCTTCGCCCTGGCGCTCGCTCAGTGGGCTCTCTTGACTCGAATCATGCGCTCCTCGATGTTGGACATCCTGGGAGAGGACTACGTCACCACGGCCAGAAGCAAGGGTGTGCCAGAGAGGAGGGTGATAGGCCTTCACGTTCGACGCAATGCGCTACTACCTGTGATCTCGACAGGCGCCGTTGCGGTCTCGATGCTCTTGAGCGGGGTAGTGGTGATTGAGACCGTCTTCAGCATCAACGGGATTGGACGGGCGGCGGCCGAGGCCATGATGTTCACCGACGTCCCGGTAGCGGTGGGCTTTGCCATCTTCACGTGCATTGTCGTCGTAATCGCGAGCCTGATCGCCGACCTTTTGTACGCCGCCGCGGATCCGAGAGTCAGACTGTACTAGAGAGGTGGTCTTGCTAAGGGGTGGATAGATCAGACGATAGGCAGCGCGAAGCCGTCAGCAGATCCCTTGCGCATCTGGATCTGTATTACCATTCCCTCCGGCTCATGGGTCAGAAGTTGCTCTCGGTGGCCGACAGGTCCACCGCCGCCTCTTCTGGGGTGCTCTACGAGCGCTGTTTGCAGCTGGGGAAGGAATGCTCCTCGATCCTGCGACTCTTGAGGGTCCATCTGGACGCAGAGGACTTTGGTCTGTGTGAATCCACCCTCAACCGGGTCAATCTGGGAGTCGATCGGGCGTCTCGCGCGAGGGAACATGCACCGTACATGGTCAATATCTGGCGTGTGCTGGAGGCCGTCGCAGAGTTTCAGGTCGGCATTGCCAGCAAGTATGGGTATGAGACGCTCTCGGAGAGGACGGAGCTAGAACGCGGTCTCGTGGGTCGAGACGCGACCGTTGGGACAGTTGGACCGGCACGGGGCCAAGCCGAAGTCGTGCCGGCCGGAGTGGATGCCTTCAAGCCGATACCTCTTCCCGCTTTCCGGCGCCCTCGTCGCCGGAGGATTCAACCATTCCTGCGTCCGGGGCTGGTGGCGGGGATTCTGATCGTACTGGCCTTCGTGGTTGTCTCCCTCGCCGCTCCAGTGATCGCGCCTCCTGAGGGAGAGGATGCCTACACCATACCCGAGGATGGGTACGGAGTGCAGCCCCGGCCACCTCGCCCTGGCTACCCCTTGGGGACGACGGAACGCAGCTTCGATGTGTTCTATGGAATCGTGTGGGGCACTCACCTTGCCTTTCGGATTGGCCTGTCGGTCACAGTGGGCAGGGCTCTCATCGGGGTGATCGTGGGGCTGGTCTCGGGGTACTATGGCGGATTCCCGGATGCTCTGATGATGCGAATCACCGATGCTTTCCTGGCGTTCCCCATCGTGCCCGCGACCTTGCTGATGCTGACCTTCTTCGGGCCTACTCGTCTGGGGAGGGCGGGGGGAGAAAGCGGAGTCGACTCGATCATCATCCTATCGTTGATCCTTTTCGGCTGGATGCAGTATGCCCGGCTCGTGCGCGGAAACGTCCTCGCTGAGCGGGCAAAGCAATACGTGGAGGCAGCAGTATCCATTGGGGCACGGGCCCCTCATGTCATCTTTCGGCACGTGCTGCCGAATGTGCCACAAGGCCTTTTTGTGCTGATCGCCTCGGACATCGGGGCGATGGTTGTGCTGGCGGCTGTGTTCACATTCCTGGGTCTCGCCGGTCGTCGAGGCCTGGCCGATTGGGGCTGGCTGCTTTACGTGGGCCGCAATTGGATCATCGGCACGCCTTCCAACGCTTTCCAGTACTGGTATACGTATCTGCCGGCCATAGCAGCCATCGTGCTGTTCTCAGTAGGGTGGAATCTGATTGGGGACGGTTTGCGTGACGTGCTGGATCCGCGGCTGCGGTAGCGCCGATGGTGACCAAGTTAGATGGGCATGTACGATACTCGGCCGGGGGAGGAAATCGCGGAGGCTGCTGATCACCACTCAAGATGATGGGGGAAAGTGAGTAGGTTGCAGGCCAGAGAAGGTAAGCTCTCGCTTCTCTTGCTCGTGTTGATGCTTCTGAGCATCGCCTGGGCCATGGAACTGGCTGGCTGGGTGGAGGGACTCTACGTCGTAGAGTGGACCGTCCTGGGAGGGCTAGCGATGGGCTTCCTTCTGACCAGGACACGGTGGCCCCGCCTGTTGAGCCACCTGGTCAGCGCTCTGGCTGGTGGTTTCTTGGTGCTGGGTGCGATGACCAGGTTCGTTGCCCCTGGTCTGGGCTGGGGAGAGGGCCTGAGCCTTCTGGCGTACCAGTTCGATGTCTGGCTACGGATAGTGCTGTCGGGGCAGGCGAGCACCGATCCGGTGATGTTCGTGCTGTTGGTGACTATCGTTGGGTGGTGGCTGGGATATGCCTCTGCCTGGATGGTGTTCGGTGCTCACAAGGTCTGGCAAGCTCTGGGCCTTACGGGAGGCGCGATGCTGCTGGTGGTCTACGGCAGCCCTCCCAAGGTGGTTCCTTTCTTCGTTCTGTATCTCTTCTGCGCCTTGCTACTCGCTGTTCGCCTGCACGTGTTCATTCAAGAAGTGTCATGGGAGAACGACAACGCACGCTATGACCAAGACATCGGCCTCCATTTCCTGCGGGATGGCGGCTTGCTCGTTGCCGTCGTTCTGATGGCAGTCTGGATAGTGCCGCTGTTGTCGTCGAGTTCGTTCTTGTCCGACGCATGGACGCGCATTGGGGGCCCGTGGAGGTCAGCGGGAGATGAATGGAACCGCCTGTTCTCTGGGATCCAGGGTTACAGACAGGACTACGAGAACATCCCCTTTGGCCAGCAGTTGGCGCTGGGTGGGCCGGTTGAGCTGGGTGATGAGATAGTGATGTGGGTGGAGACCGAAGGGGGCAGGTACTGGCGGGGTGCGGTGTACGATCTGTATGATGGGACCGGTTGGGAGAACACCGATGATCTCAATGCCACGATAGCTGCGGACAAGCACCTTCCACGTGATGGGGAGTATGAGCTGCGCTACGCCGTTGTGCAGACCGTCGTGCCCAACTGGTCGGGGGTGGGACAGGTATTCGGGATCGGTCAGCCAGCGAGCGTTGACCTGCCTCTGGAGATTCAATACAGCTTCACGGATGTCGGGGCGGAGGATGGCCGGGACCCGCTCTCCGCACCGGCGACGGTCTCCTTGATCAAGAGCCGTATTCCTCTCAATCGCGAACGGCCGTACACCGTCGTCTCTTCGGCTTCGATGGGGGACATGAGAAGCCTCAGAGAAGCGGAGGATACGTATCCAGCTTGGGTCGCCAGTCGGTATTTGCAGCTTCCAGACACGCTGCCGGAGAGGGTTGTGGAGCTGGCGGAGGAGATCGCCGCTCCCTATGACAACGCGTACGACAAGGCGGTTGCTCTTCAGGAGTATCTACGACGGACGATAGAATATGATGAGCATATCGACCGTCCGCCCGCAGACCGGGATGCGATCGACTACCTCCTGTTCGACACTCGGACCGGTTACTGCAACTACTACGCCTCGGCCATGGTAGTCATGGCCCGGTCCCTTGGCATCCCGTCCCGGCTGGCCGTGGGGTATGTGGGCGGCGAGTTGGACGACGAAACTGGAGTCTACACAGTCCGGGAGCGGGACACCCATGCGTGGGTCGAGGTCTACTTCCCTCGTTACGGGTGGGTCGAGTTCGAGCCTACGGCAAGTGAAGAGCCGATCTCGAGGCCTGATGCGAGTGATGAGGCGGGGATAGACAGGCCTGGCGGGGATGTGGACTCGCGCCTGGAGCGCGACTTGGATCGACTCAAGGATGATCTGGAGGATGTTGGCGATCCAGCGGTGATAGCGTCAAGCCGGAGGGAATCCTCGCGCGTCTTCGCGGCGTTTGCGGGCCTACTACTGACCGTGGCGGTGGTGGCGGGCGCTTCTTGGGTCCTGAAGCGGAGGGGAGTTGACAGTGGTTCTGCAGTGCGCAGCATCTACAGGCGGATGTGTATCCACGGTCGGGTCCTGGGGGTGAGAGGAGAAGCGTCTCAGACCCCGTACGAGTATGCGACAGTGCTGGCCGCGCAGGTTCCACACGGGGCTGAGCAGGTGGAACAGATCGCCGCTCTCTACGTACGGGATCGATTTACTCTCAGCGGTGCTGGAGTTGCGGAGGAGCAGGAAGCCGAAGGGGCCTGGAGGGCGCTGCGCCCGCTGATGTGGCGGGAGTTCGTGCGCAGGGTGCCTGCGTTCGTGCGCTCACGTGTCCCTGTGCGTCGGACGCGAAGGTTGACAGTCGACTAGCGGGGATGCGCATAACCAGGGGGGATGATGGCAGGCGGGAACACAAGTAGCAGTCCCAGTGGCCACTTACGATCGAGGATCAGGGGATGGATACCTTGGATCGTGTTAGCGTGTCTGGGGTTCGGTCCGCTGTTCGCCTGTGCTTTGATCGGCCCTCCCGATCTTGTGGGGGACCTTGGCTTGAAGGCGGCGCCCGATTGGAGCCGCGGGTTGCACGTGGGGAGCGAGTTCTATGGCCTGGATAGCGGAGCGCCACTGGTGGTGGATGACCGGGGGCGAGTGCACTTGTTGTGGACGCTGCGCCGCAGCGCTAACGACTACGATCTTCGGTATCTGCGTCTGGATGAACGGGGAGTCGTGGAAGAGGAACACGATTTGGGCATCGAGCTGTATGAGCCTAGAAGAGTGCGCCTGCTCCTCGACGGTCAACAGTTCCTGCAAGTTTTTCTCGTGGGGCTGGAAGAGAGAGGTGAGCCTCCAAGTCTGTTTCACTTGAGGTTGACGAGCGACGGCTGGCCTGACAGAGATCTGACCCTCGTATCCTCGGGGAGTAGCCCCTGTCACCAGTATGATGTCACATTCAACTCGGCTGGGGTGATGCATCTCTTTTGGACTGAGGGCGTGGGTCGAGAGCGAGACATGTTCCACTTGGCTCTGTCCCCTGGGCTGCCTACGGCTGAAGCTCCCAGACTCATCGCCAGTGGAGTCTCAGCACCAGTGGCGAGAACCGATGGGCGCGATGGGATTCACCTTCTGTGGGAGAGGCCCGGTGCCGATGACGAAAGTGTGGAGCTCTACTACACACCGTTCAGCGATAGCTTGGTGGGGACAATGACTGGAGTCAAGTTGCTGGACTTGCCAGCAGGTCCCCGTTTCGACCGAGATGGCCCCGTACTGGCCCTGGACCGCAGATACGGGTATGTGGTGTGGACGCAGGAATACCGAGCCTCAAGACTTGCGTCAGCGGCAAAGGAAGGATGGTACGGCAGCTTCGTGCTCGATTCTCCCTCAGCCGTCGATGCCAGGCCCTTCTCCTTGCCCATGGACGAGAAGCCCAGCTATGTTGAGTACGATTCGCCCCATGGCTATGGGTATCTGGTTTCCCTCGCTGGTGACGCGGAGTTGGCGAGTGAGCGCATTGCGGATCCTTCGGCGCTAATGTCCACGGAGGAGGCCATCGTCGCGTGCAGCGCGATCGTGATGCACGGGACAAGCAGGGAGAGCCAGATAGTCAACGTTGTCTTCGCTGGCGGGCAGCCTTCGGGCTACCAACTGGCTTGCAACACCTCTCACTGGTCCAGACTGCCCAATATCGCCGCTGATACGAGTGGGCAGCTTCATCTGAGCTGGGTCGATGGGCTGGAGCCGGGACCCAGTGAGGTCTATTATGCCTCCACATCTGCTCTGGTCAGAGACCGCATTGACGGCTTGACTGTTGATGATCTGCTCTTTGCTGCGCTGAACATTACCTTCAGCGCAATGACAGGAGTACCGATGATCCCTTTCGTTGTGCTGTGGGTTGTCCCGCCTTTGATCTGGACGCTCATTGCTGGTCGCTTGTTGGGCGAGGAGAGTGCACGAAGCGCGAAGGGCTACATGGCGCTGGCCATCGCTGTCGTGATCTACCAGGCCAGCAAACTGTACTTCACGCCGACTCTTCTGGGCTACGTCCCCTTCTCTGTGTCGGTCCCTTTTCTGCCGGCGGACCTCTACATGCCTTTGCAGGTGCTGGTGCCTGTCGGCATTGCTGGGCTGGCGGCTCTGGGTGTGGCTTACACGCTGCTGGCGAGAGGATCACGTAGTCTGTTCACTGCCTGTTTGGTGTTCATCCTGATCGATTCCTTCCTGACCGTGGCCATCTACGGGCCTGCTCTTGTGGTTCTGTGATAGTCCGCCTGCGGTCTTTGCTTGAAGCCGTGGTGAGCTTTCTTGAGCCCTGGAAGAGAAATGTGGGCCATGGTAGAGCAGATGCACGTAGCCACCGCACGGTTCCCAGATGTTGGGATGGGCTGTCTGGGTTTCGGTTTTCAAAGGCGAAAGTGAACCTTTCTTGGTGCTCGCATGTATACGGTATAGGGGAAATGGACTTGCGTGCAGCCGTCCTGTCGTTTGTAGACGGAGCTAGCCTCTTCCATTGCAGGAGCCGGAACTGCACGGAAGCGTGGAGGCAAAAAACGCGATTTGACATCATGCAGGCTGCGTGGTATAATTGGGCGAAATGAAGGTGTTTCTGCGTTGATAGATCGCGATAGAAAGGGGGTGACAGGAGGCTTTGACACCGTAGCCAGGTGCTCGACGTTTGGACACACTAACAATTCTGAGGGAGGAAAATGATGCTTAGGAACAAGCGATGGTTTCTTATCGCCAGTCTTATGATGGTGGTGGCCCTGATCGCCGGCGCGTGCGGCGCGCCCGCGGCACCACCGCCACCGGCGGACACACCAGCTCCGGGCGAGACGCCGGCGCCGACCACACCGCCTGAGGCCACTCCAGCGCCTCCGGAGCCGACGGCCAGGGAGATCAAGAACGCTGATTCGATGGTCTGGTCCGTCTACGGTGAGCCGGACTCGCTGGACCCGAGCTACGAGTATGACACAGCGAGCTACGCGGTCATCTACAACGTCTACGAGACGTTGGTGTGGTGGGAGCGGGAGGCCTACGACGTGTACGTGCCTCTGCTGGCTGAAGCCATGCCAGAGATCTCAGACGACGGGACGACCTGGAACTTCAAAGTCCGCGAGGGGATCAAGTTCCATGAGGGCGGGGATCTGACCACCGAGGATATTGCGTATTCCTTCTGGCGGACGATGATCCAGGACCGCGCTGGCGGTCCGTCATGGGTGGTCTTGGAGCCCTTGACCGGCTACTCCGCCATGGAGGATATCGCCGAGGAGATGGGTGACGAGGCGGCTTGTGAGTTCGTGAAGAGCTCCGTCACCTACGACAACGATGCCATGACGGTCACCTTCCATCTGCCGGTGCCCTTCGCCCCCATGATGGACATCATGGCCAGTGGCTGGGGTGTGGCTATGGACAAGTCCTGGGTGGAAGAGTTGGGCGGCTGGGATGGCGACTGCGCCACCTGGCGGGACTACAACGACCCCGAGGACGTGGAGAGCGAGCTGTACAGTGTCATGAACGGCACCGGCCCCTACAAGTTCGATCACTGGACGCCGGCCGAGGAACTCGTTCTCGTGCGCAACGACGACTACTGGCTGACCGAGCCGCTGTGGGAGGGCGGACCCTCCGGCCCTGCCGCTCTCGAGCGCGCTGTGTGGAAGTTCGTGGACGAGTGGGGCACCAGGTACGCCATGTTCGAGGCTGGTGACGCGGACATGGTGCAGGTGGACCGGCAGTATTCGGTCCAGGCTGATGAGCTGGTGTATGACCAGTGGGACGCCTTTGACATGTCGGACCCCAGCAAGATGACCGTCCTCAATGAGGGTGGCATCGCCCGCTCCTTCGTCAACCTGGGGACTGTGGGTACGGCCGACGTCTTCTTCAACCAGAACGTTCAGATAGAGGGCGGCAACGACTACATCGGCAGCGGTGAGCTGGACGGCAGCGGGATTCCGCCCGACTTCTTCGCCGACGAGCACCTGCGGAAGGCCTTCAACTACTGCTTCGACATCGAGACCTACATCGAGGAAGCGTACCTGGGCGAGGCCCTCCAGCGTGGTGGCCCCATCATCGAAGGCATGCTGGGGTACGATCCGAGTCTGGTCGGAATGTATCCGTATGACCTGGCCAAGTGCGAGGAGGAGTTCAAGCTCGCCATGGACGGTGAGGTGTGGGAGAACGGGTTCTTCTTCATCATCAGCTACAACAGTGGCAATGACCAGAGGAGAACCGCGGCCGAGATCATCGAGGCCGGCGTCGAGAGCGTCAATCCCCTCTTCGCCATCTCGGTGCTGGACGTGCCTTGGCCAACCTATCTGGACATCATGGTTGCTGGTCGCCTGCCGCTGTTCATCATCGGCTGGCACGAGGACTACCACCACCCGCACAACTGGGTGGTCCCCTACATGGCCAGCTACGGCACCTTCTCGGCGTGGCAGTACTTGCCGCAGGAGGTGTACGACCGGTACGATGAGGCGATCGCGGAGTGCCTGGCGATGCCTCTAGAGGAGGCTGAGTCTTGCTACCAGAGTTTGCAAGCGATGGCGATGGAGGATGCCCTCGACATCTTCATGGTGCAGCCTTCAGCCCGCCACTACCAGCAGGATTGGGTGCAGGGTTACTACTACAACCCGGCCTATCCGTCATGTATGTGGGTCTATCGGTTCTCGAAGGGCTACTAGAGGACGCCTGCTGAGTGAGTACCAGGGCAAGGGTCGGGCTACCCGATCCTTGCCCACATTTTCATTCTGTGAGCACTGGCAGAGCGGTGCCCCCAAGCTTCCGGCTCCGCGGCGGGTGCCGCAATGCTGTCCGCACGGGAGTGAGGTAGGGCTGGAGGCGGTGAAGCCCTCCGGCGTGAGAGGTGACGGACACTGTGGGTGAGTCGTTGTGGTTCCTCGGTCTCCGCTTGAGCGATGATCCTGTGTCCTGGTTGAACTCCGGTGTACTCATGTGGACCGGGCATGAGGCGCGTTCCAGTCGAGGCCGGAGTCAGGGAGGGAGTTGAGCGGATATGCTGGCATACATCATACGCAGGCTGATGGTCTTGCCGATCATCATTTTCGGGGTGACGCTATTGATCTTCGGCATGATGTCGTTCCTGGATCCAGGGCAGCGAGCCAGTCTGTACGTGCAGAGCATCCCTAAAGGAGCCGGGGAGCTGGACGAGATCATAGAGAAGTATGGTCTGGACGACCCGATGTACGTGCAGTACTTTCGCTGGTTGAACGGGGTAGTGCATGGAGACCTGGGGTTCTCCAAGACGGGGAAGGCGCCCGTGCTGGACACCATCAAGCGGTTCATCCCCGCGTCATTTGAGTTGGCCATCTGGGCCGCCGTGCCGTTGATCTGGATTGGGATTTGGTTGGGAGTGAAGTCGGCGTTGCATCACAACAAGCCCATAGACCAGTTTCTGCGGGTGTTTGCCATTGTAGGCTGGTCATTTCCGACCTTTGTGTTTGGTCTGCTGGTGCTGATGATATTCTATGCCAAGCTGGACTGGTTCCCCGCAGGGCGGCTGTCGGAGTGGGCGAACCAGGTGGTACTGTCGGCGGAGTTCACTCGGTACACGGGGATGAACACGCTGGACTCCCTTCTCAATCTAAGGCTGGACATCTTCTGGGACGCGGCACGACATCTGGTGCTGCCTGTGATCACTCTGTCCTACGTGAGCTGGGCCTTGATCCTGAGGGTGACCAGGTCCTCGATGCTGGAGGTGCTGAGGGCGGACTACGTAACTACTGCCAGGTCCAAGGGCCTGAAGGAATCGGTGGTGATAGACAAGCACGCCAAGCCCAACGCACTGATCCCCGTGGCGACGGTGAGTGGCATAGTGATAATCGGGCTGATGAGCGGGGTGGTGATCACGGAGACGGTATTCAACTATCGTGGGTTGGGGTGGTGGGTAGCGTCGTCGGCTGCACAGTTGGATGTGATCTCGGTACTGGGCTTCTCGCTGTTCTATGCAGTATTGGTGGTGTTCGGCAACCTGACGGTGGACGTGATGTATGCCTATCTCGACCCCAGGGTGAGGCTGGAATAGGAGAGAAAGGGGCAGTAGCCGTGACGACCTTTGATGAGGCGGAGCAGGCTCTTGAGGAGGAGCTGGCGGGAGGAGTCGGGCAGAGGTTGCGAAACCTGGCACACAACGTACGGCATCCCCCCAAAGTGGTACAAAGGATGCTCAAGAACCCGGTGTCGTTGGCGGGGATCATACTGGTGGCGGTGTTTGCGTTGATCGCCATACTGGCGCCGGTGTTGGCGCCGCCGGAGAGGCCGGATGAGCCATACCGCATACCGCGGGACGGTTATCTGGCAGAGCCGAGACCGCCGAGTCCAGAGCACCCCTTCGGGACGACCGAAGGACAGTACGACATCTACTACGGGGTGATTTGGGGCACTCGCACGGCCTTCAGGGTGGGAGTGCTGATCACGGTAGCGACGATTTTTATTGGTCTGGTGGTAGGGACTAGTTCGGGGTATTTCGGTGGTTGGGTGGACGAGACGTTGATGAGGGTGGTGGAGATCTTCATGGGCTTCCCCTTTCTGCTGGCAGCCATGACTCTGGCAGCGGTATTAGGCACGAGTCCCAGGTTTGACAGACTGACGACGGGGATGATCGCCTTGATCGCCTTTGGGTGGACCACGTATGCCAGGCTGCTGAGGGGGGACATCCTGTCGGTGAAGGAGAGGGATTTCGTGATGGCGGCGAGGACATTGGGGGCGAGCCATTTCCGGATCATGACCAGGCACGTGATACCCAACTCCATTTTCCCGACGTTGGTGGTGGCCTCGATGGACATCGGCTCTTATGTATTGATGTTTGCAGCGCTCAGTTTCCTGGGTTTGGGGGCAGAGCCGGGATATGCGGATTGGGGGCAGTTGATCAGTTTTGCCAGGAACTGGATGCCCAGTCTGGCCACGTACTGGTATATTCTGGTGTACCCAGGGGTGGCCATCTTGTTGTTTGTGCTGGGTTGGAACCTGATTGGCGATGCCTTTCGGGACATCCTGGATCCCAAGCTGGCTCGGACTCGGAGATAGACCCGAACTCTGGTGATGGCTCGGAAGCTTTCTGTACTTGCCTGATACCCCGATATCCAGTAACATAGTGAGAGGCGGGAGACGAGACGTCCCGCCTCTTTGTTGTTCGTCACTGGCGAAAGGGCAAGGGATGAAGGCGCGAGAGAAAGCCAAGGCCGTGCACTCTCTCCTCCTCGAGGAATACGGCCATCATCGATGGAGGCCTCATCGGGATCCTGTCAGTGAACTGGTGCGGACTATCCTCTCTCAGAACACCTCGGATGTGAACAGCAATCGAGCCTTCGCCCGTCTGCGGGAGAGGTTTCCCTCGTGGGAGCAACTCCGGGATGGCGACATGGGTGCGATAGTCGATGCCATAAGGCCTGGGGGCCTGGCGCAAATCAAGGCCCCTCGCATCAAGGGCGCACTCCAGGCCATAATGGATGAACGGGGTGAGCTCGATCTTGAGTTCCTCAAGAAGATGGAAATTAGCGACGCCAAGGCGTGGCTGGAATTGCTGGTGGGCGTGGGATCCAAGACGGCGGCATGCGTCCTGCTCTTCTCCCTGGGCCGGCCGGTCTTGCCGGTGGATACTCACGTTCACCGCGTAAGTCGACGCCTGGGCCTGATCGAACCCGGCACATCTGCCGAGGAAGCCCACCAGCTTCTGGGGGAGATGTTGCCGGACGACGCTATCTACGATTTCCACGTCAACGTGGTGGCTCACGGACGTCAGGTGTGTGATGCGCGGCGACCGCGGTGCGAGGAGTGTGCCTTGGCTCCACAGTGCGACTATCTGCATCAGGGAAGGTGAGAAGAGAGCGCCGGCGTGGGAAGAGAGAGAGTGAGACCTCGCGGCAGTGGTCGTCCAGGATGGCCTGGTTTTCTTGGTGCACGACCACAGGGGCTTCCGTTGGCAGATAGATGACGCGAAGATTCACGGGGCGCGGCCAGGCGGGATTGGGGAGACGCCTTCACCTGACGGCGATCTGGGATCCTCTTGGCGTCTTGAAGACGTCAATGCGCACCGGGAACGAGTCCTTGAGCTCTTCTATGTGGGTGATGACCAGGATGCGCGCGAAGTCCTCCGATACGGAGTTGATGGCCTCCACCAGGCGCTCCTTGCCCTGGGCGTCCTGAGTGCCGAAGCCTTCGTCCACGATCAGGGTCTGTAGTCTGGCTCCAGCTCGTCGTGCCAGGAGTTTGGACAGCGCGATGCGGATCGCGAAGTTGATGCGAAAGGCCTCGCCACCTGAGAAGAGGGCGTAGTCCCTGGGACCGAGTTCATCCGCCACCTCGATGTCCAAGGTCTCTATCGGCTCGCCCTTGAGGGTTTCTCGCTGGCTCTTCAAGCGGACGTGCATTCGGCCATCGGTCATGCGACTCAGGAGCCGGTTGGCCTCTTCCTCGATCTCAGGTATGGCCCCCTCGATGATCATGGCCTGGACACCCTTCTTCCCGAAGGCCAGGCGCAGCTCGTCATAGATGGCCTTCTCTTCCAGTACGCCCTGCTGCTCAAGGATCTTCTGCTCTTGATTCGTCTCCAGTTGCTGGCAGTAGGCCAGCTTCTGCTCGGCAGCGCCCAGTCGGACCCGGGCGTGG
>Ga0209986_10003191_pt1 | contig 14529 bp, 12 predicted proteins | sample BlataG_FD_183168 | JGI IMG/M metagenome (GOLD analysis project Ga0209986, IMG submission 183168) | Deep subsurface microbial communities from Black Sea to uncover new lineages of life (NeLLi) - Black_00105 metaG (SPAdes) (version 2) | ecosystem: Environmental > Aquatic > Marine > Oceanic >...
CGGATTAGCCAGAACCTCAGCGCGTGCGGGGGTGACCACCCTTTTTGTGATTAGCTTAAGGGTAGCATGATGACCACAGATACAAACCGGCGTCTGGGGAGGGCAAAGACAATCCTGCGATTCCCTCCTGAAGTAGTCCTTTACCAGGCGATCCTCCAGGGAATGAAAGCTAATAACCACCAGCCGGCCCCCTACCTCCAGGATGTTGAGTGCCTGCTGCAGCGTTGCCTTAAGGCGCTCCAATTCCTGATTCACGGCAATGCGAAGCGCCTGAAAGGTTTTAGTAGCGGGGTGAATCCTGCCCCGTATGTACACAGCACTTGCCACTGCGGCGGCAAGCTCAAGCGTGGTGCTCAAGGGGCGATTTGCCACAATAGACCTCGCTATTTGGCCCCCTCTACGCTCCTCGCCATATGTTTTAATAATGCCGGCAAGCTCCTTCTCAGGGAAGGTATTGACGATGGTGGCTGCGGTAAGCTCCTGAGAGGGGTTGAAGCGCATATTGAGAGGGGCTTCATGCTGGAAGCTGAAGCCCCGTTTGGTGTCATCTAGCTGAAGCGATGACATGCCTAGATCGAACAGCACCCCTTTGGCGGGGTGAAACCCCGATCTAGAGCAAATATCAGCCAGATTTTCGAAACTATCGTTGATTAGGATAGCCCTTTTTCCATAGGTGGAAAGCCTCTCCCTGGCTAGATCGATGGCTTGGGGGTCAATATCTATGCCCAGGATCTGCCCCCCGCTCTCCAGCACAGCGGCGGCATGTCCCCCTGCGCCCACTGTGCAGTCAACATAGCGCCCCTTTGGCTTAACCTGAAGCGCCTCGATAGCCTCATTGAGGAGAACCGGGATATGTATCACTGGCGCGTCTCCATTCCTTCAAAGATTTGCCAGGCGTCATCTTCCATTTGGGCTTGCTCCTTATCCCAGAGCTCCTTGCTCCATATCTCGAGGTAAGTATTTACCCCGGCTATTACCAAACTTTCCTTGATCTCGGCATGCTGGCGCAGTGGAGGAGGCAGTAAGACCCTTCCCTGCTCGTCAAGCTCCAGGCTAAAGGAGGAGGAGAAAACGATACGACCCATCCGCCGCTGTTTACTACGTGCGAAGGGCAGGGTATTGAAACGCTCGCTAACCTCTTGCCATAGCTTCGGGGTACAGGCAATAATATAGTGGTCCAACCCCTTAGCAAGCACGATTCCCTCTATAAACTGGCCCCTGAACCGGGGGGGGATGGCCACCCGGCCCTTGGGATCGATCTTGTATTCGTACTCGCCAAGAAACATGCTTATCTTAATCACCTAATTTTTTTAGAGCCCAAATTTTAACAGCCTTTGTCGAGAAACATCACTAACTTAATCAGCAAGATTACCACTATTTCCCATTTTAAGACACAATATACCACATTTTTTCACATTTTGTCAATACTTTTCCTATGAATTTTCAAAACTCGTTTACAGGGAACCTTTTCTGTGGTACAATGGCGAAAACTTTTACCTAGTAGTCAGCTAAGACAGACAGCTATGTCGGCTAGAAAAGGGGGGTGTGATGAAAAAGAGACATTCTAGGAAAGTGTTGGGGTTATTGGTGGTACTACTTTTGGTGGGCATGGTATTCAGTGCCTGTGGCCCTGAGCCTACCCCGGGGTGGTATTGGAAGGCCGGGGATTTCATCGACTACGCCCCCAGCGGGATGCCCGACTTCGACCAGAAGCAGGATCAGTGGTATGATGCTCGGGGGAATTGGTCCTACTGCGGGCCGGTGGCGGTGGCAAACTCCCTGTGGTGGTTCGATTCCAAGTTCGAGCTCAACCCCGTTGCGCCGCCTGTCATCAACGACAACTACCCGCTGGTCCAGGCCTACGGCCAGTGGGACGACCACGACACCAGCAACGTGGACCCGCTGGTTCGCGACCTCGCCGTGCGAATGGATACCGATGGGCAATACCCCGGCACTCTAGTCGAGACGATGCATGTTGCCGTCAACCAGTACATTATAGATAAGGGTCTGTGGAATGTATTCTTTGCGCACCTCGAGAAGAGCCCGGAATTCGAGTGGATAGAGGCGGAGGTGGAGCGGAGCCAGGATGTGGTGCTGCTCCTCGGATTCTGGGAATGGCAGGGGGTTGCGGGTGCGGCGGGGGGTGAGTGGGTGCGCATCGGCGGCCACTATGTCACCTGCGCCGGGGTCAACTCCGATAGATTGCAGATCGGCATCAGCGATCCCTACTTGAATAATGCTGAGGCCGGAGGAGCGGGGCGAGTACCGGTGTCCCATGCCTACCCCCATAGTGAATCGGTGCATGACGATGCCCAGTATGTCTCCCACGACATCTATAATGTGGTCCCCTCCGAGAGCCCGGGCGGCAAATGGGCGCTGGAGGACTATCCGGCGACCGCGGAGCTTGTGAAGAACTTCCTGGAGATGAACTTCGCTGCGGACCTGTTGAACTATATGGGCGATTACACCGGCGGTACCATCCACGTTGAGATCGATTACGCTGTGGCGGTCTCGCCACTGCCGGAGGTTACGCCCACACCATCACCAACACCAACACCAACACCAACACCAACGCCAACACCAACACCTACGCCGACGCAGGTGCCGCCTACTCCAACGCCTACGCCAACGCCTGAAACAACACCTGAGGCAACGCCTGAAGCAACACCTACTGTCACGCCTACACCTACTCAGACACCAGCGGTAACTCCAACGCCAGGTCCGAAACAGGCCGCTACCTTTGTAACAAGTCTCTATACGATTGAAGGCGGGACTATCTGGGTAGGTCTCCACCTTTTGTCGAAAGGTGGTTGGGAAGGGAAGGTCTACGACATCCATATCCTTATTGATGGAGAAATAGTTTACGAAGAGTATTTCGGCGAACCCTTGGAGGTTTGTATGGAATATGAATTCCCAGTTCCCTATGACGGTACAGAATTCGAGGAAATCATGATCCACCTGACCGGCCAGGATCACGAAAATCTAGGCCAGCATCCCAGTTCGCCTAGGCCTAAATAAGGGATGTTTACACTAGGCGTGCTCACCATCAGCGATAAGGGTTCACGAGGCGAGCGAGAGGACGAGAGCGGCAAGGTAATCAAAGAACTCCTTGCCGCTCTTGATGCCCGCCTGGTAAAATATGACATTGTCCCCGACGAGCGGGAGCTTATCTCCGGGAGGCTCGTGGAGTGGGCCGATAAGGAGGGCATCGAGCTCATTCTCACCACCGGGGGCACCGGTCTAAGCTCGCGCGATGTCACCCCGGAGGCAACGCTTGCTGTTCTGGAGAGGATGGCGCCGGGGTTCGCCGAGGCGATGAGGGCCGAGAGCCTGGGGAAGACCCCCATGGCGATGCTCAGTCGGGCGGTGGCCGGCATTAGAGGAGGCAGCTTGATCATCAATCTCCCCGGCAGCCCGCGGGCGGTTCGCGAATGTCTGGAGGTGATTTTGCCCGTGATACCCCATGCTATTGAGGTGCTCAGGGGGGAGGTGGTGGAGTGTGGGGAGAGCGAAAAGGGGTGAGGCGGTGGAGTGTGGGGAGAGCGAAAAAGGTGAGGCGGTGGAGTGTGGGTGGCGCTGAGCGGTGAGGCCAGTGCATGTGGTGAGTGTAAAAAAGCGAGGTAACCGGGGGAGGCGCGGCATAGGGAGCTGGAATGCACATTCACATCTTGACCCTTTTCCCCAATATGTTCACCGGTCCTTTTAGCGAGAGCATAATCAAGCGAGCCATCGACCGCGGGCTGGTAGAGATTGCGATTCATAATATTCGAGACTACACCTCCGATAGGCATCATGTGGTCGATGATTCTCCCTACGGTGGTGGTCCCGGAATGGTGTTGAAGCCAGAGCCCCTCTTCGAGGCGGTGGCGGCGATAAAGAGCGAGCGGAGCGAGTGCGGGGAGAGCGAAAAAGGCGAATCTGAGCTCCCGGTGCTCCTGCTCACCCCGCAGGGTCGGCTTTTCGACCAGCGGGCCGCTGAGGAGCTGGCTGAATATGACGAGCTGATCCTCATTTGCGGACACTACGAGGGGGTGGATGAGCGGGTGCGGGAGCACCTGGTCACAGACGAGATCAGCATCGGGGACTACATCCTGAGCGGTGGGGAGCTTGCCGCCATGGTGGTCGTGGATGCCCTGGTGCGGCAACTGCCCGGCGCCCTGGGGTCGGGGGAATCGGTGGGGGAGGACTCCCACTCAAGCGGGCTTCTGGAGTATCCCCAGTACACTCGCCCTCAGTCATTTCGCGGATGGGAGGTGCCTGAGGTATTGCTTTCGGGAAATCACGCCGCTATCGCCAGGTGGCGAAGGGAACAGTCCCTACGGCGCACCATTAGGCGGCGCCCCGACCTTCTGGAGCGGGCAGCGCTGAGCGATGGAGAGAGAAGATTGGTGGCACAGATGGAAAGAGAGGAAGATTAAATGAACCTCGATACGCTGATTCCAGTTGCGCCGAATCCCAACATCCCCGTGATCAGCCCCGGTGATACGGTGAAGGTGAGCATCAAGGTAGTAGAGGGGGAGCGGGTGCGCACCCAGATGTTCCAGGGGGTGGTGATCAGGGTGAGAAAGGGCAACATCAATGCCAACTTCACCGTGCGGCGCATTGCCTACGGGGTTGGCGTGGAAAGAACCTTTTTCCTTCACTCCCCTTCTGTAGAAAAGGTAGAGGTACTAAGACATGGCCAGGTGCACCGTGCCAATCTCTATTACCTGCGCGGTCTCACCGCCAAGAAGGCGAGAATAAAGGAGAGAAGGCCAAAGGAAGAACGCAAGGAGAAGTAGCATAAAGGACGGGGCATGGGGCAATTTGTCACTTCCCCGTCTTTTTGTTCAGGAGAAAGGGGATGAATTACGCTGAGGTGGCGGTGAATTCCCCGGGGGCACAGCGGCGAACGTTCTGCTACGCTGTGCCCCCTGATATAAAGGTGGGTCATGCGGTGTGGGTCCCCTTTGGACCCAGACTATTGCAGGGCGTGGTCCTTGAGTTAACCGAATATCCCTCGGTGGAGGATACCAGGGAGATCGCCGGCCTCATCGACCGTCGCCCCATACTATCCCCACCCCAGGTGGAATTGGCCCGCTGGATCAGCGGATACTATCTTGCGCCCCTTTTCGACGCCGCTGCCCTGATGATGCCACCCGGCTTTGAGCGGAGGGTGCTCACCTTTCTTACACCGGTTCCCCATCACGCTGATAGCACTATCTCCTCGCTTACCCCTGGCCAGAGGGTATTGCTGAGTCTCATCGGTAGTAAGGGCAAGGTTGAGGTGAGAGCGGTTGAGAAAGCTCTGGGCAAAAAAGAGGCCAGGGTGATTATCGAGCAACTGGTGCGAAAAGGGCTGGTCAAGAAAACCCACGAGCTGGAGCGGGTCAGAGTGAGGCCAAAGACGGTACCTTATCTCCGCCTTGTTAGTGAAGCAGTGCCAGAGATAACGAGCCTGCTCCGGGCAAGGGGAGCTCCCAAGCAGGCGGAGCTGCTAAAGCTTCTCGAAGCTGGCCCCATCCCTCTCTCCGAAGCTAAAAAGCGCCTCGGTCTCACCTCAGCGGTGGTGGCGGCGCTGCGAAGAAAGGGCCTGGTCACTATCGAGCAGGTTCAGGTATATCGCGACCCGCTGGCTCATCGCGCCTTCCCGACCTCACCGGCCCCTACCCTTACCCCGGCGCAGGAGGCTGCCTGGCGCGAGGTTAAAGCGGCCCTTGCTCCGGGCGAGGAGATGGAGAGTGGTGGGGGGTGGGGGGAGAGCGAAAAAGCGAAAAATGGGCTGCCCGTTTTCCTGCTCCATGGGGTCGCCGGGAGTGGGAAGACGGAGATCTACCTGCGGGCCCTGGAGCAGGCCATCGCCATTGGCAAGCGGGCAATTGTGCTGGTCCCCGAGATAGCCCTCACCCCACAGACCATTACGCGCTTCGCCTCACGCTTCCCGGGCAGGGTTGCGGTGCTTCATAGCAAGCTTTCGGTAGGGGAGCAGTTCGATGAGTGGTGGCGAATTAGGGAGGGTGCCTTCGATGTGGTCATCGGGTCACGAGGGGCGATCTTCGCCCCCCAGCCTGACCTGGGGCTCATCGTCATCGATGAGGAGCATGAGTGGACCTATAAGCAGCAGGAGCAATCGCCCCGCTACCATGCGCGCGATGTCGCCATCAGGCTGGCAGAGCTCACCGGCGCGGTGGTCATCCTGGGCAGTGCTACGCCGGATACCACCAGCTACTATCGGAGCCAAAGAGGAGACTATCGACTATTGGAGCTGCCGGAGCGGATCGCTACGGGGGAGAAAAGGGTGGCGGTGGTCGATCTGCGCGAGGAGCTGAAGGCGGGAAATAGGAGCATCTTCAGCAGGTCGCTTGTCGAAGGGATAAAGCAGGCCCTGGCAGCCAGGGAGCAGGTGATCCTTTTCCTCAATCGGCGGGGAAGTGCCACCTTTGTGCAGTGTCGCGACTGTGGCCATGTGCTGCGCTGTAAAAGATGCGATGTCTCCCTGACATATCACTCGGCGAGGGAGGACCTGGTCTGCCACCAGTGCAATTATCGCCTGGCGATGCCCCGTGTTTGTCCCCGGTGTGGCAGCAAGCGGATCAAGTTTCTGGGCACCGGCACCCAGAAGGTAGAGGAGGAGCTCGGCCGTGCCTTTCCCAGGGCGAATCTCCTGCGCTGGGACCGCGATGTCACCCGGGGGAAGTATTCCCACGAGGAGATCCTGGACAGATTCCTGGCCCATGAGGCGGATGTCCTCATTGGCACTCAAATGATCGCTAAGGGGCTGGACCTTCCCCTGGTAACCCTGGTAGGGGTGATCAACGCCGATGTGAGCCTTCACCTGCCCGATTTTCGTGCCGGCGAGCGCACCTTCCAGGTCCTGAGCCAGGTGGCGGGCAGGGCAGGGCGCGGCCCGCTGGCGGGGCAGGTCATCGTGCAGAGCTACACCCCGGAAAACTATGCCATCGGTTGTGCCGCAAAACAGGACTACCTCTCTTTTTATAAACAGGAGATCTCCCTGCGCCGCCAGTACCAAACCCCCCCGTTTAGCCGATTGGCGCGCCTCCTTCACATTAACCCCAATAACGCCCTCTGTCAGGCAGAGGCCCAGAGAATGCACCGCCTCCTAAAAGAGGAACGGGACTCCTGGGGCATGGATATCACCCTCATTGGGCCTTCCCCGGCCTTCATCCCGCGGGTGCGCGGCCGGTATCGGTGGCAGATCATCCTGCGCGGCGATGACCCGGTGCGCCTGCTGGCTAAGGTTCCCCTTCCCCAGGGATGTCTCGTCGATATCGACCCGGTGAGCCTGCTTTGACAGGCAAGCGCCCCTCCGCTATAATGTGTCAAATAATGAAGGAGACCCGATGGCAGTCCTTCCCATGGTCGCTTACCCCGCCCCTGTGCTTCGCCAGAAAGCGAAGCGGGTTACGAATATCGATGGGGCGGTAGCGCGGCTCATCGATGACATGGTGGAGACCATGCATGAGGCTGGGGGCGTGGGGCTGGCAGCGCCTCAGGTGGGGATACCGCTGCGGGTAGCGGTAATCGAGCTACCTGGCGAGGAGACCATAGTTCTGGTGAATCCGAAGATTGTAAAGCGGTCCGGGGAGCGCCAGGTTGAGGAGGGATGCCTCAGCGTCCCTGGTTATCGGGGGGAGATCCAGCGCTCGGTAAAGGTCATCGCTAAAGGGCTCGACAGCCGCGGGCGGGAGATTCGCATCAAAGGGGAGGGACTCCTCGCCCAGGTACTGGAGCACGAAGTTGACCACCTGAATGGCACCCTGTACATCGATCATCTGGAGAGCATCGATCAACTTTATCAGGTGGCACCGGATGTGGAAACGCCCGAAATATAGTTTTTCGAAATTTTCGAGCTTTGCGAAGCGTGGTTTAGAACTGGGGTCTTCATAAAAAAGACCCGCTTTTTTCGAACTTTACGAAGCGGATTATTATAAACCGGTGGCTTTACTAAAAGGAAAGTCAATCTTCTTTGAACTTAGCGAAATGCTTATTGAAGGGTTTGCGGCGGATGGTGATAAAGCGAGATAGGGTGAAAAAAGAGGTGATGAAAGTCTTAATCGAGGTGCAGGAGCTTCTCACACCGCACTCGATCGAGGGCTACCTCAGCGGTGGCTTCGTGCGCGACGCCCTTATAGGGCGCGACAGCGACGATGTGGATATTATCATCGGGGCAGAGGCTATGGAGCTGGCCCGCCAGGTAGCCAAAGCCCTGGGGGGTACATTTGTGCCCCTGGATCAGGAAAACGAAATAGCCAGGGTGGTGCTCCGCGGGAAGGGGCTGGGAGAACAAAAAAGGCCTTTTCATCTCGATCTCGCCACCATGCATGGGAGCATCGACGAAGACCTGGCACAGCGGGACTTTACCATAGACGCCATTGCGATAAATCTGAGGGAAATAGCGGACCCCAGCGCTCCCCTTATCGATCCCTTTGGAGGGCAGCGAGACCTGGAGGCCGGGGTGGTGCGCGCCATCAGCGAGGAGGCTTTCCGGCGAGACCCGGCGCGTCTGCTGCGCGGCCCGCGCCTCGCCGCGGAATTTGGCTTTTCACTCGCTGATGAAACCAGAGCACAGATTGAGCGCCATCACCGGCTTATTACGCAGGTTGCCGCGGAGAGGGTGCGCGATGAGTTCTATCGCCTGCTTGCCGCCCCGAAGGCAGCCGGGTGGCTTCATTTGCTCGATGAGCTTGGCCTGCTTCTGACGATACTCCCTGAGCTTTCCCCCTCCAAGGGGGCGGAGCAGCCCAAGGAACACTTTTGGGATGTGCTCGAGCATTCTATACAGACGGTTGCCACTACCGAATTCCTGCTCCGGATCGAGGGCTCGGAATACCTTAGCGATGAAATCCTGGCCTTTGTCCCCTGGTCACAGGAACTGGAGGGCTACTTCGAGGAGGAGGTGGCTAGTGGCCATAAGAGGAAGACCCTGCTCAAGCTCGCCGGGCTGCTCCACGATATAGCCAAGCCCCAGACCAAGACCATCGAGGAAACGGGCAGGACACGCTACTTTGGGCACGCCAGGGAGGGGGCATCTATTGCCCAAAGCATTTTGGAGCGACTAAGGTTCAGCGTTCGGGAGAAAGAAATGGTGCACAAAATGATCGAGCACCATCTGCGCCCGGGGCAAATGGCTGGCGAGGAGGAACTCCCCACCCAGCGCGCCATCTACCGCTACTTCAGGGACACAGGCGATGTGGGCATCGATACCATCTTCCTCAATCTTGCCGACCATCTGGCAACGCGGGGCCCCAATCTAGAGCTTGAAGAGTGGCGCAGGCACGCTGAGAGCATGGCCTATGTCCTGGAGCAGCGCTTCAGGGAGGAGAGCGTCGTTTCACCGCCAAAGCTGATCAGCGGTCACGACCTCATCGATATACTGGGGATGAGTCCGGGGCGGGAGCTCGGCCAGCTTCTGGAGGCAGTGCGCGAGGCGCAGGCTGCAGGGGAGATAGCTACCAGGGAGGAAGCGCTCCTCTTTATCCAAAAGCGACATTCTAAGTAAAGTTGACATAATAGGGTTAGAAACAAAGAATGAGCAGAAGACACATTATAATGCTGGTGGGCATCGCCCTGCTGTTTGCCTTCACCGTATCGACGCTGGCAATAGACAAGGTCGGGGGGCGCGAAGGGATGTCGCTGGGGCTGGACCTTAGGGGGGGCACACACCTGGTATATGAGGCGGACTTCTCTGAGGTTAAACCTGGCGCTGAGGGCGATGCAATCGAGGTGGCCCGGGGGATTATCGAGAAGCGGATCAACCGCTATGGGGTCAGCGAGCCCGTTATCCAGATAATCGGCGACGACCGCATCTCTGTCCAGATACCGGGGGTTACAGCCGAGGAGGCCAAGTCGCTGGTTGGCACGGTAGCGGAGCTGGACTTTCGAGAGCAGAAAGGCGTGGACGCTACACTAGTAGAAGCAGCGAATGGGGGGGATAGTCAGATTACGGTCAACGATGCCGCCGGCTTCGAAGTAGATGACACCTGTGTACTTGGTATCAGTTCGGTTGCGGCCATTGAGAAGGAAAACTGGGAAACGAGGCAGATAACAGCCATCAACGGGTCAACCAACATCCTCACCCTCGACTCCGTGCTGTTTACCGACCATCAGCCTGGCGAGCCGCTAAGTGCCTGGGTCCCCTCTACCGGGACAATCGATGGGGGGGAGATACATCTAACTGGCAAGTATCTTCTGCCCAACAGTTACGTTGATGTAGACCCGCAGACTGGCCAGCCCGTAGTAGCCTTCGAATGGAACGAGGACGGGGCCAGGCTCTTCTCCCAGATCACCGGACGGCTCATCGGGGATCCTCTGGGCATCATTCTCGATAACGAACTAATCTCGGCGCCGATAGTGCAATCACAAATCAGTGCTAACGGGATCATAGAGGGTCTAACCTACGATGAGGCGAGGATACTATCCAGCCAGCTAAACGGCGGAGCTCTGCCCCTACCGCTGGGACACTGGGAGGGGGACGAGTTTTACCCTGAGCCGGCGGTAATCCGGAGTGTCGATGCCACCCTTGGTGCCGACTCCCTGCGGTGGAGCCTCATCGCCGGGATAATCGGTCTGGCGCTGGTGCTGGCGTTTATGATCCTTTACTATCGTCTCCCCGGCGTGCTGGCATGCGCTGCCTTGCTTATTTATGGCGCTATTATGCTCACCATTTTCAAGATGGTTCCCGTTACCCTTACCCTGGCCCACATCGCGGCCTTCATCCTCTCCATAGGGATGGCGGTTGATGCCAATATACTGATCTTCGAGAGGATGAAGGAGGAGCTAAGGTCGGGAAAGACCCTGAGGGCTGCCGTTGAGGCAGGTTTTAACCGCGCCTGGCCGGCGATTCGCGATGGCAATTTCTCCACCCTCATTACCTGCATCATCCTCTTCTGGTTTGGCAGCAGAATCATAGCTGCGCCCCTGGTCATGGGCTTTGCACTTACCCTGGGCATCGGGGTTGTCATAAGCATGCTCACCGCAATCTTGGTTACCAGAAGTTTTCTGCGCACTATTGTGTTCACCCAGCTGGCAAGGAGAGGTTCGCTATTTCGACCATGATTGTTACGAAAATAGAGGCTATTCCGTTCACCCTGAGCTTGTCGAAGGGTGGTTCGACAGGCTCACCACGAACGGTATCAAGCTGTTTCCTTTTCATCCTCCGTGGTGCCAATAGCAATTTGGCATGGTTGACTATGAGAGAGAAGCGAAATGATTGATTTTGTCGGCAAGAGAAAATGGTATTTCCTCTTCTCGGGGATCATCATCCTCATCGGGGTCATTTTCCTGCTCTCCGCCGGTCTCCAGAGGGGTATAGAGTTCACCGGCGGCACGATGATGACCATGAGCTTCGAGCAGGAGGTGGCTCAGGGGGATCTTCGCGCGGAGCTGGCAGATCTGGGGCACGATGACGCCATCATTCAGTGGGTCGAGGAGGAGAAAGCCTTCCTTATCCGCACCACCCTGCTGGCAGACGAAGAAGTGGCTGCGATAGAGGAGGCCCTGACGGAGAGGTTAGGACCGCTTACTATTATAGACATTTATGCCGTCTCGGCAAGCATCGCCAGCGAGATCGAAGGGGACGCTGCGATTGCCGTTTCCGTAGCCGCCATCGGCATCCTGCTCTATGTTACCTGGGCCTTCCGTAGGGTGATGAAGCCTTTCCACTTCGGGGTCGGCGCCATCGTGGCTTTAGTCCACGATGTGCTCATTGTGCTCAGCGTCTTCGCCGTGCTGGGCGTTCTCTTCGATATAGAGATCGATGCCATGTTCATCACCGGTGTGCTCATCATTATCGGCTACAGCGTGAACGATACCATCGTGGTCTTCGACCGCATCCGGGAGAACATGCTCAAGAGCCCGGGGAGCCCCCTTGAGACCACGGTCAACCGCAGTATTATGGAAACGCTGGGTCGCTCCCTAAACACCAGCGTAACCACCCTGTTTGTCCTGCTGGCTTTGCTCCTCTTGGGCGGGGCAACCATCCATAACTTCGTCCTGGTCCTCATCGTCGGAGTGATCGTCGGCACCTACAGCTCTATCTGCATTGCCAGCCAGTTGCTTGTCGTGTGGGAAAGCGGGACCTTTAGCAGATTTTTCCGGCGCGTAATCCCCAAGCGCGCACACGCCACGGGGTGATACATGTTCCACACCAAAACCGGCGCCGCCGGGCTTTCTATTGGCACTGTTGCTTTGCTGAGCCTGCTTAAGATAGCAGTAGGCATAATTAGCGGCAGCGTTAGCATCATTGCTCAGGCTATAGACAGCCTGCTTGACCTTTTCGCCTCATTAGTCACCTTCTTCAGCCTGCGATTCGCAGGCAAGCCAGCCGATAGGGAGCATCCCTTTGGCCATGGGAAGGCCGAGAGCATAAGCGGTGTGGTGCAGGCTGGGCTGATCTTTGCTGCTGCCGCCTTCATCCTTTACCAAGCAGTAACCAGAATCGTAGTGGGAGCGGACATCGAGTATGTGACCGCAGGGATCGTGGTGATGGCGGTCTGCATAGTGGTCAACATCATCGTTTCCCGCCACCTGCTCCGGGTAGCCAGAAAAACAGACTCGGCAGCGCTGGAGGCAAACGCTCGAAATTTAGCCACCGATGTCTACACCGCGTTAGGGGTTTTAGCCGGGTTGGTGGCAGTGCGCATAACCGGGCTCAATATTCTCGATCCCATCATTGCTATCGGTGTGGCTCTATTTATACTGAAAACGGCTTATGGGGTGATGAGGAAATCATTTCCAAACCTCATCGATGTAAAGCTGCCCGAGGATGAGGAGGCGCTGATAGAATCCACCATGATAGAGCATATGGGGGAACTGGTGGGCTTCCACAGTCTGCGTACCCGAAAGGCGGGAAGCGAGCGCTACATCGAGCTACACATAATAATGGCCAGAGATGCCAGCGTAGAGAGGGCACACAAGCTATGTGACCACCTGGAGGAGGAAATCAAGTCGAAGCTTCCCAATGCCTACGTGATGATCCATGTCGAACCATGCGATAGGGAGTGCGATAGTTGCCCCGATAACTGCCCCCTGGACCAGAGAACGCCAGGGCCCTAGGCCAGTCCGTGAGTACCCTTTACCGCCTGAAGAAGTGCATCAATATCCGGTGCCCCGCTTGCCCGCGTAGGCTCGCCTAGGGGGTCAACGATATCGGGGTTGCCGAGGAGCACATCCAGGGTTGCCCTTATCGATGATGCCAGCGCATCGAGGTTATAGCCCCCCTCCAGAGTGAAGACGAGCCGCTCATCGCAGAGCTCATCGGCCAGCCCTTTCAGTATGCGCCCCAGCCTGGCGAATCCGGTGACGGTTAACTGCATCAGCGATATCTGGTCGCGCCAGTGTGTGTCATAGCCAGCGGAGACCAGGATGAGCTGAGGCCGAAAACGCCTCGCTACCGGTACGAGCACCTCATCATATACCCGCAGGTATTCCTCATCGCCGCACCATGCAGGAAGGGGAACATTCACCGTGGCCCCCTCACCATCCCCTTCCCCGGTCTCCTCGACACGACCGCTCCCGGGGTAAAAGGGGTACTGGTGGGTAGAAAAGTAGAGGACATGGGGATCACTGTAAAAGGTGTCCTGGGTCCCGTTGCCATGGTGGACGTCATAGTCAGCGATCAGGATGCGCTCCAGCCGGTGCTTGTCCATAGCATGCCTGGCAGCGATGGCGACGTTGTTGAACAGGCAGAATCCCATAGCCTCCCAGCGAACGGCGTGATGCCCCGGGGGCCTGACCAGTGCGAAGGCGCTCTTCACCTTCCCAGCCATCACCGCATCAACCGCCTCGATGAGGCCACCGGCGGCGTAAAGCGCCGCATTGTAGGAAGCGGGGGAGACCACGGTATCGGGATCGAGCGCACCGCCGCCCCCCTGGGCGAAGGACTCCACATAAGAGATGTAGCCCGGGGAGTGCACCTTGGAGAGTTCTTCCATAGTAGCGGCACGGGGGCTAATCCGGACTAGCTGCTTCATAATCCCGGTCTGCTCCAGGTGCTCCACGGTCTTTACCAGCCGTGACGCGACCTCCACATGGGGCCCGGTATCGTGCTCCAGGTAGATAGGGTCATATACCAATCCTACGCTCACAATCCTCTCCTTTCTTTCGCCCTCGGCGCTACGTTACAGAGTGTTGAACTCTACCGTTCAGGCAATTGCCCAAAAAGGCAATTGATGCTTTTTCGCCTAAAAACCTTTAGTGTCAAACAATGATATCAGACCCTGCCCCTTCAGGCAATTGCGAAGGAGCTCCTTCTAATAGATGGTGACACATTCCCCTTCATGCCAGAGGCTCTTTCACCTGTCATTGCGAGCGTAGCGCGGCAATCACCACGTCTCACGACAGAACACCACTGAGATTGCCACGTCCCCCGAGGCCGAGGCCGAAGTGTCGGCCGACACTTCGGCCTAGATCGAGGTCCTCCCCTTAGCGCGAAGGGGTAGCGTTGCCACTCCTGTGGCGACGAATTCCACGTCGTGACAGGAGTCACGACGCTACCTACACGCTCTGCGGGACGACGGCCACGGCCCTGGT
>Ga0209986_10003192_pt1 | contig 14529 bp, 10 predicted proteins | sample BlataG_FD_183168 | JGI IMG/M metagenome (GOLD analysis project Ga0209986, IMG submission 183168) | Deep subsurface microbial communities from Black Sea to uncover new lineages of life (NeLLi) - Black_00105 metaG (SPAdes) (version 2) | ecosystem: Environmental > Aquatic > Marine > Oceanic >...
CCTTTCCCCTTCCCCCCAAATTTGTTTCCCTAACCTCCATATTCCTCAGAGAATGTATTGTCACTATATTTTAAAACAATCCTGATGACAGGCCATGCCAAATCAAACTATCAGTAACTGCTTTTTTTTTTACAACAACTTGGACAACCGCTGTAGTTCTGCTTCACTATTGCCACTACCACTTCGATTATCTCCTTCTAGTGAGAGAGTATCTACTGCAGGCACATCCCCACTGGTATTACCCTTTTGGTCTGATTCTTTAAAGCTATCCACCACTGATTGCGCTCGTTTCAAAACTGAATCGGGAGCACTATATAACAAGGCCTCCAACCCCACTATTGTCTCTTCTAAAGCCTTCCTTTCCTCCTCTCCATCTCCTGGCTTACCTTGCTTAGCATCCCTATTCAACAGATAGTCCAACTGCTCCAATGGTTTGAAGAATCCAGACACCAAAGCAGCACCTGTAGCTGCATTCTCGCCTTCCTTTTGAGATGCATACTCTCCCACTGCTCTGACATCATCCCGTAGCCCTGCAAAAATCCCACTCCTTAGAAGCTTCCTAGCTTCCCCTGGCTCTTGCAGCATAACTCTACCTACTCTAATTAACTGGCCTTTGGCTTCTATGAGGGGTGCAAGGTAGGTATCTATGCGATCAAGTTTCTTCTTCTTTACGTATTTGGAAAGACCAGCTTGAACAGCGTCGTTGGCAGCGGCCTTGGCGGAGGATGTCGGGAGGAGAGTTGAATTGAGAGTTAGTGCAAATGAAATGATTGCAGTGCGTCTATCTATGCATTGTGATGGGATTGGTGGGATGGTAGTGGATTTGGGAGGTGAAGGCCGTGCAGGAGGTTTGTTTTGGGTGTGTGGATGCCGATTACACTGAACTTGCAGTGTAAAGCCCACCATCGTGAGAATCCCTGGATGTATTGGATATGCGTCAGTTTGAAGATTGTGAAAATTTAAAATTTGCCCCTATCCATTTACCGATCGAGCATTAAACCTTCCTAGTTTTTTATGGCGTTTTGGGGCACCCATTGTCAGGGACTTAAAAACTCCACTGTGCCACCTTGTTTCCCGTTTTGAATGCATAACCAATATGAATAATGATACGATAAGGCAGTCACAAAGTGGGTTGACGTTCCAGCTGCACCCGGTAAGCAACCTGACCAATCCCATCCCTTGATCACTTTTTAATCTCTCTCCTACAAGCACCTATTGACCAACACATATCCCCTCCCATCATCTCACAGCTCGTATTCATCAACATCAGTGACCACAACACAAGAGAGCGCGCCAACACTTCCGGAGCGTCCACTTCCTCCTCCTCCATCACTCCCATCCGTGTTGTCGGTTGCCTCCTCGGCCAACAATCAGGTCGCACCGTTGATATTAGCAACTCCTTTGAAGTCAACCTAGCAGAAGATGGCTTCTCTCTAGACCATCCACTTGTCGTCAAGAAAATGGAGCAGTATAATCAAACCTTTCCTGAATTGGATATTGTCGGGTGGTATGCAACTGGCTCCACTATCACCGCCACTGACATGGAAGCCCACAGAAAACTCCTGGACATCAACGAGTCCCCTGTCTTCCTTCTATTAGATGCCGATTTAAAAACACAAACAAAAGGTAACATGCTACCTATTACACTATATGAAAGTGAACTACATGTCCAGGATGGCACTCCCATGCTTCACTTTGTCTCGTCAGATTTCACCATTGCAACCAGCGAAGCAGAACGCATCGGTGTCGACCAAGTCGCTCGTATTGTCCCTTCCACCGGCTCATTTGCAGGTAGCACCCAATTGACATCACAATTAAACAGCATGCACAGCGCCGTGACTATGCTGGTGGAGAGGGTAGCTGCTTTGCACGCTTTGCTCATCAAGATGCAATCTGGAGAAGTTCCATTTGATCATGAAATTGTACGACATGCTGCTGCTCTGTCAGCAAGATTACCAGCCATGGATTCTCAACAATTTGAAACTTCTTACAATACTCAAGTCAATGATATTTTAATTACTATTCTGCTAGCTTCTCTTACAAAAGTGAATGCCAGTCAATCGGAATTGATTGAGAAATCCAATGATGCGTTTCAGAGGATCAGTTCTATGATCAAGAGAGGAGGGAAGGGGACAGCACCGCAGGCTGAGAGAATGGGGGGTAGTGGGAGTGGTGGGCAACAATACCATGGCACACCTGGAATGATGATGTTATAGTTTGTGTATTTATAGAATAATGATGTGTGTAATTGTTCATTGAAAAGAATTTTTTTATATATGTTGATTCATTTGATGTTACATGGTTGGAAGGAGGGCTACACACGGCAATCCCAGCCTCCTGCGGGGCCCCTTTGGGGTGAGCAAAAGGTTTGAGTTTTTGATTCATTACAGATTATAGACACATGCCAACCTCTACTTCTTCCCACTAGGGGACAAACTCTTCCCGAAGTTTTCAATTGAAGATTGCACTGATTGAGTCACAATCAGAGGCAACCTCTTTGGAATCTTATATTCCTTTTTCAAATATTTACTAGCGGCATGATCTGCTCTATGACACAGAACCTTCAGCATGACATCAGGGTTCATCGCCAAGGGGCCACCACCATTACCCGACAACCTTCTACTTGCTGACCTCCCCGCTGCACCTCCAGCAGACTTTAAATTGCTAATAATGATACCTGTATCCAGTTGCATCACATCAATCAAGTCGCTCACTGGTCTACAAATTGCATCTATCTGATCCAGGGGAATACCTTCCCCTCCGCAGTAGAACGTAGCGCGCAACTGAGCCAAATCACTCTCCAGCATGTCAATATCCCCAAGAGTATACAATCTCCAAGGACCTCCATCCAGGAGGACAAACTTAATCGCTGCAACCAGAGCAGATGCAATAGCCCTTGCTAAATGAGGCGGCAGAGCATCGTGGGCTCTAGAGCACAGCTCCCCCAAGTTGCGATCCACTTCTTGCAAGACAAATTCCAGTCTGGCAGAGCTGACATGAAACCTGTACAGTCGTTCAAATATGATGTCTCTCATGCCACCAAATATGAGCTTCATTCCTATAAAGTTGCATAGGCACTCTGCTGTGGTGAGAGCGGATTTTTTAGTAGCGTTGAAGATTCCCTGAACCCAGTCATAGGCTCGGTCACCACCTTGTTTTCTGACCGTCTCTGGCCTGGCTTCCTCCCATTTATCAAGGATGAGATGCTCCAATGCAGGGAGGCAATCACAGAGATGCTGCACACTGTTTGCCCGGACTATAAGAGAATCGTAGGATAACATGAGAATGGTCATCTGGTCTGGGCTCATTGGTGGCAACCATTGAGAAGCGGTGAGTGCAGATTCTATTTTAGTTTTGACACCTTTCAGTCCCAACTTTTTGCCATTATTATTGTTGCTGCCTGTTGCATCGTCATGTTGATTAAAGTTGACACCTTGAGCTTCCAAAGCAGCTCGAGTTTCCATTGCTTGTACCTCGGCTACAACATCTTTTTTATACCTGGTCAGCGGGGGAGGTGGCGGTACCATCACGTCAGCGGATCCAACATCCTTCTCAATGAAATCACAATACCTCTGGAGAGCTGCATCCACACCTTCCACCAAGCATCTTACTACACCAGGAGGAATAGAAAGTTTCATATCAAACAATGCTTCCAGCGTTTCATGACACATTTTAACCGTCTCAGTGACAGATCTACTCGTCCCCGCTCTTTGGTTGCTTGCTCTGCTCCAATCTTCTTGCTTTAATATTCTATCCACCCAGCTGCTCAGCGTAGCAGTCTGTCCTTGGGCCCAATTGTATAGCAGCGGAGATAGGCGCTCCATTGTTCCCCATGGAGTGGGCGGCTGCTCTTTACATTCACTCACCAGGGCATCTTCAAGGGTGATACTGGCCCTAATGGCCTCTAATGCCGATTTGTTCAGTGCACCCACACCCACCAGCCAAGGCAGCATCCTGGATCCAAATAAACCATGCAACGTCCTGGCTGCCGTTTTCCTGGCAGCTGGGTAGTGAGGGAGAATGAGGGGGGAATACTCGTTGAATTCACTCCTCAGGAATTCACTGGTAGCTGCTGCAAGCAGGGTGATCCTGTCTTCCTCTAGTTGTTGCGTCTTTTCTAGATCCTGAGCTTTACGGTCAAAGGCATGTTCTAGGGAGGAGGAAATACAAGAGGATATGATGTCAGGCATGCACTCTTCTCTGCCACGGGAAGCTTCAATGTCAGCAAGAAGGGCGATGGCCGCTTTGAGATGACGGGGGTCGACTATGGTCCTCCGATAGTCACTTAGCATTTTGTACAGCTCGTCGGATAAGCAACTCAGTACATCCAGTGCCAAGGTGGAAGAAGAAGAAGATGATGATGATGTGGGTATTGTTGTCGTGGTGTAACCGAGTATGGAAGGAGGAGGTACACCACCAGTATCTGTCTCATCATCACCTTTTTGTCCTTCTTCGTCCTGTCCAACTATGGACACTATTCCACTACCACAACCACCACCAGTGCTCGTATTCATTTGACTACTACTAAAAGAAGCAGTAGCTATAATTTTTCTAGAAGCTTCCAACATCTCAACATTACCACTCCCCATGTACTGCCTAAAATGACTCCAAGCATACAACGCCGCATGCGTCTGCGCATCAATCCCCAGATCGCTCCACACACACTTGCCCAACACGGACAGCAGCTCTTCAGCTGCTTCAGAGTACTGACCTTCCTCGAGTGCATCAAAAGCAGCACGCAGCAGCATTTCAGCGAGGCGTATTCTTAAACCTGATGAGAAACCCCACCCAGAGGAGCATCGTTTGGCGATCTCTTCTGCTGCTTGGTGGACTGCAGTGGCTGCTTGGGAATATTCCTCTTCGTCAAATTCGTCTGGATCGTTGACATCTAGCCGGCGTAGTCCCCCTTTCAATTTGGCCAACAGAGATTTAGCTGATGTTGATGATGATGAAGTACTACTGTCTCCAATCCAGAGATCCCTAGCCCCGTGGCTCAACACCAACCAAACAGTAGATGTCACAATATTCCTCCATCTGACAAAATTCCTAAAAGTATCAAATGACGAGGGTCTCACAACCTGCAACAGCCTGACATGAGCATCTAATAAAGCCAGTGACGTAACACCCTGGTTGTTGGCAACAGACACAGTCCTGATTATTTCATCGGCGTGGACTTCAGTGAGAGCCAGCTGGGCTCTGAGGCATTGGTGGAGGTTAGGAGAGAGCTGCTGGACAGAGTTGCTGCATGCTGCAATAAAGACTGCATACGCTATTTCACCGAGTTCGTCTTCTGTCAAGGCGATTTGGAGGGACTTGGAGGATAGGTGTGGTAGGTGAGAGTCCATTGCGTGTGTGACTTCGTGTGCTATTTCTTCTAGAGACTTAGTTTTGGAGGTGGAGGTGTGAGGAGCGTTGGCTGTTTGATTGGTCGGGACAAATGCAGAGACGAGATCCACGTTGCCACCTGAGCCGATCTGCCTGAGTAATCTGTCTACATTTAGAGCATCTAGTAGCCAGGCGTCATAATCGTTTTCATTGCAGCCAACGGGGAGGAGAACTGTTCTTCCTCGAGAGTGAAGATCTGCCAACATCCAGCTGAGCAGCTGACGGCGATCAACAATTGCTTGCTCTGCTGCTATCTTCTGTGACATATTTTGATTTGTAACTGCAAACGGTAAATATAAGTAAACGTAAAGGGATTTAAGAGATTTAAGATCCACAAATTTTGAATCTCTCGTCAAACCAAGCTAGCTTCTTCCAGTCTGTATAATTCAAGTCAATTGTAGTTGTAACGCATTCTGTTTATTTACACCTGTACTTTGAGAGGTTTCTGTTTTATATCCTCGCACTGTCACCATCCACCACCAGCTTCATGATCTGAAGGAGACGCCACCGACGTGGTGAGCAGACGCAGACCCTTTTCATTTCTGTAAATTTCTTAAAAAGACATTCCTATTCAATCTATCATTCCTTCTTATCTTTAACCTCAGCATCTTCCACATTTTCGCTACCACTTTCACCACCACCACCACTGCTTGTCTTGCCAGACAGAGCCTCGCCAATCTTCATCGTTGCTTGCTGCAGCGCTGTCGTCTTGGCCTTAATCTCCTGAGCATTCTCACTTTCCATCACCCCTCTGAGTTCAGCTATAGCCGTATTAATATTATCCACCACGTTTTGAGGCAATTTATCTTTATATTCCTCAACCGACTTCTCAGCAGAGTATATTGAAGAATCAGCATCATTTCTGGCTTCAATGGCATCCTTGACCTCCTTGTCCTTAGCAGCATACTTCTCAGCATCTCCCACCATCTTCTCAATCTGATCCTCACTCAACCCTCCAGAAGACTGAATTGTTATAGACTGCTCCTTATTAGTTGCTTTATCCTTAGCAAACACGTGGACGATACCATTGGCATCTATGTCAAATGTCACTTCAATCTGGGGAATGCCGCGCGCAGCTGGTGGGATGCCTACTAGGTCAAACTGTCCCAACATGTTGTTATCCCCTGCCATTTCTCTCTCTCCCTGGAAGACCTTGATGCCAACTTGAGTTTGGTTGTCTGCTGCGGTGGAGAAGACTTGGCTCTTCTTGGTGGGGATGGTGGTGTTGCGGGGGATGAGTTTGGTCATCACACCGCCCAAGGTCTCTATTCCGAGAGACAGAGGAGTGACATCCAAGAGGAGAATATCTTTAACATCTCCTCTCAAAACACCACCCTGGATGGCAGCACCCATGGCCACGACTTCATCAGGGTTGACTGATCTGTTGGGGTCGCGTTTGAAAATGTCCTTGACCATTTCGTGCACCTTGGGCATGCGACTCATACCACCAACCAACAATATTTCGTTGATGTCTGCCGGCTGTACACCAGCGTCCTTCATGCAGCTGTGGCAAGGTTGAACAGTACGGTCCAGCAGAGGTTTGACCAGGCTTTCAAACTTGGCTCTGGTCAGGGTCATTTGCAAGTGCTTGGCACCAGAAGCGTCTGCAGTGATAAATGGAAGGTTCACCTCCGTCTGGCTGGTACTGCTCAACTCACATTTAGCCTTCTCGGCAGCTTCTCTAAGACGTTGCACTGCTAACTTATCTTTTGTCAAGTCGATGCCTTCTGCCTTTTTAAACTCTGCCACCATGTGCTGCAACAGAGTGTTGTCGAAATCCTCTCCACCCAGGAATGTATCACCATTAGTGGCTTTAACTTCAAACACTCCTCCTGAAATCTCCAATATAGAGATATCAAATGTACCACCGCCAAGATCGTACACTGCTACGAGACCTTCTTTTTTGTCAGCTCCATAAGACAGAGCAGCAGCGGTGGGTTCGTTAATGATGCGGAGCACCTCTAGGCCAGCAATTCTGCCTGCATCCTTGGTAGCTTGACGCTGGTGGTCGTTGAAATAGGCAGGAACGGTGATAACTGCTTGGGAGACAGTTCTACCTAGGTATCTCTCAGCAGTTTCCTTCATTTTGCCCAAAGTGAAGGCTCCAATTTGAGAGGGGGAGTAGCGTTGGCCTCCAGCTTCCACCCAAGCGTCACCATTATCTGCTCTGACAATTTTATATGAGACCATTTTGGATTCTTTTTGGACCTCTACATCGTCAAAACCACGGCCGATAAGACGTTTAGTGGCGTAAACTGTGTTGGAGGGGTTGGTGACTGCCTGACGTTTGGCTGGCAGGCCGACGAGGCGTTCGCCCTTTTCGGTGAAAGCTACGACAGATGGGGTGGTGCGTTGTCCTTCTGCATTCTCAATAACCTTGGCGACCTATTTGGTTGAAATAGGTAGATAGTGGATGGGTTAGTTGGGTAGGGTAGTTGGTGGAGGAAGAGAGTGAAGAGAGGAGGTGGTAGGGTAGGAGAAAAGAAGGGGGCGGCATTATTCTCTTACCTTGCCCTCCATCACTGCAACGCAGGAATTGGTTGTGCCAAGATCAATGCCGATGACTTCATTACCAGAAGCAAATCGAGATCCAGTAGAGCTGCAGATGCCATGTAAGAAGAAAATTGGTAAGTATCTAGCAGAAAATGGTGATGAAAACGAAGGAAATGCGGGCCACATGAATCTCTTACCCAAACCAGCGGAGTTCTGGTATTCCAAAGCCATCTTTAATATTCAATGCCTGTGATTCAATGGGTTTTCAAGGGTTAAGTGTCTGATTCTCCAAATAAAACACTACGTCTACAATAACAAGATGCAAAACTCACTTTGTTATTTTCAGTGGCGGTCAAAAGCCGGCGGCACACTTGCCTTCCAGCTCGCAACATTGTGAAAATTAAAACCTAGAACAAAATGTTGAATTTACAATGTCATGTAGCCCTGCACAGTCTCATAAGTTTTCCTTCGAAGAATTCTTCCAGAGACTTGACACCTTGAAGGCCTTCTATGCCATGATCTGAGCATTGGAGATGTTGATTTTACGTGTATCATATCAACCAAACTATGCAATTATGCAATTTATCCACAAATTCTAGTTCAAAGCAAGTCGACAACACAGTGCGATCGATCAGATGTCAAGGTTTATATTCTTCAACTATGGCAGATATAGCAGGAACTTCACAACGCATTCCAGTACTACATCATCCAAGCTCCCTAATTACTTACGGTTAGGCCTACTAACAGTTGGAATCACAGCTGTCTATACACACCAAGCCCATGCCTCCTCCCCTGAACAACAACACCCCTCCTCCTCCACCAGCAGCAGGCTCTTCTCCAAACTATCATCCTGGTTCCACTTCCCCACCTCCTCCACCCCCATACCGGCCTCTATCTACCCAATATCCACCGATAAGCTTGTTTGTCATAGAAACCAAGGAGGCCCCGGCACGCATCCCATCATCCTCGTGGCATGTGGCAGTTTCAACCCCCCCACCATCATGCATCTCAGAATGCTAGATCTAGCTCGGCACGCCCTTATGGCCCAGGGTTATGATGTCTTAGGGTCCTACTTATCTCCAGTAAATGATGCGTACTGGAAGAAGGGGCTAGTGACAGGTATACATAGACTGAGGATGTGTGACAAGGCAGTAGAGGGCAGCGTGCACATCATGGCCGACGGGTGGGAAATTGAGCAGGATCAATATGTCAGGAGCTTGTATGTTTTGCAGAGTGTAGAAAAAAGACTGCATGATGCCTTTAATAGTAATAATAAGGATAGTAGTTGTGATGTGAATGCTAATGATGGGATTGATGCATACAATAGATCAGCAACATCCTTATCACCAGGATTTCTGCAGCGGCCCCCAAAAGCCACATTGGTATGCGGGTCAGACGTTCTCCACAGCATGGCCGACCCCAAACTATGGCGACAAGATCTCCTAGACGAGTTATTAGATAAACACGGCCTGGTATGTATCACTAGATCAGGAAGTGCAGCAGCAGCAGAGACTACCAAATTACTAGACGAGGTCTCCCCACACTCTCCCCTGGCAGTACATAGACATAAAGTTATTATTGTAGAGGAGAGGGTGCCCAATGAAGTTTCATCTTCCTTGGTGAGAGAAGAGGTAGGGAGAGGGAGGCCTATAAAGTATCTGGTGCCAGAGGGAGTGGAAGAGTATATTCAAGAGTATGGTTTGTATAGAAAATTGTAAGACAAATGTATGTTTACATGATTGGAAGGAGGACCACATGCAGCATTCCCTCTCCCCTGTAAGTGGGGCTCCTTTGGGGTGAGCAAAGGTTTGAGTTTTGGTTCCTTTAGACACAATCTCTCACACAGTAACGAATTGATGACAAGAATAACATTCCACAACTACGTAGACAGCCCCTGCCCTTACCCTCACATGGAGGTGGATGCAATTAGTATCATCATCATTACCTGGAGTAAATTAAAACAGTAGGATAGAGGTGGAATTTGCTATTAGCAAAAGAGAAAAGAAGAGGAGAAACGAAGGCTAAAAGTTAGTATATGCATGCATTGTGGTGGGGCTGTCTACTCTATGTTACAAGGATTGCCAGTCCTGTGTGGGTGGGTGGGGGTGGGGTGGGCAGGGAATAGTGTAATCACGTAGCATACACTGCGCACATACACATTCTTGTCTTTAAAAATATATAAGTAAGAAACTGGCGAGGAATCAAAGTCAGATACGAAATGGTCATTAAAAAGAAAGTAAAAACAGGTCACGCTCCCTTTTCCTTCTCTCTCTCTCTCTCTCTCTCTCTCTCTCTCTCTCTCTCTCTCTTTATTGATACGATGTGTGTATAGTTGGTCTGCTACTAACGAATGAGAGAGAGAAGTAACTACAGCAAATTCGTTCATTCATTCTTCTTTCTTTTTATGTCGGTCTAAAAACACATATCTCACCCCAAAAGTGACGGTTTCGTTCCATAAGGAAGGTATGACTCCAACTGCTTCATCAGCCCATCTAACTTAATCCCCAGCTGCTTATCTCTCTTAGCAGCACGCAACGTTACCCGTTTACACTCCTCCAACACATTGGCAAAGTTGCCTATTTTCAAATCACTTTGAAACACTGGCCCTGCAGCTGCTCCAGGTTTTGTTTGAGCCAGGTCCCAGCGGTACTTTCCTACAAACTCTTGGAAATCTCTAACCTTTTTAGCATAGTCAGCTCTGGCCAGGGGGTCATGGAGAATGGAATCTTGGTCATGATCTAGCATGAGGGCGGGAACTCCGAGTAGGCTGCCTTTGATGGAAGATGGTGCATCATTCCTTGAATGGTGAGGCAATGACGACGACAGTGATGACATTGAAGAGTGATGAGGTTCATGGTGTCTCTGATATAGATTAAGTTCCTCTTGTTGTTGCCTTGTAGCTTCATCTGCACCTAGTATGTATACACTATCTCTAATAGAACCAGGAATATCTAAAATGCTCTTACTATTGGATAATCTGCCTAGAGGCAAAACCGACATGACTCCCTCTGACCTCTCACCAACGTTGCCAGGACGGCTGAAAGCATTGATATGGGGGGAGACCCCCAGACCCTTGGCAGTGTATTCTAATCTTGAAACAGTTTGAACAAAATCATCAACCTTGCGAGCTCCAAAGTTGAGCCAATGCTCGTGTTTCTCGTGAAGTTTATGGAGATAGTTCAGATCTACATTGCTTTCTCCCTCTCTATTGCGATGACGCATTCTGGCTTCACATGTTTCAGGAGCTGCTTTCAGATAGATAAAACCCTCGGGGACGAGTTGTTTGTCAAAGTTGAGTTCCATTGAAAACCAAGAGTCGTATATGTTGAGTTCTATGTCACTCAAGTTCCCTGCTTCGTGTAGAGCTCTGACAAAGACCATTCTGTCACTGAAGATGGATCTTTCCAAGATCCTGAGTTTGGCATTATTGATGTTTCTAGTACTGCGGTCCTTGGCAACTCTAGTCATCAGTACCATGTGCTGGAAGGCGTACGCATACTTGCCTGGATCTTCGTAAAATTTCTGAAGAAGGTCAAGTGGTTTGCCATCTTGAGTACGCATGGTCTGCCATTCATCCACTGGTTCCTGGACCACAATGACGTCTTGCAATTCAATGGTGGGCTCAGTGAGGATGTTTAAAAAGGTTGATTTTCCAACTCCAATGTTGCCCTCTACAGCTAGAGTGACGGCAGTATTATGCTTGGAAATTTCATAGTCTAAGTTTTCTATATATTCTACTACGTTTCTGCAGTGATGAGCCTTGATGCCGACGTCTTCTTGTAAAAAGCGTTGGAGCTCATCTCTGTCGCTGTTATACTTGTTGTGAAATGTTTCTTGAAGGGCTCTGATTGAAGGGATGTTGTTTTGTATGAGTTTTTGAGTATAGACTGGGCCAACCCCACGGATGGTTTGGAGGTCACTAGAGGAGGGAGAGCTGCTTGTGGAGGAGGTGCCTTGATCACGGTGGGAAGGAGAGGCAGGGAGACGGACGTCGCTGGAGAATCGTCGATTTGATGCTGCTTGTTGGGAGTGAAAGAGGCTGGGTAGTTTGAAACCCGAGTTAGGTGCATGTACTTTAGAATGTGTTGAGGGCACAGGCTTTGAAAGCCTGGCTGCTGTAGCCCCTGAGGGCATGCTTGATTGAGACCTGATCTCTTGTTGCAAATACTGATAATTTGCTGCGTACACTCCTTTGATGATGCTCGAGATATCCTTTGGACGCTTTAAATAGCTGCATATAGAAATTTTAAGGTTAGTTGAGAACTAAATCGGGAAGAAACGAATCGGCTGAGATTCAAAGCTGGAAATTAAAGAAGCTTACCAAAGCATCCTGAAGACATCCTTCTTTTGTCTTTTGTTTGTGAATGGGTTGCTGCGCCGTTGGTGCAATAATTTAATCTCCCCAACGCAATCCTGGGTCACAGGAGAGACAAAGGTGAAATTCGGGATGCCGGCAGGCGAGGCGATGCTACAAAACAGTGCAAACGCATGCATAATGGCATAGATTTCGATTGTTTACCAGTGCACTATTTAACACAAGTACTGGCAAATGCAATATTGAGGGGCAGGCGGACAACCCCAAGGAAAAGCCATAAATAATTACCACCAAGATGGCCACCGCCAATGCCTTTGCTTTACTAGACGATGAAGGGACCCTTGATGCTGGTGCTTTAGCCGCCAAGCTTACAATTGAGTCTGCTGAGAAGAAGGCGGCAGAATCTAAGCAGCAAGGTATGTGTTCAGTATACAATTTCTTTTCAAGTTTCACCCATCAAGACTGGGAGATGGCAGCTTTCGACAGAGTTTTAGACCTGTATATGGAGAAATAGTATGCAAGTTGTATGCATTGAACATCCATATAGCCATTTTGTGCACGTTTTGTCTTATAATCAACTTAAGCAATGTTTGATGGAGATTGAAAATCTCCTTCTCTCTTCCTTCAACTCAACTTCTTATCCATCAACTTCTCCCAACTACAGCCTCGAAATCAGCTGCTCCCGCTGCCAAGGGTAAGCCCGGCAAGCCAGCAGATGCTGCCAAGACCAACAACAACAAGGGAGGCCGTCGCTCCGACAATGCTTTCGACGCCGAGGCAGCTCCCGACGTAAAGGGCCCTCGCAGCCGCGGAGGAGCCTCTCGCAGTGGCGGCCGTGGCCGTGACGCTGCACGTCCAGGCAAACGCGAGCATGACCGCCACGATGCCACTGGCCGCGGTCATGAAGTTGAGAAACGCCACGGTACTGGCAAAGGCAATTGGGGTGCCCAAGGAGAAGAGGCCAACGAGGACGGAGTTGCCAAGCTCACCCTGGAAGAGGAAGAGGCCAATGGGGCCCAAGAAGAAGAAGCCGAAGTCCAGATGAGTCTTGAGGAGTACGAGGCACAGCAGGCAGAGAAGCGTGCTGCCCTCAAAGCTCAGCGTGAATCAGCCTTCAAGGTCGACTCTGCCCAATTCAGCGGCATGAAGACCTTTGAAAAGCAAGAGGACGATGCTGGCATTGTATTGACCAAGAATGCCAAGAGCATTGGTATCAGCAAGGGCGTGCGTGAGAAGGAACTCAAGGCCAAGGATGTTATCACCAACGTCGGGTTCCGTATCGTCAGCGAGGCTGAACAGCGCCCTGCCAGAGAGCAGCAGCGTGGTGGTGGACGTGGAGGTGGCCGTGGGGGCTCTCGCAGTGGTGGCGGAGGAGGAGGAGACCGTAATCGTAATCGCGCCAATGGAGATAGTGGCCGTGGCAGCAGAGGTGGTCAGCGTTCAGGTGGACGTGGTGGTGGAGGTGGAGGCACAGGTGCTGCCATCAAGATTGACAACACCAGAGACTTCCCCACCCTTGGTTAGGACGTGGAGGAAGGAAGGAAGGATGTGTGATGGAATAGTATGTTGAGGAAAGAGAGATGTCTACCTCTCTCTCTACATATATATCTATGTATATATATATAAAGCGAGTATGTGTGTATGTATATATACCATGTATAGAGACATATAATGCGCCTGCTTAGTAGTAGCTTAAAAAATATAAGAAATAACATAATGCTGATAATATATCTCTACAGATTAGATAGGAAGAGGAACTAAGTAACGGGTTGCTAGGTTGACTGGTTGAGTTGGGCAGGTAGTGAATTAGGTATTAAGAGGGGGTGGGGTGGGAAAGGAAAGTAATATACGCACTCTCTCTGTCTCTCTCTCTCTCTCTCTCTCTGCCAAATCAAAGTGTGGTTGTTCTCAAGTTGGGTGCATATGTATTGTTGTCCTCCCTTCAGTTTTTCCTTTTTTTGTTTCTCAAATTTCCTGTTATGCTCTCCCTTTTTCCTGTTGTTTTCTTTCTTTTAATTTACAATCTCCTGCTTTGTCGTACATATAAATTTGACCAGGAGCGGCTCAATAATCGCAGGCACGGCTATTTTTTCCTGGGTACCGATGATGTTGGTGCAAATGGGGTACTATCTCTATATTCTGTCTGATTGTATTGAAGAAGAAGAAGAATCTTTAAAACGTCTGCTTTCAACACTATTGTTGTAAATGACATGGCAATTGCTTTAACTGTACTTTACTTTACATACTTAGTAATGGTATATGTTACTAGAGCAACATCACTACCGGGTGCCCGGTAGTATTGCAGGCTGTATAATGGTGGAATTGCGTCCCTTCAA
>Ga0209986_10003194_pt1 | contig 14512 bp, 11 predicted proteins | sample BlataG_FD_183168 | JGI IMG/M metagenome (GOLD analysis project Ga0209986, IMG submission 183168) | Deep subsurface microbial communities from Black Sea to uncover new lineages of life (NeLLi) - Black_00105 metaG (SPAdes) (version 2) | ecosystem: Environmental > Aquatic > Marine > Oceanic >...
TAATAAAATTTTTTAATCCTATATCCTTTTTATGAATTAAAAACCTCAGTTCACATAAATCTTTCATTTTAAAATGGTCAGAATCCTTATAGTTTCTTCACATTATAAAAAAAAATCACCAGGTGGTGCTTCTCAAAGTATTATTAACATTTTCGAAGTTTTAAAAGAAATCAGTCATTTTAATATAAAGTTTTTACATCCTTCTTTAGGAAAATTTAAGAATTTTTTACTTCCGCCAGATATTAGCTCCTATTTTTTCATCCCTAAAATATTACGTGAAATAAAGAAATTTAAACCCCATATTATAATAACTCAAAGGGATATTGGAAAAGCAGCAATAATATCTGGAAGAATTAAGAAAATACCTGTTATAAATATTATTAGAGATACCTCTCTGATTTGCCCTAAATATCTAGATATAGTTGACTATGGAAACTCCTGTCCAGGTTTAAAAAGTAAAGATATTTGTTATAGTTGTATTAATTATTGGAGAACATTAAGAGTATTATTAGGAAATAGACCAAAAGGATGGCAAAATAGTTTAAAATCAACTTATTCCACATTAGGATACAAAATTCTTTATTTTATATGCCGTATGCAATTATATGTATTTAACAAGGCCTCAATAAATTTAGTAGCTTCAAACTTAATGAAATCTATACTATCTAATAATTTAAGATCAGAAAAAATAAAAGTTCTAAATATAACACCAATAGAAAAAAAAGAAATACCCTCCTCTATAAACAAAAAGAATCAATTATTATATTTGATTCCAAGTTATGATGCTTCTCATAAGGGACTTAATTTTGTATTTAATTTATCAAAATATATCCCAAACAATTATAGGATAATTATTGTTGGAAAAATTTTAGCTCCTAATAAAATTAGAGAGTTTCAATCAAAAATCATTAATTATGGCTTTACAACAGGTAAACAATTGGATTATTTATTCCAAAGTTCCAAAATTACAATAGTTCCTACATTTTGTACCGAGGCTTTTGGAAGAATTATTATTGAAAGTATTATCAATAAAACTCCTGTGATATCTTCACCAAATTGTGGTGCTAATTCTTTTTTTGATATAAACACTCCAACAATTCCTAAATTAATTGGAGAATTATTAGAATTTGAGGGTTATTTAAGATATGATAATGGAACTGTAATAAATTCAACATACATTAACTATTTTTGGTATGAAAGTACTAATATAATTTCATCTGGATCTGTTTTTACCGATTCTAATGGTGAAATTCCTAATATTCAAATTCCCGATAATAGATCAAATAATTTAGATTTAAAACTTACATTTGAATCACCTCCAGAAATAGGTTATTCTGAAATATTATTATCGGATACAAAAATATTTACTAATATTTCATGTATTTGGGATTTACCTACAACTATTAGAGCATTGTCTAATTTGACAATCTCGGGGCAAGTAGTCTCTAAAACAGATCCTAATCTTATAATTAAAGAGAGACCAATAGAGATTTATTATAATGGTACTTTTTTAGCAGCAGTGCAAACCGACTCAAACGGGGAATTCTCTTATGCTCATTTACTTTCAGCTTGGAATGGGTCAAGCCTAATCACTCTTAGACTAGTAAATAATTTAGGGAAAAATGTAATTACGACATATTATATTATTATTGAAACATCCCCTCAACCAATTACACCAACCACGGATGTTCCTCCATTTTTAATGTTTTTCTTAATTTTTATTCCAATCTTAGCATGTGTTATTGGTGGATTAGCATTTTATGGATACCGTTACTATAAAAAGCAAGATAAGCTATCTAAAGTTGTAAATTTACCTCTTGAAGGCAAAATAATAAATCTGAAAATTCTTAAGGATACAGGAAGATTAGAAGAATCCTTATCCTACCTTTTTAACGCAATTTATATGGATTTAATAAATGCTAAGTTTGGAAGAACCCGAAGTGATAATGAAACTATAAGAGATTTTGCTATAATATCTGTTAAAAATTTAAAGTTATCTCCAACCACAATCTATCCCTTTATACAAAAAGTTGAGGAAATTATTTATGCTAAACCGTTTCAAATTACAGATAAAGAATTTTATAACACAATTAATTTATTTTCCCCAATATATTTCGAATTAACAGGCTATAATTTTGTATTAAATTTTTAATAAATGGAAGTAAAAACTATAAAATAATAAAAAAAAAAGTAGAAAAAAATTTAAAGTCAAAAAAAATTATAAATTAAACAATTTAAAAATTACACAAATTGGTAAAGAATATGGCAAAAAAGAAAAAATCAAAAAAAGGGCAAGAACCTGAAGTAGATATCAAGCAAAAATTTGAGAATGTAAAAGTATTAGTTGATACTAGTAGGGCAAAAGAAGCAATAGCATATATCTACCTTATTTACAACGATATAATAACAATAAAATTCAAAAAACCACGATTAGCTCACCAAACGATACGAGAATATGCGATTAGATGTGTTACCGAGTTAGATCAGAAGCCAGAATCCATATACCCTTTTATTAAAAAAATCGAGGATATTATATACGGAGGGGTAGAACCAACAAATAAAGAGCTAAATTTTACAGTTCAGTTATTTTCAAATTTATACAACGATTTAACAGGAAAAGATTTGCTGACCATAAGTTTTTAGTAAAAAAAACAACTATATATCAAAATAAGTAAAAAAATACGCATTATAGATTTTAAAATGTCGAGTGTTGGAAAACCACCAGGAAGTAATGTTACTTTTTCAAAGGGCATAATCATAGCGTTTTTCACTGTTTTTCTCATAGTCTATGGTATTTTTATAACTAATTTCATTGAATTTTATCCCTTGTATAATAGGGGCGAAGCTCTCCCATTTTTTATGAGTTATATCCCCCTAGTTTGTTACATTGGAGCGGTATTTTTAGGGTTTGGCCTAGTAATTTTTATTAGAAATACAACTATTCAAAAATCAAGAGAATTACAATCTCGCAAAAAAGTGAAAGCGGGGGCTGCGTATAAAGAGGCTTTGTTTTTAGTGATTTTTATCTTTACATTTATACCTTTATTTGGCTCAATAATCGATTCGGGGAAAAATGACCAAAATTTTTCTGTTTATAATAGTAATTGGAATGGTGCAACCGTTTTTAAACGCACTATTGAACTTGAAGGTTATGATGTAATGACTATTCAATCCAGCTTGAGCGCCACAGAAAGACTAAATAAATCTATTTTGTTGATTCTATTAGGACCTAATCAATATTATGATCCGGTATTTGAGATACCATATTTCATTAATTTTTTTGATAGTGATAGAAAAAATTCGTTGTTTATATGTCACGACCATGGAAGCACGAGCACGCTCTTATGGGAAATTTTTATTGCAGGTGGAATAGATCCCGATCTTCAAGGAGTCGTGCCCATTACGATATTTCCTAACGGTATATTACGTGATAACGCCTCATATGATACTAGTCCCGATTTTCCCGTAATAAAGTCATTCTCGCCCCATCCTACTACTGTTGGGATTAGCAATGTTATTCTCTCCCAAGCGTCTTGTGTTGTTGGAGGTCCGTTTATTTCCTATTTTGGATGGAATATAATTGGTTCTAGTTCTGAATATGGATATGTTGACAAAAATAACGACCATATGTATAATTTTGACGATGATTATATTGATTTAGGTATCGTGGCGGGAATGATCCCTGGATTTCCTGCTAAATGGCCACTTGGAGGTTATTCACAAGGGGTATTTATGTCTAAAGATGTTGGAAATTCAAGAATTTTCTTATCAGCTGATGCTAGCTTATTTAATAACGAATTGATTAAGGAACCTGGATATGATAATTCCCAGTTTGGTATAAATATTATAGATTGGTTAACATATGGCGAATCGAAGGAAGATTGGGTTGTAGTTTTTGATGAAGCTCACATACGACCAGAATATTCAAGAGATTTTACTTCAGCAGGAATTTTTGGGTTTATCACTCAATATGTTGTTCATTTAAGCACGAATCCAATTACAGCGTGGATTTATCCGCTATTAGCGATATATTCATTGAAGAGGTATTTACCTAAAAAAGACGACAAGAAGGAAAAAAAGAAGGCAAAAGAACAAAAAACTCAAGAAGAAAGAGAACGATTTAGAACTTCGTCCTTTTTTGCCGAAAAAATCGAGTGGTATAGAGAAAAAAGCAGATATGGTAAAGCTTTGACGCTACTCTATAGGAGATTAGAACGAAAATTAAATGCCCTTCTAGGCGGGCGTAAAATTACCACTCAAACTGTAATGGTAATGGTAATTGCGAAAGACCCAAAAATAACAAAACTTAAGATTAGAAGGATTGCTAAATTTATGGATAGAATTATAGCAATTAAAGAAGGAAGAAGCAAAGTAAAAAATGAACAAGATTTCGAAACCCTATTTTTTGAAATGGAATGGGTGGTTAATAACATATAAAGAATAATTCAAGGTAATTAATTTAAATTAAAAATAAAAAGAAAATATTAAGAATAAATTAAAAATATAAAAAAAAGAGATGTGATAAATAATGGAAGCCCCAAATAAAGCTAAATATTACGAAAGAGAAGAATTAAATGTAGAACCTATTAGAGAAATTGCCCAAGAGGTTCTTTCAGAAGTAAGCCGGGTCATTGTTGGATACGGAGAAATTTTACAACAACTCTTCATTGCTTTGCTAGTGAATGGTCATGTTCTCCTTGAAGGAGTTCCCGGATTGGGAAAGACGGTAATGGCAAAAACTTTTGCAAAAACGCTTGGAATCTCGTTTCGAAGGGTACAATTTACACCTGATCTTTTACCCTCAGATATAACCGGGACAAAAATTTTTGATCAAAACGAAGGTGCCTTTGTACTTCAAAAAGGGCCCCTTTTTGCAAATATAGTTTTAGCAGATGAAATTAATCGAAGCGCTCCTAAAACACAAGCAGCTCTACTCGAAGCTATGGCCGAAAGACAAATTACCATAGAAGGAGATACACTTCCTCTTGATAAACCCTTTATGGTAGTTGCTACTGAAAATCCGGTGGAAATGGAAGGTACATATCCTCTACCAGAGGCACAACTAGACCGTTTTATCTTGAAAGTCTGGTTAGATTATCCTAGTCAAGAAGAAGAAGTAGATATAATGAGAAGACAAATTTCTGGAGAGTCTCCTTCAGTAGTGGCTATAACGAGCGGAGAAGAAATACTTGCTGCTCAGAAACTAATGAATATGGTTTACATAGATGATAGAATCTTAAAATACATTAGAGATATTGTATTAAAAACTCGGAATCATCCTCAGATAGCTCTTGGATGCGGACCACGTGCATCACTTGTATTAATGAAATGTTCAAAAGCAAGAGCAGCAATTTTAGGAAGAGTATATGTAACTCCAGACGATGTACGCGCATTAATTATTCCCGCTATGAATCACCGACTTTTATTAAAGCCTGAAGCTGAATTAGAAGGTCTAGATGTTAAATCTGTGTTAAAGAGCATTGTTGAAGATATACCAATACCTATTTAATTTTTTTTTCTAAAAACATTGGAATAAAATCAAAATAATTTAAGAATGGAGGAATAACATGTTTGGAGGAAAAGGAAGGACTTTAATTCTATTTTCAGTTTTTTTTCTAACAGCTGGATTTGCATTTGAGAATTATTTTTTGATTTATTTCGCCATACTTTTGCTATTTAGTACCGTTATAAGCTTACCCCTTTTCTACTACCAAATGAACATAGAAGAATTGCGGGTACATAGAGAGCTCGAAAAAGAGAAAGTATTCAAAGACGATTTTGTTCACATAAAAGTTGTAATTGAGAATACTGGCAACAAAGGTTTTGATTTTCTGGAAATAAGGGATTATTTCAACCCTCAACTTTTTAGATTAGTATTGGGGGAAAGTTTTATTTCTACAAGAATAGGACCAAAAAAGGTAATAAAATTTAGTTATGTGCTGGAACCAAAAGTGAGGGGTGAATACCCTATAGGGCCACTATCTATAACGGTTAAAGATAGATTAGGTTTTAATTCGGTGGAAAGAATTGTGCCTGACAGTGTTTCAGATATACTGGTTTATCCTCCTTACGAAGATATAAAAAGAATAGAAATTTTAGGTTCTAAACGCTCTTTAACTTTAAATTATGGGCTACAAAGATCAAAACAGAAGGGTCTTGGCTCAGAATTTTATGGAATGAGAAGGTATGTATTTGGAGATCAATTTAGACTCATTGATTGGAAAGCGAGTGCTCGAACCCAGAAGTTAATAGTAAGGGAATTTGAAAGTGAAAGAGATGTAACGATCATGATATTGGTAGATTCATCGAGTTCTATGGCAGGCGGTGCAATAGAAAACACAAAATTCGAATACGCAATCAGAGCTTGTATGCTGTTAACTAAAGTGGCTTTAACTCGAAAAGATAATGTGGGCGTATTTTCTTTTTCAGATAAGAAAAATCTCCAATTCTTAAAACCCAGGAGTGGAGATGATCAATTCTATCAAGTATTAGATTTTGTTGCAAGAATCAAACCACAAGGAAAGTTAAGAATGGTTGAAGCAATGGATTTTTTTAACAGAAGGTTCCAAAAACGTAGTTTAATATTTGTTATTTCAGATTTAGAAGCAGATGTTAAAGAAATAGGACATGCAATTCGAAAATTGGCTCCATTTAATCATACAATTATAATAATCAATCCTTTTAGTCCCTGGTTTGAAATTCATGAAATTGATTTGTCGTCAACAGATAAAGCTCTTGCTGAAGCGATCAGTGAAGAAATGATGGAGCATATTCTAAAATTTAAACAAGAGGTAAGACATTTAGGAGTTAATATTATAACTGTTGGTCCAGATGATATGATGAGTCAAATTTTAGGTACATATATGGAAGCGAAGAAAAAAGGGAGTGCGTATTAAAAAATGACAAGATATTACATTTTAATTTTAAAAATTGTTAACGCGTTAATTTTTGTATGGATTCTAACTAATTTTTTCTCAATATTTCATTTTGACGAAGTTGCTACAACTTCAAGTGGAGAACTTGTATTAACTGCATTTATTATTAGTTTAAAAAATATGGTTACTTATCTTATTTTTACAGCAGCGTACGGCGTTGCTTATTTTTGCGTTCTTATCTCATCTTTAATTTTTTTAGCAGCACAGCCACATATGATTACATTATTAGAGCACTTTTTTCGAGGCCTATTAAGTCTTTGGTTTACATTCCCTAATGGGACAACTCCAGACATTCGTCAAATTCCTGATTTGCTCGGGCAAGAACTCGCTGTTTTTAATGAGAATATTTATTTAATAGCATTTCAAATCTTAATTATAATCTCAATAATTTACGCAATTAAAGCTTTTCTTAAAACAAACCCAAAGAATGATCTTATAGCCGTTGGTTCTATAGTTCTTATGTTAGTAATTCCTCTTATGGTGTTTGGATTTAAGGATATGCTAGATTTGTTTAATATGAGCATTCAATATTTGGAAGAATTGCCGAATCCTCTTGATATTTCTCTAGAGGAGATACCTATTGATAATGTATTTCAATTTTTTGTAAGTCCAGTTATACTTCTTGCAATAACATCTTATATTTATTTAGAAATGGCTTTTCAAATAAATTATACATACACTGTTACTAAACCGTCTTTAGAAAGAAGCCATCGATTAGAGGCGCAATTGACTATATTACAAAGCGAATCCTATTATATAACTGCAGACGTCGATAAAATAAAAGAAGAAGCTAAAAAAAGAAGAGAAGAGTTAAAGATTGAAGATAAAACTACAATGGGTATTAGCGGTTTTTTTGCGAAGACTGGAGAAAGATTTTCATATGTAAAGGAAATGATTGAAAAAAAAAAATTAGAAGAAGAAGAAAAAAAGTTAATAACCGCGGCATCAAAAACCAGAAGACTTGGAAGATATATGCATCGACTTTTCCAAGAAGATTTTGAAGCCCGTGATACTTTAACGGCCAAATCTTCGGCTCCTAAACCACAAAGTCTTGTGATTTCAACAATCATTAATTTTTTTTTCCGAGTTGGATTATTAGTAATTATTAGTTTTATTATTATTCATCCAAAATGGTTCATGGAAAATGTTTTTCAATTACCTCCCGCTATCGTTGAGAGCGTTGTGATGTATTCTCCTGAAACTATAATAATTTTATTAATTCCGTTAATGTTAATATTCCCTGTTATCTCAAAACTAATTTCTTTTATAAAACATAGGAATCTAATTATTCGACTTCAACAAGAAGGACGAATTAAAGAAATTTTGACTTCTGTAGGTGATTATGTTAAAAAAGAGGAAGTTGAAGAGGAAAAAGAAGTTGAAATTGAGGAAGCGCCAATACAAAGTACTTAAGACAAATTTCTATGTTTTAATATCTATTACAAACTGAGCTAATTCTTTCTTTTTTTCTAAAGTTACCATCATAGTATCAAAACAATAAGTATGTATATCCAATTTCTCTATTTCCGATTTTAATTTACAATCCTTTTTATCAATGATAAAATGACCAATAATCTCATGATAATATTTTGCTACGCCAACGCAAGAAACTTCTATTCCAAAGCATTTCATTAATTTGTCCGCTGGGCCCTGTACCGTTTCACCCTCTATAATGGGGCTAATTGCTATTACCTTTTGCTTAACATTTTTTAATGATTCTCTAATTCCCTCTACACCTAATATCGTTCCTATTGACACTATAGGGTTCGAAGGGCAAATTAAAACCTTCTTTGCTTTCTTAATATAATCCAAAATGTTATTCACTGGCCTTGCTTTTTTAATGCCTTGAAATTGTACATCAATAACTTTAGGTTCACAATGGTATTTAATGAAATATTCTTCAAAATGCATTTTTTTTAAATCCGTTGTAATAAATGTTTGTACGTCTTCATTACACATAGGTATAAGTTGAGATTTAATTCCAAATTTTTCACAAATTATCGAGGTTATTTCTGCCTTATTAAACCCTTTTTTAAATAAATCGGTACGATAAATATGAGTTGCTAAATCTTTATCTCCAGCATTAAACCATTCAAAACCGTAATACTTTTTCAAAATGCTTAAACAATTAAAAGTTTCGTCTTGAAAACCCCATCCCTTTTCTTTGTCCACTATATTGGCTAAGGTATAAGTAATGATATCTATATCGGGACACATTTTTAAACCGAATAATTCGATATCGTCTCCAGTATTAATAACAATCTTTAATAACGCGGGATCAATAACATTTGCTAGACCTTTAATGAATTTTGCGGCTCCAACACCTCCAGCGAGTATTAAATAATATTTATCGTTCATATTTATTCACATGATTAGTTTTTTATACTTTAAAAATAATATCTTTCAATTCTTTACGTTTGGGTATTTGTTGCGTCTTTATCGATTGCCCTACCGTAATAAATGCCATTGGAGTAAAAGTAGACGGTAGATTCAATGTATTTTTAATAATTTCCTTAGCAAATAAAGGAGCACAATACCAACAAGCTGCTAACTCTCTTATTTCAAAAGCGAGAAGCAAATATGTTGCTGACGCGCTTATGCTTTGCACTCCCATAACATATTCGTTTTTTTCTCTTTCTTGATCAGAATATTTCTCTAAATCTTGCGTGTCTAAACATAGAAGGATTAAATAAGGAGATCTTAAAAATTGATTTTTTGTTTTTTCGATTTTTTTTTTAATAAAATCTTTCGACTTACCATCTTTAAACAAATCTTTTCCTAGTTTAAAATTTATATTTTTTATTAAAATTTCACGCAATTTTCCTTGTTTCATTATAATATAGCGCCAAAATTGACCATTATGTGCGCTTGGTGCCCATCGCGCTATTTCAATGCACTCCTTTATTACATTTTCCTCTATTTTTTTATTACTAAACTCTAATTTATAACTTCTTCGTGATTTTAATAAAATTTCAAAATTCTCTCGAAATTTTGCGTCTCTAAACAAATCTAACTCTCTTTTTCTTAAGATTTGTTTTATTGAAGTATTTTCAGTTATTTTAAAATCGTACCCTCTTATAACTACAACTGGCTGTCCTTCGTCAGCTTCTCCCATAATTAATTGAGCTGCAGACGCTAAATTATCAACCTGGCCCACAATAGTACTCTGTAACTCTTTTCCATATAAATCTTTACTCCCTCTTTTATCCAAAATTGGATTTATGCCAGAAGCGCCTAAAGCTACGCCTACTGATCCTATCCTGAATGATCTCCCAAATGAATCAGAAATTATTACAGCAATTTTTTTTCCAGTTAATCTTTGGAGTGAAATTCTAATTTTTTCTGCTTCTTTATCTGAATCTAATGGCAACAAAGTAATTTCATTCTTTCCTTCAACATTCGATTTGTCAATACCCGCATTAGCACATACAAAACCATGGTGAGTCTCAACAATCATTACATGTTCAGTTTTTATTACTTCTGTAGATTCGTCTAATATAGCTTGGATTAATTCAGGGCTTTTTTCTGGTAAATAATTTTTCTTTACCAAGGGCGCTATTTTTTTATAGATTTCATTAGCTTTTTGACTTGGCTTAATTTGATTTAAATTCTGTGTCCTTCCAAGGCTTTTTGAAATTATAGTTTGGGCAATAACTAAAATATCTCCATTTTCTAACGCTAAATTATTTAATTTTGAAGCATTAAAAATAATTTTGGGAATATCATCGCCAGCTTTTATTAGAGGGATTTCCTTAATCGCGATTAAGTTAATTTTTTCTTTCATTTTCTTAAATATTCTTTATATTTAGAATTAGATTTGATAACTCTTTAAATCTGAAGCTTTACTTCTGGCAAATTTCTCAAATTCTTTTGGAATTGCACAACATGCAGATATAAAATTAAAGTTCACATCAGGATCTACTACTTTTATCCATTTTAAAGTTTTTTTTGAAGGAATTTCGATCCTCGTAATACCTGCTTGAATCGCGCATTTTTCTATTTCTACTTTTACAGCTCCCCTTGGTCTCATGCATCCTAAGGAAGTTTCTGATGTTGGAAAAAGAAATCTAATTATTGAAATAATCTTTGCGATATCTATAGGTTTTGGTCTAATGAATTTTGTTTTAGAACTCTTAGGGGGAATTAAAGCAATTAATACTATTAAGGAGGGATTTAATCCTGATTCTTTAATAAATTTTATTGATTCTAATTCTTTATGGAGTTTTCCGTAATGTAAACCAATACAGATGTGAGGAACTATATTCAATTTGTATTTTTGCAGTATTTCTATTGCCCTTTTATAATCCTCTAAATCTTTGTCTAAGTGGTATATCTCTTTTATAATTTCCTCATCCATGTTTATGTCAAAAGATACGATATCTACACCTACTTCGGCTAATTTTCTAGCCGTTTCTTCGCTGAGTAAACCCGTGTGCACATTTATTATTAAGTTCGTTTTCTTCTTTATTTTTTTAATAGTATCTAAAAAATTTAATAAAGGGACTGAACCATCAGGGTGACACCCTCCTGAGATTAAAGCTCCAACGCCATCTTTACTAGATAAATCCATTAAAAAAGCTTCTAAGTCGTTATTATTTAAAATTGATATCATTCCATCAAGGTATTTTTCATTACAGTGTTCACAGTGCAACGAACATTCGGTTCCAGTAATACTTATTGCTGGAAACCTTTTATTGGGGATATAAACTTTTAATTCATTACCAAAATTTTGCTTTTTCAAATTATATGCGAGTTTAAAAAAAGTTTCTAAATCTTTTGATTCAAGATTTATCAACTCTTCATAATCAATCCAAGTCTGGGTACCAGTTTCAAATTTCTCTAATAATACACTAATTTCATTCATATTTCTTTAACCATTCAATATTCGAATATTTCTGAATAACAAGTTCTTTTGCTAATTCCAATTCATAATCTGTATAAGTTCCTTCTTTTAATTTTATCCCTAATGTGGTTTCAAAACCAGCTTTCAGAGATAATAGAAAATCTTCTTCACTATAATAATTTAATTGATCCTTTATACCAATACATTTAGCAAAAACAGACTTTACCATTTTCGATTTGCCTACATTATGAGGTGCTTTTAGAACTGAATACATAAGTTCTGGATCGAGTTCTAACAAAATCGTTCCATGTTGGAGGAGAAAACCTCTTTTTCTGACTTGCGCATTTCCAGAAAACTTTTTTCCGTCTAAAAAAATTGCGGGACAATGAATAACTCCTTTTTCTGGTTGTAATCCATACTTTGCTAAACCCGCAATTATTCCTGCTTCTAATATTTCAAACTGCTCAATCACTTTCTTTGCATTAAGCTTTTCTAGAAATTTTTTAGGACACACAATAGAATATGTAATTTCGCGAGTATTGTCGTGAAACACCGCTCCTCCCCCTGTAATTCTCCGTACGACATTAAAACCCTTTTCAATAGCTACATTCGTGTTAACTTCGTTTGAAAGGCTTTGATTTCTACCTATTGACACTGTTGATGGTTCCCACTTAAAAAACCTTAAGGTGTTAGGAGATTTTTTTTCAATAACAGCATTTAGAATAGCCTCATCTAATGCCATATTCCAATAACCATTTCTGATTTCTAAAGGAATTAATCTCCATTCTTTCATACTTTTTCCCATAATCTTTAATGAACAAACTTAATTAAGGGTTGATAAATCTTTTCTTTTTCATTTGTCATGAGCTTTCTCGGGTAATTATAGATTGGTCCGGAAGGCTTTGACGTATAGTATGGACGGTTGCAACCAGGACATCCCGATGTTAGAAATGCATTGGTTTCATCAATAATATTCCATAACTCTCTTTTATTTAAATTGAATTTGATTATATCACCTTTAGCATTAAAAGTAAAATCTTTAAGATTTTTAAGTTGTTTTATAAGAAGGTATCGTCCGAGCTGTATTTTCCTAAAATCAATAATATCTGGTTGCTGTAGGTTTTCAAGCTTTGTTCCTTTTATTGGTGTAAATGCAAATAAACTCACTTTAATTTTTAAATTATGTAGTTCATTAATCAATCTCAAAATTTCTTCTGGCGTTTCTCCTAAACCAACGATCAAATGTGTTGTAACAAATCCTTCAGAAAAAATATCTAATGCTACTTTAAGATTTTGAAGATGACTATTCCAATCATAAGGACTTTTTACCGCTTTACCTTTTACATTATCAAAAATTTCAGGTGTAGCGGCGTCTAGAGCTATACCCATCCTCTCAACACCAATAAGTTTTAATTCTTCTAATTTTTCTCTCGACATAGGTGGCATAGCGACAGATATTGGTGTATTACTGTTCTTTTTAAGTTGAGTAATTATCTCCAACAAATCTTGAAAATTTTGAGGATAATTTAGAGTTTGAATGCAAACTCTTTTAAACCTTTTTGTAGGTGGTAAATAACTAATTTTTGTTAGAAAATCTTTAAAAGAAAAAACTGGCCAACTTACTCGCGAGAGCACCTCAACTGAGCTTTTTGATTCCCTGGCTTGTGAACAAAAACCACAATTTGCAATACAATGCCCCTCTTTATAAGTCATGATATAACATGTAGTTGGAATATCTTTAAATCTTTTACTTTGATATAATCCAAGCACTGAAGCGCTCCCAATTGAGACTCTAATTTTATCTATTGTCATTATTAAACCAATAATTTCTTTAAAGTAAACCTTTTTTATAAAAAAATGACTCAATTCAAAAAAAATTTATTGTATAAATTATTCAAGTTCATATTTTTATAGGAATTATTCTGATATAAAATGGAAAATACCGGATATAACTTTCAAAAAATCGAGAAAAAATGGCAAAATAAGTGGGAAAAAGAGAGAATTTTCGAAGTTAAAGAAGATTTGAGCAAAAAGGGAAAGGATAAATATTATGTATTGGAAATGTACCCCTATCCAAGCTCAGATTTACATATCGGACACCTTCGTAATTATTCAATAGGAGATTCTTTTGCAAGATTCAAAAGAATGCAAGGTTTTAATGTATTATACCCAATGGGTTATGATAGCTATGGATTACCCGCAGAGAATGCTGCCATAAATCAAGGAGTCGATCCCGCAGAATGGACAGACTTTAATATAAAATCGATTCAACAACAACAAAAGCACATAGGGCTTTCATACGATTGGAGACGAATGGTATATAGTCACGATCCTAATTATTACAAGTGGGATCAATGGTTCTTTATAAAAATGTACGAGAAAAGTTTAGCATACAGACAAGAAAGTTATGTGAATTGGTGCCCAGATTGCACGACGGTATTAGCTAATGAACAAGTTCTAAGCGGTAAATGTTGGCGTTGTAGTTCTGAAGTTGAACAGAAGTTCTTAATTCAATGGTTTTTTAAAATTAGAGAATATGCTGAGGAGCTTTTGGATGGATTAAACCAAGTTGAATGGCCAGAAAAAGTGAAAACTATGCAAAGAAACTGGATTGGGCGCTCCGAAGGAACCATCATTCGGTTCCCAATTGTAGGAGAGGATCGAACAATCGACATTTTTACAACTAGAGCTGATACTTTGTTTGGCGTTACCTTTATGGTCTTCGCACCAGAAC
>Ga0209986_10003195_pt1 | contig 14508 bp, 10 predicted proteins | sample BlataG_FD_183168 | JGI IMG/M metagenome (GOLD analysis project Ga0209986, IMG submission 183168) | Deep subsurface microbial communities from Black Sea to uncover new lineages of life (NeLLi) - Black_00105 metaG (SPAdes) (version 2) | ecosystem: Environmental > Aquatic > Marine > Oceanic >...
TCAAGTGTGTGGAAATAGCTTGCCAAGATCGAGACATTTGAATATATAAGGCATAAATTTTTTTGGGAACAGAGATACATGCCAACGATTAATCAACTCGTTAAAAAAGGACGGCAGAAGGTAAACAAGAAGATTAAGACCCCAGCCCTCAAAGGGTGTCCTCAAAGAAGAGGTGTGTGTATCAGGGTATATACATCAACGCCTAAGAAACCTAACTCTGCTTTGCGCAAGGTCACACGGGTACGGCTGACCAATGGAATGGAGGTTACCTCATACATACCAGGCATTGGGCACAATCTTCAGGAACACTCTGTTGTTTTGATACGGGGTGGGAGAGTCAAGGATCTACCAGGAATCAGATATCACATAATTCGGGGTACCTTGGATAGTTCAGGTGTAGAAGATCGCCGAAGGAGTCGCTCAAAATATGGGGCTAAAAGGCCCAAGGGGATCTAGGTTTTAGAGAGAGTCCTGTGGAGACATTAGAATGACGAGAAAAGCAGGGGTCATCAAGAGAGAGATCTTGCCTGATCCAAAATACAAGAGTGAATTAGTGACTCGATTTACTAATAGAACTATGAAGAAGGGCAAAAAGAATTTGGCGCAATCTATCCTCTATGAGGCCTTTGATATTATGCATCAGAAGACCAAAGAGGATCCTCTCTCGCTTTTTCAGAAGGCTATTGAAAATGTGAAGCCGGCAGTTGAAGTGAGATCGAGGAGGGTCGGGGGGTCCACCTATCAAGTTCCAACGGAGGTGAGAACGTTCAGGAGGAACACACTGAGTATTAGGTGGATTCTTACCTATGCTCGGCAAAGAGGCGAGAAAAGCATGCCAGCAAAATTAGCTGGTGAACTGATTGATGCTGCCAATGGAAGGGGTGGTGCCTTTAAGAAAAAGGAGGATACACACAGAATGGCCGAGGCTAACAAGGCTTTTGCCCATTATCGTTGGTAGAATTGAAATTGGTTTTGTTAGTTTTACTGGTTTGATCAGTTTCATTGGTTTGGTGCTTAGGGCTTTCAGAAATACATAAGCGGATCGCCAACCGAAAATCTTCTTCTAAGAAACCAATGGAGCTCCCCGCAGCAAGCTGCAGGGTATTTCGGCGAAGGCGAATAAAACCAATGCAACAAATTTAACCAATCAAACAGATATTTATATTGCCATTATTGGTAACAAGAGGACTTATTTTAAGGAGGTAACCACCATGGCCAAAGAAAAGTTTAAGAGGACAAAGCCTCATGTCAATGTGGGTACCATTGGTCATATAGACCATGGCAAGACAACCCTGACCGCGGCAATCACCCTCTGTTTATCAAAGGTAGGTATGGCTGATTACATATCCTTTGATGAAATCGATAAGGCACCAGAAGAAAAGGAGAGGGGAATTACCATAGCCACTGCTCATGTGGAGTATGAGACCGAAAAACGGCACTATGCCCATGTAGACTGCCCTGGTCACGCAGATTATATCAAGAATATGATCACCGGTGCAGCACAGATGGATGGTGCTGTGTTGGTTGTTGGTGCAGATGATGGTCCCATGCCCCAGACCAGGGAGCACATCCTGTTGGCACGGCAGGTCGGAGTCCCGAGCATTGTCGTGTTTTTAAATAAAACCGACATGGTTGATGACAAGGAGTTGATCGAGTTGGTTGACTTAGAGCTGCGGGAGCTGTTGACCAAGTATGAATTCCCCGGTGAAGACACTCCGATCGTGCATGGTTCTGCCCTGAAGGCATTAGAGTGTGGGTGTGGCAAGAGGGAGTGTGCCAACTGCGCGCCTATTATGGAGTTACTGGATGCCATTGATGAGTTCGTACCAGAGCCGGTGAGAGACACCGACAAACCATTCTTGATGCCCATAGAAGATGTGTTCAGCATCTCAGGTCGGGGCACTGTGGTGACCGGTAGGGTAGACCGGGGTCTCGTCAAGGTAGGCGATGAGGTAGAGATTGTCGGTATAAGAGAGACCGAAAAAACCGTGTGCACCGGTGTTGAGATGTTCAGGAAGATCCTTGATGAAGGAAGGGCAGGTGACAATATTGGGGTCTTGCTCAGGGGGATCAAGAGAGAAGGGGTTGAGCGGGGACAGGTAGTAGCAAAGCCTGGCTCCATAACCCCCCATACGAAATTCAAGGCAGAGGCCTACATACTGACGAAAGAAGAAGGAGGCAGGCATACCCCATTTTTCAATGGATACCGGCCGCAATTCTATTTCCGGACAACCGATGTGACCGCTGTCGTTACCCTGCCAGAGGGCGTAGAGATGGTGATGCCCGGTGACAATGTCTCCCTGGAGGTAAATCTGATAACACCCATAGCCATGGAAAAGGAACTCCGCTTTGCTATCCGTGAAGGTGGAAAGACTGTTGGTGCAGGAGTAATAAGCGATATCGTAGAGTAAGGTAATACTGATGAGGGATATTATCACCTTGGCTTGTTCGATGTGTAAGCAGCGGAATTACACAACGACGAAGAGCAAACGAAGAACTCCAGACAAACTGCAGTTCAAGAAGTATTGCCCGTTTTGCCGGACACATACCCTTCATAAGGAAACCAAATAGCAACTGTTTTTTACAGGCCAGTAGCTCTAACGGTTAGAGCACCGGACTCCAAATCCGGGTGTTGGGGGTTCGAATCCCTCCTGGCCTGCTATTTTTGAAGGGACTTAAGGCCTCTGCACAATAGAGCTGGCTTACATGAATGTATTTTTGCGGATCGCTTTTCTGAGTCATTGTCACAGCAGTAGGATATTCCAATCATGTCGCGCCAGGGCAGGCCCTGGCGCAGACCCGCCTGCCAGATGGCGGGCAGGCCTGGCTTGTAGGGTTGACAAGTAAGAAGTGGAAGCCCGCCTGCCATCGCTGAGAGCAAAGGGGACCGGCGAGCAGGCCACATTCTGTCAGAATAGGGGTTATGAAAAGGTCTCTGCTTCACTTTCAACGGAGGCACATTTTGAAATGTTGGAGGCACCACTGATTTTGTAACAGTATTGTATGACAAACTCGTAAAAAGTGTTTTGTGAACGAGATTGAGCATTTCGGGAGAAAAGCGCTTGAGATGTTCAGCGTTAAGAAATGCTAACTGTTTGAGGGCATTACACCGAGTTTTAGCATTTTAGCTGAACATCTTAAGTGCGCCTAAAATGCTCACGGATAGAGCAAAAGCAACTTTTTACGAATACATCATTAAATGGCTCATGAAAAAAAAGAAGGCCCGTAGAAAAAAGAGAACTGGCAAGAAGACACATGTCATGCCAGCTGCCAGTATTTCAAAACAAGGAAAAGCTGGCGTGGAAACAATTCCACAGAAAGAGGATCTCCAACCAGTACCGGCAAAAAAGGATGTTTTCAAGGCAGCAGATACCGGAGGTTTCGCACCAAAAAGATATTTCAACGTGGTCCGACAATTCTTGGATGAAGCCAAAGTGGAACTTAAAAAGGTAACGTGGCCTACAAGAAAGGAACTTCTATCCACTACAACTGTTGTTATTATATTGGTGATCTTAATTGCTCTTTTTCTGGGGATAGTTGATTTGGGCCTCGTAAAGATTATTAGAAATGTACTTGGATAATTATAGGTAAAGGTTAGGTGTTTGTGTGGAGTTACGGTGGTATATAGCACATACGTATTCTGGTTTTGAGAACAGAGTGAAGACCACACTGGAGGAGAAAGTCAAGTCCTTGGGAAAGAAGGAGTTTTTTGGCCAGATAGTTGTGCCGACCGAGCAGGTTGTTGAGTTAGTTAAGGGCAAGAAAAAGTCATCTTCTCGGAAATTTTATCCTGGTTATGTAATGATTCAAATGGCCTTGACGGATGAGACATGGCATATAGTGCAGGACATAGATAAGGTAACAGGATTTTTGGGTGGGAAAACTAAGCCCGTTCCGATTTCAGAAGACGAGGCACAGAGGATTCTGAAGAGGATGGAGGACGGACGGGAAAAACCAAAGCCGAAGTTCTTTTTTGAGGAAGGTGATGAGGTTCGGGTTATCGACGGCCCATTTACAGACTTCAACGGAGTTGTGGAGGAGGTAAAACCGGATAAAGCGAAGCTAAAAGTTCTCATAAGTATATTCGGCCGATCGACCCCTGTTGAGCTGGATTTTGTTCAGGTTACAAAGATATAAAAGGGAAACCATATGGCAAAAAAGGTGGCCGCAACGATCAAGTTGCAGGTAAAGGCAGGACAGGCAAACCCTTCACCGCCGGTTGGACCCGCGTTAGGACAGCACGGCGTCAATATCATGGAATTCTGTAAAGCCTTTAACTCTAGAACGCAAAATCAGGAGGGAATGACTATTCCTGTAATCATAACAGTTTATTCAGATAAATCTTTCTCTTTTATAACGAAAACACCCCCTGCCTCTGTTCTTCTCAAGCAGGCAGCAAATATAGCAAAAGGTTCTCCTGAACCAAAGAGAGAGAAGGTTGGAACTGTGACTGTGAGCCAGGTACAGGAGATAGCCAAACTGAAATTTGAGGATCTGAGCGCTGTTGATTTGCCGGGGGCCATAAAGATTGTTGAGGGTACAGCTCGAAGCATGGGAATCACCGTGGAAAACGAAGAAAATCATTAAGGTCTGGGAAAATATTGCTATGCCTAAGAGAGGAAAGAAATATACTGGGGCTGCCAAAAAGATAGAGAGATCAAAAAAATACAGCGTTCAAGAGGCTCTTGAATTAGCCATAGATAATTCGTATGTAAAATTTAACGCCTCGGTGGACATTGCCGTCCGGTTAGGTGTTGATCCTCGCCATGCCGAGCAAATGGTAAGAGGAACCGCCTCTCTTCCCCATGGCATTGGCAAACCAGTGAGAGTAGTCGTCTTTGCCAAGGGAGAAAAGGAAAAGGAGGCCTTGGATGCTGGGGCAGATCTTGTTGGCTCTGAGGATCTTGCTGAGAAGATCCAGAAGGGGTGGTTGGAGTTCGACAAGGCCGTTGCTACTCCAGATATGATGGGGGTAGCAGGTAAGCTGGGTCGTATTTTGGGCCCCAGAGGGATGATGCCCAACGCAAAACTTGGCACGGTAACCTTTGATGTGGCCAAGGCGGTCACGGAATTAAGGGCAGGAAAAATTGACTTCAAGGTCGATAAAGCAGGTATCGTACATACAACAGTGGGGAGGGCATCCTTCGGAGTCGATAAACTCTTAGAAAATACTGCCTTCTTTCTGGATACTATCTCGAGGTTAAAGCCCCCTTCCAGCAAGGGTGCCTACTTAAAAAGTATAGTAATATCAACCACAATGGGCCCGGGCATTAAAATAGATACAGCCAATGTGAGGGATCTTCTCCGGTAACTATGGATTGGTGGTTCAATTCTGTTTCCCGAATTTTTGGAGACCTAAGTGCTTCGATTCGCAAATACGATGACGTATTTTGCCACCTTGATTATGAGGTTTTGCTCACTCAGCACTAAGTCCTGAGTAAATAAGTTCGTCCTCGAACTTATGAATCGAAGGACTAAGCTGATTCCCATCAGTCCAGAAGAGGGGAGGTGATTTGAGCCTTTGGACAGGAATCAAAAAGAAGAAATCGTCAGAGGATTACAAGAAAGTCTAGCAAAGGCCTGTGGTACCTTTCTTGTTGACTACCAGGGATTGAATGTTGAGTCGCTTACCAAATTGAGACACGAGTTAAGGGAAGCCAACGTTGAGTTTCAGGTTGTGAAGAATAGACTCTTGTCAATTGCATGCAAAGGCACAGACACAGCTGTTTTGAAAGACTATTTTGCTGGGCCTTCCGCTTTAGCTATCACGCATGATGATATAACTGTGCCTGCAAAGGTTTTGACAAGATTTAGCCAGGACTATGAAGCATTAGAGATAAAGATCGGTCAGATAAACGGTCAAGTCATTGATTTGCCCGCTATCAAGAAGTTGGCTCAGCTTCCTCCAAGAGAGGTACTTCTTTCTCAATTGCTTTTCTCTCTCTCTGGCATACCAACAACCTTTGTGAGAGTCTTAGCTGAAATACCCAGAAGGTTGGTCGCTGTTTTGGATGCTGTAAAAAGGCAGAAGGAATAGATTCTTTGTTGAGACATAAGTGGTCCTAAGAAAGGTAATAGATGAAAATAGTTAAAATTTAACAGGGAGGGTTTGAGATAGAGATGACAGCCAAGATAAATAAAGAAGATGTAATTACGTTTATTTCTGATATGAGCGTTTTAGAACTGTCTGAACTAATTCAAGAGCTTGAGAAAAAATTTAATGTTTCGGCTGCTGCCCCGGTAACAGTAGCAGCTCCTGGTGCCGGCGAAAAAGCTGAACAGGCAGAGGAGGAGGAGAAAACCGAGTTTGATGTTATGGTAACGGCAGTTGGGGATAGAAAGATTCAGGTGATTAAGGTTGTTCGGTCTGTAACAAATTTGGGATTAAAAGAGGCCAAGGAATTGGTTGACAATGTACCGAGCAAGGTAAGAGAAGGTGTTTCAAAAGAAGATGCGGAAAACATTAAGAAGCAGCTTGAAGAAGTCGGTGCTGTAGTGGACGTAATATAGATTCTCAGTATGTGCTTTTGTCTTCTTGTGTTTATTTTACGTTTGGTGTATGTCCTCATAGCTATCTTTTACTGAGATTTGTAAGGAGATCATAAAGGTGAATAAAGCAGATAACGTTAGGTATTATCAAAGAAAGAATTTTGGGAGAATAAAAACGATCCTTGAAATACCTGATCTAATAGATGTGCAGAGACATTCGTACGAACGGTTTTTACAGAAGAATGTCTCGGCCGAAGAGCGAAAGGACTTTGGACTCCAGGGAGCATTCAAAAGTGTTTTTCCCATCCATGATTTAAATCAAACGTGCTCGCTGGAATTCGTCCGGTATTTTTTTGAAGATGAAAAATACGATGAGGAAGAATGCATCAGGAAAGGAATGAATTATGATGCACCGATTAGGATAGTCGTTCAGCTTTTGGTCTTTGACGTTGATGAGGTTTCGGGCACCAAGACAATCAGGGATATTAAGGAACAGGAAATCTATTTTGGCACCTTACCAATGATGACCGAGAGAGGAACCTTCATCATTAATGGTGTAGAGCGAGTGGTTGTCAGTCAACTTCACCGGTCCCCAGGTGTCTTTTTTGACAATGATATGGGAAAGACCCACCCTAGCGGGAAACCACTCTATTCAGCCAGAATTATTCCATTGCGGGGTTCTTGGATCGACTTTGAATTTGACGTTAAGAATATCCTCTTTGTTAGAGTCGATAGGAGGAGAAAGTTTCCAGCCACCATTCTCCTCAAGGCATTTGGCCATTCTGAAGAGGAAATTCTGCACCATTTCTATACTATAGAGAGGGTATTGGTTGATAAAAAGTCTTTTAAGTGTGTCCTAGATCTCAATAGCCTTCCGAGCCAAAAAATAACTAAAAATATACGTGATCCAAAGAGCGGTGAAATAATAGCGAAGAAAGGTGAGAAATTCAGCAAAAAGCTATGCAGAAAGCTGATTGACAGGGGACTGCAAGAGATACCGGTGAATTCAGATTATATCCTGGACAGGGTTGCTGCTCATGATATCGTGGATCCCCAGACGGGGGAGGTCTTGATAAGAACCAATCAAGTTTTTTCACAGGAAATCGTGGAGTCTATACAAGAACGGGGTATTGGAGAGATCGGATTATTGGTTTTGGATGATCCAGATATCAGTACGACTATAAGAGAAACTATGCTGTTAGACAAGATCATTACCCCTGATGACGCTATTCTTGATATTTACCGAAAACTGAGGCCAACAAGCCCGCCGACGCAGGAGATGGCCCATTCCTATTTTGAGAGCCTCTTTTTTAATCCTTCCACCTACGATCTGTCTCCAGTTGGCCGCTTGAAGATGAATTATAGGCTCGAGCAAGATGTTCCTCTTGAGGTATGCACCTTGAGAAGAGAGGACATAATGGAGACCGTTGAGGAACTGGTGCGGCTGAGCGTTAAAGAGGGTGCTGTCGATGATATAGATCATCTGGGAAATCGAAGGGTCAGATCAGTAGGGGAGTTATTGGAGGAAGAATATAGGGTAGGCCTGATTAGGATGCAGAGGGCTATCAGAGAGAGAATGAGCCTCCAGGATGTAGATACCCTAATGCCTCGTGATCTGATTAATTCCAAGCCAGTTTCTGCCGTGATCAACGAGTTTTTTGGCTCAAGCCAGCTATCCCAATTTATGGACCAAACCAATCCCTTGTCAGAGATAACTCACAAAAGACGCCTGAGCGCTCTTGGACCTGGCGGTCTAACTCGGGAGAGAGCCGGGTTTGAAGTGAGAGACGTACATCCAAGCCACTATGGTCGAATATGCCCTATTGAGACGCCTGAAGGACCGAATATCGGTTTGATTATGTCTCTCAGCACCTATGCTCGCATAAACGATTTCGGTTTTATCGAAACACCGTATCGGAAAGTTCATGATAGCATTGTCTCAGAAGACATAGAATATCTAACAGCCATGGATGAAAGGGACTATCCCATTGCCCAAGCCAATGAGGTCCTGACTGCTGACGGTCACTTTGTCAGGGATGTGGTAGCTGCCAGAAGGGGGGGGGGAGCATGTCTCGCGGCCGCTGATGAGGTTAGATATATGGATGTTTCCCCAAACCAGTTGGTCAGTATTGCTGCATCATTGATCCCCTTCCTAGAGCACGATGATGCAAACCGTGCCCTTATGGGGTCTAATATGCAGAGACAGGCTATGCCCCTTTTACAAGCTCGGTCTCCCCTTATAGGAACAGGGATTGAGAAAACCGTTGTAAGGCACTCAGGTGTAACTGTCATAGCCAAGAGAGACGGTATTGTTGAAAGCGTCGATGCCTTTCGTATTGTTATTCGATCGGAGAAAGAAGAGGAAGGTGTTGAGATTTATAAGCTAACAAAATTTATGCGTTCGAATCAGAGCACCTGTTACAATCAGAAGGTCATAGTAAATGAGGGCGATAGGGTTATGAAGGGCCAGATTATTGCTGATGGCCCTGCTATGGAGAGAGGTGAACTTGCTTTAGGAAGAAATGTAATCGTCGCCTTTCTTTCCTGGGGCGGGTACAATTTCGAAGATGCAATTTTAGTAAGCGAACGATTAGTACAGGAAGATGTCTTTACTTCCATACATATAGAAGAGTTTACTGTTATGGCGAGAGATACCAAACTCGGACCAGAAGAGATAACGCGAGACATTCCCAATGTAGGAGAGGAGGCATTTGAGAAACTTGACGAGAGCGGTATGGTGCGGCTCGGGGCTGAAGTAAGACCTGGAGATATTCTGGTTGGCAAAATTACTCCCAAGGGTGAGACTCAGTTATCGCCAGAGGAAAAGCTCTTGAGGGCTATATTTGGTGAAAAGGCAGGTGATGTAAAGGATACGTCACTCAGGATGCCACCTGGGGCTGAGGGCATTGTTATTGATGTACAGGTGTTTTCTCGCAAAGGCGTGGAAAAAGATGAAAGAACAAAGAGCATTCAAGAGGCTGAGATCAGTCAGTTGTCAAAGGACAAAGAGGATGAGACTGGGGTCATAAGGAGGAATGCTCAAAAGAAATTGGGAGTCCTCTTGGAGGGAAAGCGCCTCAAATCAGATCTGAAGCATCAGGAGAGAGATGAAATATTAGTAAAGAGGGGTCAGCTGATTGATCAAGAATGCCTGGAGAGGGTTCCTCCAGACCACTGGCAAGGGGCAAATATTGCGACCGAAATGGGAGCTATTGAAAGGATGGAGTCCATAGCTTCCGAGTATAGCCAGCAGGTTGAAGAACTCAATAAACTTTTCCAGCAAAAGATAAAAAGGCTAGATATGGGGGATGAGCTCTCGCCCGGAGTAATCAAGATGGTAAAGGTATTCGTTGCTGTAAAGCGGAAACTCTCTGTTGGTGACAAGATGGCTGGCCGCCATGGAAACAAAGGCGTGCTTTCCCTTGTACTCCCGGTTGAGGATATGCCCTATTTCGCTGATGGTACGCCGGTAGATATTGTGTTGAATCCCCTCGGGGTTCCTTCCAGGATGAATGTGGGGCAGATTTTAGAGACCCACCTTGGTTGGAGTTCCCATGAACTTGGGCGGCAGATAGGAGAATTGGTGGACACCGTGAGAGATGAAGGTCTCCTAAGAGCTAAGTTGCGAGATATCTTTTCCGAGGACTACGATCAGTTCTTTGCTGGTGTTTCGGATGAAGAGCTCAGGCAGATTGCTTCCCTTATGCGGAGTGGTGTACCCATGGCTACGCCTGTTTTTGATGGAGCAAATGAAGAGGAGATTGAGGCGTGTCTAAAGAAGGCAGGCTTACCTGTCAGCGGTCAGACCATTCTGTATGATGGGAGATCAGGTGAGCCTTTTGATCAACCGGTAACTGTTGGCATAATGTATATGATGAAGCTCCATCATTTGGTCGATGATAAGATCCATGCTCGCTCCATTGGCCCCTATTCTTTGGTTACTCAGCAGCCTCTTGGCGGCAAAGCCCAGTTTGGAGGTCAGCGTTTGGGTGAGATGGAGGTCTGGGCAATAGAGTCTTACGGTGCAGCATACTCCTTACAAGAGTTTTTGACTGTTAAATCGGATGATGTACCTGGCCGAACACGGATGTATGAAAAGATCGTAAAGGGAAATAATTTCTTGGAAGCTGGCTTGCCAGAATCATTCAATGTTTTGGTGAAAGAGCTCCAGAGTCTCGGTTTGGAGCTTGAGCTGAACGAGGATGGAGAATCTCAGATTCCTCTAGACTATGATGAGAAGAGGTAAAAAAGGAGAGAGCCTTGGAAGATTTGTATGGATTTTTTACAAAACCAAAGGATCCATTAAGTTTTAATTCAGTGCAGATCTCTATTGCTTCACCAGAGAAGATAAGAGAGTGGTCTTATGGTGAGGTGAAAAAACCTGAAACTATTAACTATCGAACCTTTAAGCCTGAAAGGGATGGATTATTTTGTGCGAAGATCTTTGGTCCCACCAAGGATTACGAGTGTCTCTGTGGAAAATACAAAAGGATGAAGCACCGAGGTGTGGTCTGCGAGAAATGTGGTGTCGAGGTCACCCACTCTAAGGTTCGAAGGCAGAGAATGGGGCATATTGAGTTAGCTTCACCGGTTGCCCACATCTGGTTCTTGAAATGCATCCCCTCAAAAATCGGTTTGCTCTTGGATATGACACTCAAGATATTAGAGAAGATACTCTATTTTGAGAATTATCTAGTCGTTGATCCAAAAGATACCCCTTTGGCGAAAGGCGCCCTGTTGACTGAGGAACAGTATCTCAAGGCCACAGAGGATTATGGAGACGGGTTTGAGGCTGGAATGGGAGCAGAAGCTGTTCAAAGGATGCTGAGAGAGCTCGACTTGGATGCGCTTTCTTCTACCCTAAAGGTTGAGATACTGAGCACCAAATCAGATGCCAAACGGAAAAAACTCTCGAAACGTGTTCGGATAGTCGATGCCTTTCGCTCGTCCAAGAATAGACCAGAGTGGATGATACTGAGTGTCGTCCCTGTGTTACCACCTGACCTCAGACCTTTGGTACCTCTCGATGGGGGGAGATTTGCTACTTCAGATCTCAATGATCTTTACCGCAGGGTTATCAACAGGAACAATAGACTGAAGCGTCTCCAAGAGCTCAATGCCCCTGATATTATCATTAGGAACGAGAAGAGGATGCTTCAGGAGGCGGTAGACGTACTGTTTGATAACGGCAGAAGGGGTAAGACCATTACCGGTGCAAATAAGCGGCCTTTGAAGTCCTTAAGTGATATGCTCAAAGGGAAGCAGGGCAGGTTCAGACAGAATCTGCTCGGAAAGCGGGTGGATTATTCTGGGAGATCGGTAATTGTCGTTGGTCCCGATCTGCGGTTGCACCAATGCGGACTTCCTAAACAGATGGCTTTGGAACTATTTAAGCCGTTTATCTACAATAAACTTGAGGAGAAAGGCCTGGCTTCTACGCTCAAAAAAGCCAAGAAATTGGTTGAAAAAGAGACACCTGAGGTGTGGGATTGTTTGGATGAGGTAGTGAAAGAACACTGTGTTTTGCTTAACAGGGCCCCTACGCTCCACAGGCTCGGGATGCAGGCATTTGAACCGGTGCTGATTGAAGGGAAGGCCATCCAGCTTCACCCACTTGTTTGCACTGCCTTTAATGCCGATTTTGATGGTGACCAGATGGCTGTTCATGTTCCCCTCTCTGTCGAGGCGCAGATTGAGGCTCGAACACTCATGCTCTCGACCAACAATATCCTCTCTCCGGCCAATGGGGATGCCATCATTGTTCCAACCCAAGATATCGTATTAGGCATCTATTATATGACCAAAGAGAGACCATTTTGTAAAGGTGAAGACAAGGTCTTCGCGAATGTTGAAGAGGTTAGAATGGCTTACGACGCTGGGGAGCTAGATCTGCACGCGTCCATAATGGTGAGAATTGATGGCCAGATTGTAAGGACTACTACGGGAAGGGTGATCCTCTATGAGATTTTCCCCAAAGAGTTACCTTTTGAGATGGTGAACAGGCAAATAACAAAGAAAGCACTGGGGGAAATCATTGGTCAATGCTATCGTTCTCTCGGTACCAAGGCGACCGTTATCTTGGCTGATAGGCTTAAAGATATTGGGTACAAGTATGCCACCATTTCCGGCATTTCTATCGCAAGAAAAGATATGGTTATCCCAAAAAGAAAACAGAAGATTATAGGAGAAGCCGAGGGTGAGGTAAAAAAGATTGAAAAGCAGTACAGCGATGGTTTGATTACGGAAGGTGAGAAATACAACAAGGTCGTTGATATCTGGACAAAGGCCACGGAGCTTGTTTCCTCCGAAATGATGGAAGAGATGGCTCAAGAGGGAGCGATGGACCAGCAAACAGATGCAAAAAAAGCTGGGAGCCTGAACCCCATATATATGATGTCTGATTCGGGAGCCCGGGGCAGCAAGGATCAGATGAGGCAGTTGGCAGGAATGAGAGGCCTCATGGCAAAACCCTCTGGCGAGATTATTGAGACACCTATTACGGCTAATTTCCGCGAGGGCCTGAATGTTTTACAGTATTTTATTTCTACCCATGGCGCCAGAAAGGGATTGGCTGACACAGCCCTTAAGACGGCTAACTCAGGATATCTGACCCGCCGATTGATAGATGTGGCCCAGGATGCCTGTGTTACCGAGGCAGATTGCGGTACTACAGATGGAATCTGGGTAGAGCCATTGACTGAGGGGGGAGAGGTGATTCAAGCTGTCTCAGATAGAATTTTGGGCAGAACCGCAGCAGAGGATATTCATGACCCCATAACAGGAGAACTGCTCCTCAAGCAAAATGAGGAAATAGATGAGGAGGCGGCGCAGAGGATCGAAAGGTCGTGGATTGAGAAGTTAAAAATTAGGTCAGTGTTGACCTGCAGGACAAAAAGAGGGATTTGTGGAAGGTGTTATGGCCGAGATTTGGCCCATGGTAGAGAGGTTGACATTGGGGAGCCAGTAGGAATCGTTGCTGCACAGTCCATTGGCGAGCCAGGCACGCAGCTCACGATGCGGACATTCCACATTGGCGGTACGGTAACAAGAAAGGTAGAGCAGTCTACCATTCAGTCCAGGAGTAGTGGAACGGTAAAATTCTTTAATCTCAGAACCGTTATTAATGCCAAACGGGACCATGTGGTAATGAATAGGAATGGGGATATCGGCGTTGTGGATGCAAGTGGAAGAGAGTTGGAACGCTATCCTGTAATATATGGAGCTACCATTAAGGCTGATGATGGCAAGGAGATACATCCCGGTGAGCTTTTGGTTGAATGGGACCCCTTTTCCATCGCCATTTTGACAGAGGTTTCTGGAAGGCTAAAATTTGGCGATATCTATGAAGGGAAGACCATGCAGGAAAGGCTGGATCCGGTAACTGGTAAATCAACAAAGGTTATTGTTGCATCCGGTGATCCGAACGTGAGACCACGGGTCTCTATCAAAGAATCGAGTGGCAAGACGATCCAGGTTCCTGGTCATTCAGGGGCAGGGGCAGCGGCCCGGTATTTCCTCCCTACCGGTGCTATCATTATGGTTGCGGAAGGAAATGAAGTCAATGCCGGTGATGTTTTGGCTAAGATCCCGAGAGAAACCACCAAGACTAAGGATATTACAGGAGGTCTGCCGCGGGTTGCCGAATTATTTGAGGTCCGAAAACCCAAGGAGCACACCCTGTTAAGTGAGATTGATGGAAGCGTATCGTTTGGAAAATATGTATCAGGGAAGAGGAGGGTGATTATTACTCCAGAAGTGGGCAAAGCTACTGAATATATTATACCGAGAGGTAAGCATGTAAGCGTTTTTGATGGCGATTATGTGAGGGCTGGTGAAGCCCTCATGGAAGGCTCGGCTAATCCTCATGATATCCTTAGGATAAAAGGAGCTAAGGAGTTATCTAAATACCTGGTTGATGAAGTTCAGAAGGTCTATCGCCTCCAGGGTGTTAAGATAAACGACAAGCACATAGAAGTGATTGTCAGGCAGATGTTGCGGAGGGTGGCAGTTAAGGATATT
>Ga0209986_10003196_pt1 | contig 14502 bp, 10 predicted proteins | sample BlataG_FD_183168 | JGI IMG/M metagenome (GOLD analysis project Ga0209986, IMG submission 183168) | Deep subsurface microbial communities from Black Sea to uncover new lineages of life (NeLLi) - Black_00105 metaG (SPAdes) (version 2) | ecosystem: Environmental > Aquatic > Marine > Oceanic >...
AAATTTAAAATCTTATGATATTATAACAACGCGGGGTGGAGCAGTCTGGTAGCTCGTCGGGCTCATAACCCGGAGGTCCTTGGTTCAAATCCAAGCCCCGCTACCATTATTTATAAGGGCTTATGTAATTATTTTTATATAAAAACATAAGCCTTTCTATTTTTATAAAGTGCTATGTATAGAATATAATATTCAAAGTGAAAAATTATTAAAAGTAATTAAAATAGCAATAATTTTAGAATTATGGAAAGCAAAATTAATAAGAGTGAAGATAATAAACATAAATTACGAATTCTTTTTGTTTGCTATGGTAATAAATGTAGAAGTCCTATGGCTGAAGGAATCACAAGGAAAATGTTAAAAGGAATTGCAAATGTTGAAAGTGCTGGTATAGCTGCTTGGGGTTATGATGCTTCACATGAAGCTATTAAAGTTATGAAAGATGAATTTGATATTGATATTTCAGAACATAATCCAACAGATATAAAAGATCTATCACTTAATAACTTCGACTATATAGTAACTATGGATTCTTATATAGATACCTATATTAAGAAATACATTAAAAAGTATTATCAAATTGAATCAAATAAAATTATTTCATGGAATATAATTGACCCATATGGAAGAAGTATTGATGACTACAAAAGGTGTGCTCTCACACTTCAAACCCACATCCAAAATCTCCTAACAAAAATTTAAATCTACCAATTTTTGTAAGAAATAATATATATATTGTTTTTCATAAATTAAGATTTAAATTATGGTATTTTTTAAAAAATTTGACATATTTAAGATTTTATGTTATTATATAAGTGGAATATATTTTTGTTATCTAATAATTAAATTAAGGAGTAATTATGAAAATACAAGAATGGCTTAATGAAAGATATGAAATTCTTTGGGATAAATTTAAGGAAAATGAATTTAATTTTGATGAAGCCGTTGAAGCTTTAAAGGATAAGATATATGTTAGTCCAGAACAAGTTAATGTAATTCTATCAAGACTCAGAAAGAAAGGTCTTATCGATGTCAAGTTTGATCCTGAAGATGCTCGAAAAAGAATCTATAAACTAAAGAGTAAAACTAAAATAATTTCTGAAACTCTAATGTTTGATAAAAAACGCTTAACAAGAAGTGATATAGAAACGCTATTAAAAAAAGCTGCTGATCTTATACGAACAAGGGTTGATTACACATTTATACTTGTACTTCTTTTTTATAAAAGAATAAGTGATAAATGGGAATTTGAATTCAATAATGCTTATAAAGAAGCCCTTAAGGATGACCTTAGTGAGGAAGAAGCAAGAATAGAAGCCAAGAATTCAATATATCATGACTTCGATATTCCTGATGATTATCTTTGGGAAAATATTAGAAAAGATCCAGCACGACTTCCTGAGAATTTTTCAATGGCAATGAAATTTATTGCAGAAAGAAATCCTGAATTAAAGGATGTTTTTGAAAATGTAGACTTTATACAATTTACTACAAATAGAGAGAATGTCGAAATCTTAAGACAACTTGTTGAGTTATTTAGTGCTAAATCATTACATAATGTATCACCAGATATATTGGGTGATGCATACGAATGGATTTTACGATACTTTGCACCTCTGAAAGCAAAAGAGGGTGAGGTTTATACACCGAGAGAGGTAATTAATTTACTCATTAAGATACTAGATCCAAAGTCAGGGGAAAGTGTTTACGATCCTGCAGTAGGATCAGCGGGAATGCTTATTTTATCCTACCAACATCTTGACAAAGAGGATGCAGATAAACTTTTTCTATTTGGTCAGGAAGCAAATTATAAAACAATTGCACTATCTAAAATGAATCTTTATATTCATGATATTAGAAATGCTCAGTTACTATTTGGAGATACACTTCTTAATCCAAAATTTAAAGAAGGGAATCAATTGAAAAAATTTGACATAGTTATTGCCAATCCTCCTTGGAATCAAGATGGTTATCATGAAGAAGTTCTTAAAAAAGGTGAATTTTGGCATGAAAGGTTTAAATATGGATTCACTACAAAACAGTCAGCAGACTGGGTATGGATTCAACACATGTTATTCTCAGCTGATGACCTAAATGGAAGAGTTGGTATTGTGATAGATAATGGTAGTCTTTTTAGGGGAGGGAAAGAAAAAATTATAAGAAAAAGTGTAATAGAAGAAGACCTTCTTGATGCAGTTGTTCTTTTGCCTGAAAAATTGTTTTACAATACTGGTGCACCAGGAGCAATTATGATTTTCAGTAAAAATAAACCAGATGAAAGAAAAAATAAAATTCTATTTATAAATGCAAGTAGTGAATTTGAAAAGCATCCTGAAGTAAGAAGACTTAATACATTAACAAATAAAAACATAGAAAATATATATAAAATTTATAAGAATTTTGAAGAAACAGAAGGGGTTTCAAGAATAGTTTCACATGATGAAATTAGAGAAAATGATTATAACTTGAATGTTACACTTTATGCTTTCCCTGTGGAAGAAATTGAAGAAATTGATATTAATAAAGAGTGGAAGGAGTTAAAAGAATTCGAAAATGAGATTAATGAAATTGAAAATAAAATTGAGGTTCATTTAAGGGAGATTGAGTGAATATGAATCAAGAAGAATTAAAGTTGATATTAAAAGAAGGTGAAAATTATTTTACTGAATTCAAGGAAAATCTCTCTAAATTGGATAGAGAAATCGTTGCATTTGCTAATTCTTCTGAAGGAAGGGTATTTTTAGGTATTGATGATGAAAATAATATCAAAGGCATAAAGATAACAAATAAACTAAGATCTAGTGTAAATGATATAGCAAGAAATTGTGATCCACCAATTGACTTAAAACTAGATTCTATAAAATATAATGAAAAAGAGATACTGATAGTAGAGGTTTTAGAAGGAAACAATAAACCTTACCAATGCAAGGAAGGATTCTTTATTAGAATGGGTCCTAACACACAAAAACTTAAGAGAGATGAAATTTTGGATTTCATAGTAGAGGTAAACAAAAAAACTTTTGATTCTTTAACAAACAAGGAATTTAATTTTGACAAGGATTTTGACAATGAGAAGTTTTCTAAATATCTTGAGACTGCAGGCATCAGCCCTGTTTTAGGTACAAAAGAATTATTGAAAAATCTAGGTTTATTTAAAGAATACGGGCTTACAAATGCAGGCATCCTTTTCTTTGCAAAAGATCCTCAGAAGTTCTCTCCACAGAGTGTTTACACTGCTATTGTTTATAGAGATGTGGAGGGAACAGATATTGTCAAAAGGGAGGAAATAGGTGGTTCTTTATTTGAGATTGTGGACAAGGTAATGGACTTTGTAGGGTTTTACACGAAAGCCGCATATAAATTCACAGGGAAGCCACAGAGGGAGAACATTTATGAATATCCTTTAGACGCTATAAGGGAAGCCATTATAAATTCTGTTATGCACAAATATTATCCAGAGCTAGGGCATAATAATATCATAGCCATATTCCCAGACAGAATAGAGATAGAAGATTATTGGATAAAGCCAAAAAGATTTATTTTAGGGCAAACAAAATTCAGAAGGAATCCAATTATTACTGAATTATTCTTTAGAATAGGCCTTGGCGAAAAAATTGGATCTGGGATAAGAAGGATGCAGAAAATTTGTAAGGAAGTGAATGCTCCTGAGCCAGAAATAGATGATCAAGAGAATTACTTTTATGTTACATTTAAGCCAAGTTATGAATATTTGAAATTTGTGTCTGCTGAAACCCCCCAGATACTACCCAGATACTACCCAGAAACTGTCCAGAAAATAATCACCTTAATTATGGAAAAACCAACAATAACCAGACAGGAATTGTCGAAAAATATTGGGATTTCAGTTAATGGGGTGAAATATCATTTGGCTAGATTGAAAGAGAAGGGCATAATAAAAAGAGTTGGGCCTGACAGGGGAGGATACTGGGAAGTTATGGAAAAGCCAATAGAAGAGTTGAAATTAAGATATTACTACCAGAAAACTACAGATAAAAAAATATTGTCACTACTAAAAAGAATTAAAAAAAATTGGAAGATAGAATACGAACTTTTAGATCTATCAAGAGATGGAAAATATGATCCAAAAATAGAAAAAGAAATTTATGAAAGAGAATTCAAACCAAGAGCTAAATTGTTAAAGAAAAGAACTGGAAAATCTATAAGAAAAGAACTTAGAGGAGGTAAAAGAAAAAAGCGCTATTATGTTTCCACTCCAGGAACAATAGCCATTGTTATAGAGGGATTTGTAGAATGGTGGACCCTTGGTGTTGAAGGTATTATCAAACTTTTAGAAGAAGTTTTAGATCAAGGAATAACCTATATTGAAGAGTTGATAAAATGAATCAAAAATTTAAATAAACAAAAATCGGAAAAATCCTAGAAGATTAGGAAGTTGCGGAGGAGGTGAAATAAAAATGCTAACGCGAAAACTTCTATTTAGTGATGGTATTTTGAGCGAGTTTCTTGAGAGTAGAAAAAGAGAACTTTTTCAAGAAATTCAGGAACAAGATGCTAATTATATTTTAAATATGAGTATAATTGACTTTTGCAATTATTTATATAATAAGTACAGGTTAGATGTCCCAGTTCTTGATGAAGAAAAGATAACTGTTGATCAGCAAGAAAAAGGTGTCGCTGTTAGCAATTATACTGTTAGATTTATACTTGACAGAAGCAAGCCTGTTTATTTGAAGGGTACAAGCATATCTTGTTTTATTCCTTTTAGTGGTGATCCAAATTTATTCAGGTATCGACCATCGCGTTTTAGTCTCAATCCTCCTAATGGAGTAATAAAAGGAAATGAATTACGTGTTTCATTCGATGGTATTGACCAAGATCCTAAAAAAGTTAAGCAAGACTTCAATAGCATATTAAAAGAGATTAAGGAATTGCTTGGCTGGGTTGAAAATAATATTAAACAATTCAATGAGAGTCTTGCAAAAGAAATTGAAACAAAAGTAAAACATAGGCGGGAGAAATTATTGAAGGATAGGGCACTAGTTGCCAATTTAGGTTTTCCTTTGAGAAAAAGAAAAAATGCTCCATTGACATACGTTGTACCAGAGGTAAGGAGAAAGATTACTACTAAACCTACTGCTTCCACAGCTCTTTACAAACCAGAACCAACACTTAGTATGGAAGATTATGAACACATTCTAAATGTAGCTAATAATATGGCTTTAGTAATGGAGCGAAGCCCAAATGCTTTCAATAGTATGAAAGAGGAAGATATCAGACAACATTTTCTTGTTCAATTAAATGGACAATACGAAGGACAAGCCACAGGAGAAACCTTTAATTTTCAGGGAAAAACAGATATTTTGATTAGACATGAAGGAAAGAATATTTTCATTGCAGAATGTAAATTCTGGGAGGGTACTAAAGGATTAAAAGATACAATAAACCAGATACTGAACTATTTGAGTTGGAGAGATACGAAAACCTCTATCTTTATTTTTAATCGAGGTAGAAATTTATCAAATGTTTTATTAAAAATACCCGATATTGTTAAAAACCATACAAATTTCAAGAGACAACTGGAATATAGACCAGAAACTGGCTTTAGATTTATACTTCACCACAAAGACGATAAAAATAGAGAATTATGCTTAACAATTATGGTTTTCGAGGTGCCAAAATGATAAAAATTAAACAAACCCAAATTGGAAAAATCCCAGAAGACTGGGAAGTTGTAAAATTATCAGATATAGGAGAAATTATTACTGGAACAACACCTTCAACAAAAGTTAAAGAATATTGGGGGGAAGGTTATCAATTTGTCACACCTACTGATTTCTCTGAAAGTAAATATGTACACACAACAGAAAGATATGTTACTCAGAAAGGTGCTAAGAAAGCCCGATTAATTCCTAAAGATTCTGTTATGGTGACTTGTATCGCTTCTGTTGGAGAAGTATCCATGACATTAAAAGAATGCATAACTAACCAACAGATCAATACAATAGTGTGTGATAAAGAAATAAATCCCCATTACATCTATTATGTAATGGTATTCAGAAAAAAAATACTCAAAAGATGGGCAGGAATAACCACGAGCCCGATAATCAAGAAATCACTTTTTGAGAAATTTTCAATACCACTCCCACCTGTCCCAGAACAAAAAGCCATTGCTCAAATTCTATCAACAGCAGACGAAGCAATCCAGAAATCTGATGAAATCATAGCAAAAACCGAGAAGTTGAAAAAGGGTTTGATGCAAGAACTTTTTACAAAAGGTGTTATTTTTGGTTTTATGTTTGATACAAATATTTTTGATGCTATTTTAGATAACAAAATAAGTTTAAATAAGATTCTTTCTAAATTTAATTATTATATTACTCACATTCCAGAAGATGAAATTGAAGCTATAAATAAACCCGAAAATTTAAGTAGGAAAAAGGAACTTTTTGAAATTTTTAAAGAACTAAAAAAAGAAGAAAAACCTACTGAAACTTTTTTCCTTGGAACTTCAAGTTTAGGTAAAGCAAAATTAAGTGAGAAGCCAACTGAATCTGCAGTTTGGGATATTTCTAAGTGGTATAAAGCTAAATGGGGAGAAGGGGATTTATATAATAATTTATTATTAAGACTTCAAGAACTTGATAGAAAATCTGGTAAAAAGAAATCAGAGAAAAATCAAAATAGGGATATACTAATAGCAGAGACATGCATTAAAAATTCATTAATTTTAATTACTAATGACGAAAATCTTAGGACTGTTACAAGAGAATTTAACGGACAAGCCATAATTTTTGAACAGTTCTTAAAGGGAGAATATAAGGAGTGTAAGGATTCTAAAATCGGAAAAATTCCTGAAGATTGGGAAGTTGTAAAATTAGGAAAGGTTGCTGAGTATATCAAAGGAAAAAAACCAGAAGAAATGACTGAGGAATTTAAAGAAGGTTATCTTCCTTATCTTTCAACCGAGTATTTAAGAAGTAACGGAAAAACAAAATTCGCTAAAATTTCAAAAAAGATTATTTTAGCTAATGAAAGTGATTTAATCCTGTTATGGGATGGTTCTAATGCAGGAGAATTTTTTATTGGTAAAAAGGGCGTTCTTTCCTCAACCATGGTCAAAATCCGATTTAGAATAGAAGATGTTAATCGAATGTTTTTATTTTATCTGTTAAAAACAAGGGAAAATTACTTAAGTGGTCAAACACGAGGGACAGGAATACCCCATGTAGATAGAAGTGTGTTAGATAGTCTTCGAATTCCACTCCCTCTCTTCCCAGAACAAAAAACCATCACTCAAATCCTCTCAACAGTTGACAAGAAACTAAAACTTGAAAGAAAAAGAAAGGAAAAATTTGAGAGAATTAAAAAAAGTTTAATGAACGATTTATTAACTGGAAATAAGAGAATAAAATTTAGAGGTTAAATCGAAATGTCTACATTTGATAAATTTGCAGAAAAAATGTTAGAAGACGAAATTATTGAGAAACTTCAGGATAAAGAGTGGAATTTCATTCAAGCAGATAAACTTGAGCGTGAAAGTTATGAAGATCCCCTTCTTATTTATAACTTTATTAAAAAGTTGCAGGAAATAAATAAAGACCTAAATTTGACTGATGATGAAATAAACAAAGTTTTAAATGAAATAAGGCTAACAATTAGTGGAATTGAAGGTGCAAAGAGAATACTAAATTTTTATAAGTTTGGTATCCCAGTAAAATTTGAAAGAGATAGAGTTGTGAAGTATGTTCAACTTTTTGATTATAAAAATATTGAAAATAATGAATTTATTGTGACTAGACAAATTTACTATAAAGGAAAGGATAAAATCAGGACAGATTTGATGCTTTATGTAAATGGAATTCCTATTGTTAATATTGAATGTAAAAATCCTACAGAAATTGGTGTTAGTTGGTATGATGCTTATAGACAAATAAAAGATTATGAAAAGAATGTTCCTGAATTGTATAAATATGTTCAAATAGGTATAGCTGTAGAAAGTGAAGTAAAATATTTCCCAATAATTCCTTGGCAAGAAGAAGTAAATATATATGATTGGCGGAAAGAGTCTAAAGATTCACTAGATTCTATTATTGAAATGCTCTCAAGGGAAAGGCTGATTGATATAATCAAGAATTTTCTCTTTTTTCGAATTGAGTTTGGAAATGCTGAAAAAATTATAGCAAGATATATGCAGTATGGAGCAGCAAATAAAATAGTGGATAGAGTTATTAAAAATATTAGAGGAGAAGAAGATAAAGATAAAGGTTTAATATGGCATTGGCAGGGGAGTGGAAAGACTCTAACAATGATCTTCGCAGCTCACAAATTGTATTATTTAAAAGAACTACAAAACCCTACAATAGTTTTTATTGTAGATAGAATTGAACTTGAAAGGCAACTTTATGATGAATTTTGTGCATTAGATATCTTAAAACCTGAAATTATTAGTTCAATACAGGAACTTAAAGATGTTCTTTCTTACAATAACTATCAAGGTAAAAAAGGCATATTTATAGTACTAATTCATAAATTTAGACGATTAGAGTTAAATGATTTACAAAAAGAAATAGAAAATTTCTCTGAATATAAAGATACTATAATGAATCGAAAAAATGTTATTGCATTTGTTGATGAAGGACATCGAAGTCAGTATGGTATTCTTGCTGCACAGATGAAAGAAATACTTAAAAAATCTTTTTTCTTTGCCCTTACTGGAACACCAATCTCAAAACCAAAAGTTGGAAAGGATACCTATCTTGAATTTAGCTATCCACCTGAAGAATTATATCTTGATAGATACTTTATAGTAGATTCAATAAAAGATGGATTTACAGTAAAGATCGTCTATCAACCTAGACTTGAGAATCTTCATCTTAAAAAAGACAAGTTAAAGACCTTCTTTGAATTTGAACTGGATGAGATCCCAGAGGAAATAAAATTTGATGTTGAAACAAAAATAAAAGAAAGATTAAATACCATAAGAGTAATTCTTGAAAATCCGAAACGTATAAAAGTTATAGCTGAAGATATTGCCAATCATTTTAAGGAAAATGTAGATGGTAGATTTAAAGCAATGGTTGTCACAGCAAGTCGAATTGCCTGCATTTATTATAAAGAAGCATTAGATAAATATCTACCTAAAGAATATTCTGAAGTAGTTATGACCTCTGAACTAAAAGATAAGAAAGTCATTTATGAATATGTAAAAGAAGCAAGAGAAAGATATGGAGGAGAAGAATTTAAAAGTCTAGTAAAGAAGATAATTGATAAATTCACAGAAAATGAATACCCGAAAATTCTTATTGTTACAGAAATGCTATTAACTGGTTTTGATGCACCTATTTTACAGGTTATGTATTTAGATAAATTATTGAAAGAACATAGGCTCTTACAGGCAATTGCCAGAACAAATAGACCTTATAAAGACATAAAAGAAGCTGGAGTTATAATTGACTATGTTGGTATTTTAAAGGAATTTAAGCGTGCTCTTGAGATGTATAGCACTGAAGATATACAATACGCTCTGCTTGACTATGACAACTTAAAAAATGAATTTACTACACTAATTAATGATGTAAATAATATATTTGGTCCACTTATTATAAATTATGATAGAGAAACTTTACTAAAAGCTATAGAAATTATTACCTCAGATTCTAAAAAAGAAGAAGAATTTATTGAAAAGTATAAAAAGATGAGAAGAATTTTTGAACTTCTTGGACCAAGTGAAATTAAACTAAAGTATTTTAAAATATATAAGTGGATTTCTGCTATTTATACATATTATACAAAATTGGTAATTAAAAAGCCTAGCATAAATACCTATGTTCAGAAATATTTTGATAAAACATTAAAATTCATTTACAAAACTACTGAAATTGAAAAACTCGAAAAAGAATTACCAATAATTGCCTTTGATGAAAATTATTTAAAAATACTCGAAGAAAAAGTTAAGAGTAAAAAGGAAAAAGCAGCGAATATTTTATTTACTTTGCATAGGCTTGTAAATGTTGAAAGACATAAAAGCCCTATCTACGAATCTTTGTCAGATAGAGTTAAAAAGATACTAGAACTGTGGCGAGAAAGAACTATAGATTATGAAAGAATTTATATTGAGGGAATTGGAATAATTGATGATATAAGTTTACTTTCATTAAGACAGAAGGAACTTGGATTTTCTAATCTTGAATATGCAATGCTTTTAACATGTGAACAAAAATTTGGTGAAGGTAAAACTTTAATAAATGAAATAAAGACGGTAAATGCTAAACTTCAGGAATTAATGTTCCCCGGATGGCTTACTCAGACAACTGCAAGGAAATCTATAGGAAGAGTAGTTCGCAGATTCATAAGAGGATTTAAAAGTGAATACAACCTTACTCTGGAAGATATTAATATACTTCATAAGAAATTAATTGAGAGTGTGAATAATTATGGAATATAAAGGGATTAGATATGAAGCTATATATAGAAACATAAAATACCCAAGACTGGAATTTAAAACTGGAACTTTGCAACTTATTATTCCTTATGGTAGGGATCCAAAGGATATAATTGATAAACATAAGAATTGGATTATTAAGAAACAGAAATTTATAGAAGAGTGCTTGAAAGAATCAAGAGGTAAGAAGATTTTGAATAGATCCGATGATGAATTTAAGAATCTTGTTTTTACCTTTGCTAAAAGTATTCCTTCTAAATTAGGGGTTGAAATAAATAAAATATTTTTTAGAAAAATGCGTACAAAATGGGCGAGTTGTAGTTCGAAAAGAAATCTAACTATAAATACATTAATGAAATATCTACCTAAAAGGCTAATTGAATACATAATGTATCATGAATTCACACATTTGATTGAGAAGCGACACAATGATAGATTCTGGAAACTGATTTCAAAAAGATTTAAAAACTATAAAAATTTAGAAAGATCACTCTTCGCTTATTGGTTTTTTATTAATAAAAAAATCTCAATATAGTAATTATTTCTAAAATATTGAATATGCTTTTGATACAAAATATAAAAATCGATTGAAGTAATTTAAATTTATAAATATATTAATAAATATTATTATTTTTTCCATAATACAAAAAAGAAGTATATATGACTAGACTATTTTGTTTAGGAGTTTAATAAAATCTAAAATTAGAAAAATTTTATATAAGATTTGGAGAAAGTAATGACTAATAACAATTATGAAGAAGGTAAAAGTGAAGTTGAAGATGTAAAGCATTTTGTTCAAATGATTGCAGACCAATATCCCTTTGAACCACAAATAGCTGCGCTTATAGAACTAGTGGCAAACTGCTTAGATGCTAAAGCTTCAGAAATCATAATAAATTTTGATAAATCTAATGGTATTTTAAGAGTTCTTGACAATGGTTTTGGAATGGATAATACACAGTTTAAAAAATATCACAATTTGGTTACAACAGCTAAAATAAGAGGTGAAGCCATTGGTTTTGTGGGACAAGGTGCTAAGATTGCTCTAAATTTTTGTCGCAAAATAATTACAGAAACACGATCTAAATCATATAAAGGATATTCAGTATGGCAACTAAGGGGGAATGATGCACCATATCAGATATATCACAATAAAACATTAGATTTAAATTATGAAGGAACTCAAGTTGAATTATTTTTAGATAATAAAAGCAGGAATTTTTATAACGAAGACCTAATAAAACAAGTTTTACAGGAACATTATTTCCCACTTTTAGATAGTAGATTATTGAAAGCGTATATTGGAGAAGTGCCTATACTTGCAGATGATAAAACTTCATTAAAAATTTATAAACCTATTTATGAAAAGGGATTAATATTTATTATTAATGGCAAGTTACTAACTATAAAACCTATTCAGAATATGATTGACAATCAAAATGATATTTCTATTACAGTTTATAGAAAACCTAAAGCTAAAGGTTTTTTTGGCCTTCTAAAGGAAGAGGTAGCTGAAGTTTTGCCAGGTGTTGCAATATGTGCATTTGGTAAAGTTGTTGAAAGAACTTGGTTTAAAAAAGAACCCTTAGAAAAGCAAAGAATTATTGGTTGGATTGAAGCTCCATATTTAATAAAAGCTGTTACAACTGATAAATGCCGATTTCAAAAAGGGAATAAAACATGGGAGAGTTTTTTTAGAAAAACGCAGATCAAATTTTCCAGGTGGCTTGAAAAATCAGATCTTTTAGAAGTTCCAAAAAGAAGAGCATTAGATTATATTAATTTGGAAAAAGAGATAAATTCTATACTTAAAAATATTCCAGAGCTTACTTTCTTTGGTAGTAAATATCAAAGAGATGTGTCTATTCCAAATATTAATGGTGATCAAAGAACAATAGGAGAAGGTACACAAAAAGTTCCAGGTACAAAAGGCGGTGAAACAACAGGAGAAGGAGTTTCTATCTATCCTGGAGATGAATTTGGTGAAGCTCCAACCCTTGAAACAGGTAATGGTGATACTGCCATACCTAAACGCAGAACTGTTAGAGGAGGTATAAGGATAACAGAGGATGAGAGACCAGATTTAGATAAAGAGGCTTGGTTTGATGGGGAAACAGTTACTATGAATAAATCTCATCCTGCTTATATGAAAGCAAAAAACACAAGATTGTTAAATTATCATTTTTTGAAAGCTGTAATCATGAGTCTTATTGAATTTAGTTTAGAAAAGGAACAGGAAGCATCATATCAAAGAGTTCTAGAACTTCAGCAGAAGTTTTTTAAGACATGGGGGGAGTTATAATGTTTAAAAATATAATGTTACCTGTCCAAATAAAAAAAGTGAAAGATCCAAATGGCAAGATGGTATTAAAGTCAACTGTACCGATGAATATTATTTTTGATAGAGATTTTGATGCTATTTGGCTAGAGAAGGAATTACTAAATTTTGAAAAAAGATATCTCTATCTTGTAACTTGTTTAAAATCTCTTTTAGAATCAATTAGAACCAAGAAACATGAGAGATGGAGGGTGTTATTATATTGGGAATTTGGTAATAAAATAGTGGAGTTTGTTGAGAATAATAAAAAAACTGCATTTTTTTTAGAAGCCCTTACAAAAACTTTATCAAGAGACGTAGGAGCTTCTTATAAGATGATTTGGCGATGTAGACGTTTTAGACTTCTATATCCAGATTTTATTAGGGTTAATCCAAATAAATCTTTTCATAGTTATCTTGCAAGTTTTGAGAGTGGATATATTTCTACAAAGAAGCAAGCTAAAAAAAGAAAAAGGAAAACAATTTAAAAAAACTTTGTATAAAAAACATTGCTTGATATAACACAAAACAATAAAATAAATAGTTTTTGTAATATATAAATTAGGTATTTTAAAGAAAGATATTCAACACAAAACTATTTAAATGAAATTTTAACTTCTAAACTATACAGGAGGTGATTTAGAATGAATTATTGGTTAACAGTTCATTGGCCTTTGCCAAAACATGAAAAGATTCCAAAAATAAGAAATGTAAATCTTCCTGATGGTTATAGATACATAGGAGAAGAAATGAAAATTGGTGACCTTATTTTCATTTATGAATACAAAACTGGTAGAAAATTTAAAGACCGACCCTGTGAACGAGTTGTTGGAAGGCAAGGTATTATTGCATTATTTAAAGTAATTTCTAAAATTGAGCCAAGAAAACCAAAACCAACAGAGTACGAAGATGGATCTAAAATTTGGTGGCGTTGGCGAATAAGAGCAGAATTTGTCAAGGAATGTTCTATATTTAAAAAGGATGTTTGTAAAGTACTTGGTTACTCACCTAATTATAATTTTAGGGGATTTGGTTATCTAAAAAAAATAACAAAAAGTCAATTTCAAGCTCTTAAATCAATGTGTAAATAAATATAAGATAAGAGGTTATTTCAAAATAATAATTACCTTTGTTTCTTTAGTATATTTAATCTGTAAATTAAGATGATTTCTTATTTTGTAACTTTACATTCTTGTGGATATTTTTAATAATTAATTAAAAAACATGTATATAGAGATAGTATATATCTACATTTTTATTTATTTTTCAATGTAAAAGAATATGTGCTTGTAAAAACAACTCTTAAATAGTTTATTTATATATTATAATAAAAATATAGGCGATAATATGAAAACCTTACATAAAATAATCATTGGAGATTCTAGGTATATGAAAGAAGTATCTAATGAATCAGTCCATCTTGTTATTACCTCACCACCTTATTGGCAACTAAAGGATTATGGAAATGTGAACCAGATAGGCTTTAATGACAATTACGAAGAGTACATTAATAATCTTAACTTAGTCTGGAATGAATGTCATAGGGTTTTACATAAAGGATGCCGTTTATGTGTTAATATAGGTGATCAGTTTGCTCGTTCAGTATATTATGGACGATATAAGGTTATTCCAATTAGAACAGAAATAATTAAATTTTGTGAAACTGTAGGTTTTGATTACATGGGTGCTATTATTTGGCAAAAAGTAACTACTTGCCATACAACTGGGGGAGCAACAGTAATGGGTTCTTTTCCATATCCAA
>Ga0209986_10003197_pt1 | contig 14501 bp, 12 predicted proteins | sample BlataG_FD_183168 | JGI IMG/M metagenome (GOLD analysis project Ga0209986, IMG submission 183168) | Deep subsurface microbial communities from Black Sea to uncover new lineages of life (NeLLi) - Black_00105 metaG (SPAdes) (version 2) | ecosystem: Environmental > Aquatic > Marine > Oceanic >...
CGGCCCAATGCATGCACCAGGCCGCCTTGAGAATTTAATTAACCCTTATCAGTTTGCCCCAAATAGCGTTCATGCGCAAGCGTTACGTTCAACCCATTCCATGACTCCACTGAAAAAAGGTCAACCGCGAGAAGAGGACCGGTATATGTGGGGGTACGGGCTGCGCCCGCACCCCCACATATACCCCTCCCCACTCCTCGAGGGTAGTTTTTCCAGTGCACTCATCCCATCAATTCTAAATGGGTTTAATATTAAAGCGCTAATAAGAGCGTGGGATTGAGAGTAGCTTATAACCTCTCCCCCTTTGTGTAATCAGGTAGCGCGGGTTAGCCGGGTCTGATTCAATCTTGCTCCGCAAACGGCTGACCAGCTTCTCCACCCTGGCGTCATCGATTTCACCGAGGTAATTCTCTCCCCAGACGCTGGTCACGATGTGGTACTTATCAGTCAACTTATCAAGACGGTCGCAGAGTAATGATAGCAGACGAAACTCAAGGTCAGTCAGCACAGGGATGCGGATACCATCTACCCACACATCACCCGAATCAGCATCAAGGAATACACCTTGAGCCTCAACTTCAGGACCGCGTGCTTTACGCGCCACGAATTCGGCAAAAATGGGTGAGAATGGCTTACCCTGCCTGAGGAGCGCCAACCTTTCTAGATGACGTAGTTGCTGGCCGGGTAGACCGGCCTCGACATCGAGGGCCAGGGCAAGAAGACTATCTTGTTCCTCGGAGGTAAGTTGGCTCCATATTTTCATACACTCCGCCCGAGCCTGTGGGTCCTGGTGGACAATGCTAGCCTCATCTCCTTCCCAATCCTTCGGCAATCTGGCTAGTACTTGTGCCGTCGCAAACAATATACCCGGATGCCCTCCAGAAAGATGATGACATATCTTCTTCCGCTCCGGAGTCAGCGACGGTAAATCGGATGATTGGAGCAGGCGCATTGCCTCATCGTCATCCAACAAGGGCATGGGATATATAGAGTGAGAGAACAACTCTGCGAACTCGTCTTTAAAAGTCTGGCCACGCAGTGACGGTAGGTTCCGCAAGGTCGCCGTGGCATAAGTAAGTTGTGTACTGAATCGATCACGCAAAGCACGCAGATTGAGAAGAGCTCTCTCATCCAATGAAGAATATATCTCATCGAATTCATCGATGAGGAGGCACAAACAGCGGTCCAATTGTTCACAAAGATCGGTCAATGCCAGGTTGAAGGACAAAGAGGCTGAGAACCCCGATTCTGATTCGGTAATCAATTGATGGTAACCGCGTAAGACGGTCGCCAGATCAGATGGCACTTGCTCAACCAAATGTTCAACCACAGAACGCAGAACAACTTCATAAAATGCTTGGGCTGATATAGCCACGGCTCGATTACAGTCCACATAAATCATGAAGGCAGGCCGACCGCCGGCTGCCTTATAGGCTTGCCCAGCCTGCTGGGTCGCCAGTGCCCGCATCAAAGTAGATTTACCGCTATTGCTGAGTCCAGTGATTGCCACACAACTTCCAGCGGCCAAATCGGTAAGTAGCCGATGGGCAAGAGAGGAGAACGGGAGATCGGTCTTCGACATCCTAACCCCTTATAGGCGAACAGGGCCAACGCGAGGTTGGCCCTGAGAGGGGCAAATATATCGCCAAAGAGATAATCAGCGGTATCATCCAGTGGCGGAACGAGTACGTAATCCGCGTGCGATGAAGACTACCACCAGCAACACACAGCCCAATAGAAGGAGTGTGGGTACGCCAGCCTCATCAGCAAAACCCGTTGCTGGTAATGCGGTAGATGTTGGTGTCAAATCTGCTCCACCCGCTAACGCATCCAACGTCGCTTGAGCAGCGGCCGTGGCCGTCAACGGCTCAAGGGTCGGCAGGGTCATAAAGGGCGTTGGAGTATCTGAAGGCAGCACCACCACCTGAGTAGGCGTGATCGTCGTTGTGGGCAGGGGCGTATCGGTTACGGATGGAATCGGAGTGGGGGTATCTTCCCCCGCCTCTGCCGTCTGGGTTTGCGCCACTGCAGTATTTTGTAGGATGATACTGGCCGCATCGGTTGCCCGAGCCTCTTGCTGCCTCGGCGCAAGGACCAGAGCGTATACGCCCAGGCAGATCATGCTCAAGACCAACAGGGCTCCGATGCCAGCCGCGGCCATAATGAACGTTCGGTTTGAAGATTCTTCCGGTAGTGGGCCACCCATCTCAAAGTCTTCTGCCATCTTCCCATCTCCTCACTCTCTAGGTCGACTTACAGCTTGCCGATTGGTCGCGCCGTTGGATTGAGCCTCCGGCTCGAGATTTCGGCGTGTTCTCAAACTTCGGCGAACTCGGTCGAACGCTCAAATCACAGGCTACACAGAAACCCAGTCGGCTGATTGTCTGCCTATTGCAACACCTCTAGATTCGCTATAGGCACTGTCGCAATGCTGCCTGCCTCTAGCTCGACCGTTGCGCTCATGGCGCGAATCCCGCTGGGGTATTGTGCAGTATGAGCAAGCACCTTTTGAACAATTCCCACCTCACCATGGTAAGGGGCGCGCAGCACTCGAACTCGAACCCCAGACCTAAGTGGAACCACTTCGTCCGGGAAACCCACATCGCGCGTCGCTGGGAGGGGGATAATTACCTCTGGACGTTGAATCTGGTATGGACTGGCAGGTTGGGCATCAATTGCTACCTCCCGTCCAACGTTGGTGCTCAGCAAGCTGAACGCCGGTGGGTTGATCGGTCGCTCACCGAAACCCTCAATGACAATAACTGAGTACGGCAGGCGTTGTGCAACTGGGATCAAGTCGGAAGCCAACCCGCCCAGGATCACCCCACGCACCGATAACTCTGTTGCTTGGTGCAGAGGCGCTGGGTGATCACAAATCCCTGCGACGAGCACTGCCCCACGCAGATTGACATCGAGCTGATCAGTCTTGAGTCGATCCACAGGACCTTCTCCCACTATGCGCATCACACCATAATCCTGTTGGCCGTTACCCCAAACCCCTTGTATCAGAGCCCCGGTAGTCTGAATAGTGACCGAACGGGTGCCATCAGTTGCAATTACCACTCCAGGGAAGCCAGCTCGCATTCTATATAGCTCCCCCCGGACCTCAAATAGGACCCGGCCACGAGAGATAGCGACAATGCGGCCATTAGCTGGCGCCCGTATTGTCCGCCGGGCGAGACCAACCGGCCCGGCTATCACCTCACCCGCGTCCACCCGATCGCCCTCATGTCGAACCAGATATTTACTCACCTGGCGTTCGGGGACACCGAGCCCATGGACAATATCCAAAAACAAGTGTCGGGGCGCAGACTCCGCTTCGGCCACTACATGAGACGCCTGCACTTTCTCATTCACCCGTACTGTCACCACGCCTGGAATGGGAAGAACACGCTCACGGCGGATGGTGGTCAGGGGTGTGACGTGGGTCACCGAAGGTAAATAGAAATTACTCATAGCTCAGCGTGAAATGGGTTGCAAGGTTGATGCCAAAAGCTCATTCGATCGCTCCGACATCCCATAGCCACTTCTGATTCAACTCCCGCCGCTGTCGAGCATCTTTTGGAAGGGATATCGGTCTACCACGGGCATCGATAATGAGGCCAACGACCCCACCAGCTACGCGCAAAGCTCCAGCTCTTCCTGGCCCGCCAAATCCTATGTCGATTCCCCGTTCAGGCCTCAACGTCAGGCGAGTCTTCTCACCTTGCGCCAATGGCAAAACCACCAATTGCCCCATCCGAATTTCCCCGCTCATATCCTGGCCATTACCCTCCCGTTCCAAGTTCAGTCTCAAGATTCGCCGCCCGTATCTCGCCTGTCCTACTGGGGCAACTACTGTTCCCAGGCTGACGTAGCTTCCAGATTCAAGCACCTGCACAGGGACAACCGGCAGTGGCCCAGCTGCGACACCCAATGCTGGGGTCAAATTATATGGATCCAGCACCAAAGTTGAAATGCCGGTCGGTTGCACAGCATCGAGCAACATCAACGCAGCATATCCTGGATGCGGGGCGCGCGCCAATACACCCCCGCTAGCTATAATTGGCTCGATTGGCGGCAACAACCACGAGGACCGCATAGCCTTATTCGCAGGCCATTCCTGCCTGGCGAGGGAGAGTGCTGAACGAATCACTTCCCGGGCCAGGGCGTACTCGATGTGCAACTCTTCCATTTCCATCGGTACCGTGCCCGGATGAAGAGCCTTGTTACCAATGTAATCGCGTAACCTATATTCCGGTACTTCGACTGGTAGCCAGCGCACGATATCAGCCAAAGTGCTGTGTTTGAGCAACCCCGGCAAAGAGGCTCCCAATCCTAAATCAGAACTAACGGCAACACGTAACATGCCATCAAAAGCGGCTGCAATGGTGATCTGACTCGCTCCAAGGTCAATCCCCAAAACTCCCTTATCCGGACCGTAGATCCCGCTCAAGTAGCGGACTACACGACCGAAGGCATCCGCCGTAGACATGAAATAGCCGCGCGACCATTTTTCCAGTTCACTGAAACCAGAAACGCGAGCGGTACGGATATCAGCTATCACTTCCGCCAGGCGCAAGCGAGCGGGAGCTAGATCCTCCTGTCCCAGGCTGGGACGCACATTTGGCGTCAAACTCACCGAAAGCCGCTCTCCAAAACGTTCCATTACAGATGCCCCTAGGTGACGGTTGCCGGCGAAAACAATCCGCACTTGCCTTCCCCCTGGCAGTAAGCTCGCAGCCACACCGACGGTCTCAACCAGTTGCAAAACCGAATCGCTGGCGCCGCCATCCGTCCCACCCGCCACCAGGATCAAGTCTGGACAAGCTGCAAGGATGAGATCAATCCGCTCCTCCTCCCGGCGCCGATCCAATAAACCTATCTCCCCGACAATCTCCAGATAGGATGAAGCTGCCAACCGCCGAACACTCTGAATAGAAACTCCCGGCATTAAGCCCACCAAGACTGTGCGTACCTTGGATCCAGCAGTAGCGGTGGCGACGAAAATATCTATACCTGTTCCTTCGTTGGTGACGGGCATAATCAACGCTTCAGACTCATCCACAAGTCGCCGTCCGGTAATCGCGTGCACCTTATCCAAAGCCATACGCACGCCTTCACTAATGTCGAAAAGTGGTGTCCCAACTGTCGACGGAGAACGACCAGTCGCGATGAGGCGATAGCGGCCATCGACCACATCAAAGAGATTGGCGCGCGTATTCACGCTACCTACATCCACCGCCAATAAGGTGTCAGCATCTAAGATCGTATTCATACGTTCATCACTAACCCGTCAACAAAGACGAGACGACATCTCTAAGAAATTGGATGCGCTCTACTAAAATGACCACCGTCGCCGCCAGTGCTCCGGCATAAATCACACCGAAGGTGATTGCGATGAACACTTGACCAATAACAGCTGCTATCCTCTCAAGTTTGGAGCGCCTCGCTTCACCGGTTGCGCTGCGGCGGGCTGTGAAACGAAAATACATCAATGTGGTAACCGTGGCTAAAAGCAGTATGATGGCACTGATAATACGCTCGAACCACACAATTATTTCCTCCCCGGCTTGAGGTAGAAGCGTACTCGGAGTAAGCGTGCCCATAGCAGCCAAACTTTGGGGGATCAACGTTCCAGTTATGGCGCCACCAACCACAACCGCCGCACCGACCCCTACCAGGAGAGCTAGCGGCAGACCTCCATAACGTGAAGTGGCAGGCGATACTTTAAGCAAGAGCAATAAGATCAGCAACCAAGGCACGATGATGGTAACAATGTTGGAGGGTTGAAGAATTCCAGCTAGCCCCTGAGAGACTAACGGATCGATCAGACCTGGCCAGATGACGTTATACCATGCTATGGATCCAGCATAACCGGCAGCAACGCCGATGAAAAGATAGACTGCCAATCGGAAAAATAAGTTATCCCCCAACAAATAACTGAGCACCATAACCGTCAGCAGGGCAGCCGTAATGGTTCCGACTAGGTCGAGCGTGGTGAGCTCAGCCATCGCGTTCGCTTCTCGTCTCAACTGCCCGGGGGCGCAATAACCACAATGCAGCACCATAGATCACACCGGCAAGCAAGATCAATTCAATAGTCAACATCCCCGTCCCGAAGGCATTCCAGCGAGCTATGGCGTTACCCGAGCGCCCGAGATACTGCTCGTAGTTCACAGCGGCGGGTAGTCCAGTTAGGATGCCGTCAACCTGAGGTTCGAGTGCTTCGTAGTAGGGTCTTATCATGGGTTCAGTGCCGACGCTGAGCACCATCACCAATGGAGTCTCACCTCTCCATGGGTATGCCTGTTCCACCCAGGTGCGGGCGCTATCCGTGCCAGCAGTGATCACCACCACCAAGCCAAAATCCGAAAGCTGCGATACACCTTCCAAAATCGGAGACTGCCAGCCCGATTGGCTCTCCATATCGCCTGGTAAGAGGAACCCCCTGGAGATGGTTTCGCGAGGAGCAGCGGCGAATAACTGTACCGCGATTGGGCCACCGGAGAGATAGCCCAGATGGACATAGCCCTCACCGTTTACGCCGACCCGGCTTAGCAGCCCTTCAGCTAAGAGGGGACCAGTCGGTCGGGTAGAGACGGTGACCACCCGCAGGCCACGCAGCATGATATGCTCCAGCAATGGACCAGCAACGGCGTTGAGTTCGCCGGCATAACCTGGCGTATAGTCAAAGACGGCCAACACCGGTCGCTCGAGAGATATACCTTCCACCAATTTAAACAAGGACTCTAGATCGCGCGGCATATAGCTTGGCAGGGGAAAACCCTCCCCAACCCTGAAGGACAAGATGGTTGGAAGCGCCACAGCAATGACCAGTAGGAAGCCAATCGCCCATCGCAGGTAGGGCACCCGGGGTCGATGCGCGGCAGCTGCCGGTCGCTCTCGTTCTTCCTCCTCTACCATCCGATGCAATAATTCAGCCTGCGCATATTGGCGTTCCGTCACCTCCAGCCGAGCAGCGCCAACGGTTGCGGCTCGTGGCATGGCTACTACCGGCTCAGCCATAAGAACGCCCTGCAGGCCAGCCAGTGGGCCTGCTGACTCCACGACTTGTTCGTCCACCGACTCGATCTCTACCGCCGACCGGAAGGTCGCAATCGGCCGCATCGCTTCCAACCACGAAGGTAGCGTTGCCGGCGCCAGATCTAACGAAGTATCTTCCGCCGGCACCTCTTCCGGAGGAGCTGTCTCCCTCAACTCACTTAGCCATCCAGGGAGTTCAATCGAATCCAGATCGATTCCAGACGGTTGTTCACCAATCGTCTCCTCCCCCTCATCAAGGATCAGCGCTGGAACGTGGGGAAGTTCGTCCTCGATTGGCGTTTCAAACTCATCAACTCTTTCAGCAGCCTCCTCCGCTTCGCCCACAACCTCAGACGGTAACTCAACCTCAGAGGGTGTTACTGGAGGAGCAGCCTCGGTCAGATCAGGCAAGATGTCGCGCGGTTCGGGAGGGGCCTCCTTATCCGCCATTGCCTCCGATGGGGCAATCTCAGAGGGCTCTAGAGATAGATCCATCGGCTCGATTGGGCTGATTACATGCTCCTCTACCTCTTCCTCGGCTAGGGTCTCTGCCGGAAGAGGTAGTTCCTCCGGGATTATCTCATCCGCTCCAAGGTCCTCTGGAATCAGTTCCTGCTCTTCCCTGAGCCGCGCCAACCAGTCATCGACCGGTTCAGCCTCCTCTTCACCCTCTGCTGCTTTGGTTGCTTTTATCTCTCGGATGCGTTCCAGCCACCCTGGTTCTGCTGCTTCCGGTTCCCCCACCTCGCCAACATCTTCGGAAAAAGCCGACAGCCAGTCGGGAACCTCCCCATCAGGTGGTCCTTCATCCTCGGTCGTATCAACTTCACGCAGCCGTCCGAGCCAATCGGGAGATACAGCCTCATCGGCAGTTTCTTCCGGTTCGATTTCTTCTTTAGGCGCTTCACTTTCAGCTTCCGCCCGGATGCGACCCAACCAATCCAGCCCTTCCTCCTGCTCAACCCCCTGTTCAGGTCGTCGCTCTTCAGACTTATCGGGCGGCTGCTCCTGAGGAGGCTGGTCGATAATCAACGGCTTAAGGCGCGCACCGCAAATGCCGCATACCTCGGCCTCTTCCGGGTTGGGTTTGCTGCACATCGGGCAGCGGACTTCAGCCATCTTAGTTAATCCCCATACGGTCGGTCGACCGCTAATAAGACACGTAGCCCGGTCAGGATTGCTCCCAACGCCACTCCGAGCAGGATGCCGCGTGCGCCTCCAGACGCCCACACTTGAGCGACCCAGTTTCTCAATTGTCCAAGCAAAATGTATGCATCGCTATCGCTCGCTACAAGCCACGGACCAGTCCCCAGTAGGACCAACATCACAACCACTACAAATATCAAGCTGAACGGATCTCGACGTCGGGAGACGAGACGAAAGCCGGCCACTGTCAGGGATATAGTTAATAATGCCATCAGGCTGGCTTCGACTGGCAACTGGATGTAGTTGAAGAGCATCAGCAATGTCTGGTTGTCCGGCCCAAACCACAAACCCAGGATAAGCGTGACCAGGAAGGCAAGGATAAGAACCGCGCTATAGGGCCATCCCTTCTCTTGCTCGCTAACCTTGCTCCAATGCACTGTTAGCAGGTTGAACAAACCCAAGAACAACGCCACAGCTGCCAGCAGGACTGACCAACGCATCAGAATGAGGCGCAGGGTCAGAATAACCTCATGGTCAATGAAGTAGCCCAGCAGGACAAATATTCCAGACCCAACCGCAGTTGCCGCCAACACCAGATTAGCCCTGACCTTCACAGACTCACCCCCAAGGCGTGTAGAACCGTTCCAATCAAAATCAGGGCTACAATCAGCATCCGGACCGCATCTTGAGCCCGTAGGCTGGCGCGGTGAAGTGGACCAACATTGAGGTAAGCGCCTCCAGCAAAGATCTCTTCACCTATCATTGGATATTCTGCCGTCGCATAGAGCAAAGCTTGCGATTGGGCATCATCAGTGCCAGCAATCACAAAGGCCTGTTGACGCTCGCCAAAGTCAGCCGCCAGCGCCCCTTCAGCACCAAAGGAGCCTGCCAATATGTGAACCGACACATCCTCAGTCGCGATTAAAATCGGAAGACTGGCCACATAGGAGAACGGCGTTGGTCCCAACATCCGTCCAGAGGTTGGACGATAACGCTCGCTAGCTTTAGCTCGTTGATAAGCCGAACGCAGCGTCTCTTGCGCCAACATAGCCATGGCGCCGTCGCCCGCAGTGACCACCACCGGTTTATCACTCATTGTGGTCACCGCCGCAACACGCGAAAGCATCGCCAGCCCAGCCAGTGCGGGGGCGCTATCCGAACCGATCACAGATCCGGTTCCCAGGGAGAGATGAACCCGCTCACCCGCTTCAACCGCGCGCTCTATCGCGGTCCCAAGCTCCTCGAAACCAGGTACTGGACGGAACACTGCCGGCCAGTTTCGACCTACAGCAGCAAAGCCTAAGAGCAAGCCAAGGAAGAGCAACAAGACCAATAGACCCACAATATCTATGCTGCCTAACACTCTTCCTCCTCCGTACGCAAGCGCTCCACCAATGCCGACACCTGGGTTGGATCCTCCAACAGACAAGCTAGGTCATTAACCGGGTTATCATACGGGCCAAACAACGGCTCTACCAGAAAAGCCGCTTGCGCGCCGAGAAATGCAAAGGGACCGATAGCCTCAAGCAAGAAGGCGGCATGCTCATTCAATCCCACTCGCCGCAGCCAGCTGGTAACCCGTTCGAAAACTGCTTCCCTACTATTCATTGTCGCGCAGTATAGCACAACCCATACGCCCCAGCCACATGCCACCGTCTACGGGGGATTTTACCCGGCCAGATATGATTCCTGGTCGGATTGTAGCCCCCGCACAAGGGCGGGTCAAGCTGATTTCGTTGCGTAGGACTCGGCTTAGGATATAATCCGGAACAGGTGTTCGAAAGGAACTTCACATGAGTTTGGATCTACCTCAGGTGCTCCCCCAGGTGCAAGATCTAGGCCGGGCAGCCGCCCATCGTGTCGAACAGTTAGCTGTTAAGCTTCCCCAAGCTGTGGAGATGTTTCGCCAGGTCGCCTTGATGAATCCTGAGCAATTGCAGGCTGGAATAGCCCGTGCCGGCAACCGCTGGCCCGGCGCGATTCCCACAGAGGAACCGCTTGATTTCATCGCATCGCCGCCCACTCTCCCGGATCAATTGAAGATAATCGGCGCTGACGGCTCCCAGATCTACCCTGACCGCCACGGACCCGCTTTCTATTTCATGATTAATATTGGCAGCATCATAATCGCTCACGGCAGTGGCAAGCCACCCCAAACAAACAGCCGACCGCGGATCTATTACCAGGATGAATATCTCTATGACCAGAACCAAGGCGCGATCACTAATGCCATAGTTGATGGATGGCGTGACGTAGCCGAAATGGGGGAATTAGCTCGCCTAGCCGAGGGTTGCCTTGGAGAGCCAACACTTGCATTGCTCGATAACGGCTTACTACTTTGGTTGGCGCTCCAAGTGCAAGAGTCAAAACGTCACACTGCCGATCGCATCCTGCGCGCATACTTGGATCACCTGGACCACATTCACCAAGCTGGCGCCGCCTTAGCCGGCTTCGTAGATCGACCACGCAGCACAAATGTGCTCGCTTTGCTCCACCTAGCAAATCTACCGCTTGAGGCCATCAACCAAGACACCCTTCGCGCCAATCAATACCGTGGCTTAACCGATCGCATGCTTTTCTCTCAACTCCTTTCATCTGGACAGCGTAGCTCCCGCTTCACCAACGCTTCACCTATCAATCGAGATTTCCAGACCGCGGGACACGAGATGCAATTCTTCTATCTAAACCCAGGAGGGGAGGGGCAAATCGTCCGGGTGGAGATCCCTTGTTGGGTAGCCGAGCAATCGGAACTTATGAATTTGGTTCACGCTGGGATATTTGAGCAATGCCGCGCCACAGTGGGCTTCCCATATGTCCTCGTGCGGGCGCATGAACTAGCTTTGATCACATATGTTGAACGCCGTAATCTAGACCAGATGCTCAGAAGATCCTTGCTGCACCACGGGTTGTTGCCGAGACTTTCCCATAAATCCCAGACCAAGAAGTGGATTGGAAAGCGACGTCGGCATCGACTGTGAAGGAGGACCACTAATATGCAAGAAGGACCCATTATCATCGGTCGTGTCACCCGCTGCAGCACTCTGGGATTTGTCGGCGCAGTACGCCTGCCCGAACCTGACTTGCCCTCCTTCGGAGCCTTTTGTAAGGCCGAAGCGCAGCACGGACACAGCCAAGTGATCGGCCTGATTTATGACATCAGCATCGAAGATGATGAATTCGCCCGTCAGATGGCTGCGACAGAGGGCCTATCACCCGAGCAACTCTCTGACCACCAATTCAACCGCCAGGTGCCGGTCGAGTTCAGCGCATTGGCCATAGGTTACCAAAGAGACAGCCAGTTCCACTACAACCTTCCACCACAACCCCCTCTCACACTCGCACCTATCCGCGCCCTCACTACGGCGGAGAGATTGGCTTTTACCCAGAGGCTAGATTTCCTCCCGTTGATTCTTTCCTCCCCTAACGTGCCCGTAGACGACCTGCTGACAGCAGCGCTGCGCCAGGCCGCCCAGGACAGGTCAGGTCTTGAACGTAGGAGGTTTCTGTTGGAGGCGGGACGCGAATGTGCCCGCCTGTTGGACCGAGATCTAACCAGGCTACATGTTGTCATCCGCGGTTTGGTTGAATAGGACAGCCAGATAGCAACTAACTACAGGAACTGACACCCCATCCATCAAGGAAGTTGGTCATGATTGAACGTTCGGAACTTGAAGACATTCTCGGCCCTCGGGTCGATGAACCCCCCCTTGGCATTGTAGTCGGCGGCTCACTCTCCTCCGGGTTACAGGTCAAGATCGACCCCCGCTTTTCAATGGAGAAGCTGGCTGTAGGACGGTATGTTGTGATCCGAGGCCGGCAGACCAACCGCAGATTCTTTGGCATCGTCACCGACATCGCTCTCGATGCCACCAACCCCGACATAGTCCGGCGACCCCCTAATCTCTCAGAAGACTTTGTCCTGGAGGTCTACGGCAGTGAAGTCGCTTTTGGCACACTGAACGTCAGCCTCATGCTCATGCTTGATGATGAGCAAGCGGAACCTCGTCCAGTTAAAACCATCCCCTCGCACTTCTCGCCCACCTTCGAGGCCTCCGCTCAGGACGTTGAGCGCGTTTTCGGCGAGGAAGACGAAACGCACTTCTATGTTGGCACCCCGCTAGACATGGAACAGGTGCAGGTCAATCTCGATCTAGCCCGCTTTGTCGAACGCTCCTCAGGAGTGTTTGGCAAGAGTGGAACTGGTAAGTCCTTCATCACTCGAACCGTGCTGGCGGGGATCATCAAGTCCGGTTTGGCGGCGACACTGATATTCGACATGCACAACGATTATGGCTGGGCGGTGAAAGACGAAATCGGTCGCGAATTTAAGGGGCTGCGTCAGCTATTCCCCGACGGGCGAGTGAGCGTGGTCACCCTGGATGAGGACACTTCCCGCGCTCGCGGCAGTAAGATCGATCGGGTTCTGAAAATCGGATATGAACAGATTGAGCCGGAGGATGTTGAGATGCTCTCCAGCTTGCTGGGCCTGAGCGACATCCAGACTGGGGCCCTTTACTACCTGCGTCGCACATTAGGGCCTTCGTGGATCGCCAAGCTACTGGAGATAGAAAAGGCGGATGAGGAATTGCAGGATCTCATCGAAAGTGGGCGTATCGTCGCCGGCACGCTGGGCGCCATTCAACGAAAATTTGAATTCTTCCGCCGCATGGGCTTTCTCATTCCTGGTCGGGGCGACGATGCCGTGGAGGATATCTTTCTTAGACTAAGCAATGGCACCAACGTGGTGCTGGAATTTGGTAACTACGGTAATACAATGGCGGCATACATCTTGGTGGCCAACTACCTAACCCGTCGAATCCATGGTCGTTACGTACACCAAAAAAACCTTGCCAGTGGAGGTAAAGCCGACGAACCTAAACCACTGGTGATCGTCATCGAGGAGGCGCATAAGTTCCTCGATCCCAAAATCGCCAGCCACACCATCTTCGGCACTATCGCCCGCGAGCTGCGTAAGTACAACGTTACCTTACTCATCGTAGACCAGCGACCGAGCGGTATTGACGATGAGGTCATGAGCCAGATTGGCACCCGGGTGACATGCCTGCTGGACAATGAAGCCGACATCCGCGCTGCATTCTCTGGCGTGAGCGGGGCAAGCGCCCTGCGGGAGGTGCTGGCCCGGTTGGACACCCGCCAACAAGCACTGATCCTTGGTCATGCTGTACCGATGCCTGTCGTCGTTCGAACTCGCGATTACGATCAGTCCTTCTACACAGCTATCGGAGTCGCAGATGCTAATAGCCTTAGAGATCGAGCAAAGAAGGGCTCTGAAACCTTGTTCGGCGAGTAGAGAATAGGGATTCAGGAGTAGGGATCAGGGAACCACCACTCCGGTGGTGTCATCGCTCATAATCATCGGTCTTAATCTATTTCCTTTCCGGATAGGTTGTGTAGTGTTCAAGCTTAGTTCCAGACCCCTAGGCTGAGCATGCAGACTCCTAATGTCCATAGTGGGTGAGTTTAATACGTGGCTTCTCGCCTGGTGGATCTATGGCCCTTAGATGCCTTTATTGAATATGACATTGCTTTATACGAACATATGTGCTATTCTATGGTAGAAATGGATAGACTTCAGAAGCTTGCCTTGTCGGCGCAGGCGACTATGTTCGAAGCGGTTGGGGAAGATCGATTGAACAGTTGCCCACTCCCCCACCATAGCCGGGACTTTGGCTACACCCCCGCCGAGTTGTGCGACCGCTATGGCAGTACTGAGGGATTGCGTTGGATTGAGGTCAGTAGCCGGCGCATGCCGATCTATTTGACCTCCGTACCCGGCGGTCGGCGAGTGCCTTTGCTCAAAGCTATGCTCACCACTGCCTGCGAACGCGGCTGTCACTACTGTTTCTTCCACTTCAGCCGTAACTTCCGGCGAGTCACCTTTAAACCAGATGAACTCGCTAGAGCATTTCATGCCATCCACCGTGCAGGACTGGTGGATGGCCTATTTCTCTCATCCGGAGTTTTCGCCGGAGGCGCAAACACGCAGAACCACTTGCTCGATACGGCTGATATTCTTCGACACAAACTAGGCTATCGAGGTTATTTACACCTGAAGATCATGCCCGGTGCTGAACGCGGCCAAGTTCTACGGGCTATGCAGCTTGCCGACCGGGTATCGGTCAACTTGGAGGCTCCAAACTCCAAACGCCTCGCCTGCCTCGCTCCAACCAAACACTTCGCCAACGAACTCCTCCAGCCGCTGCGCTGGATAGAAGAAATTCGTCGTGATATACCACCTAATCAAGGATGGGGTGGTCGCTGGCCGTCAAGCACCACCCAGTTCGTCGTCGGCGCAGCCGGGGAGAGCG
>Ga0209986_10003198_pt1 | contig 14496 bp, 13 predicted proteins | sample BlataG_FD_183168 | JGI IMG/M metagenome (GOLD analysis project Ga0209986, IMG submission 183168) | Deep subsurface microbial communities from Black Sea to uncover new lineages of life (NeLLi) - Black_00105 metaG (SPAdes) (version 2) | ecosystem: Environmental > Aquatic > Marine > Oceanic >...
CTGGACCGGGGGGAAATGGAACTTACCGCTTCCGCAGCAGCTTCTCTTGCAACACGGTCGTCTTCAGTCTGGGGTACTCTACTTCGCACTGCAATGTGCGAATCTGGGTCTGTGCTGCCCCCGCAGCAAGAAAAACAAGCACCCATCTTAGTTTACTTATTTGACAACGCAATTGCTTTCTGAAATAGAAGAAAGAAAGAGTGAGGAGTTGTGTTTGTGCCGACGGTTGGGAGATGGACAGTGACGGTGACATTAAGCTCTCCCTTAGAGAATGAAGACCCCAACGTACCTGATTTTCTAACTTGTTTCTGTTGACGTGCAGCTGGTTCTACAACGGCTGCAACCTTCTCCTCTCGATGCAGATGCTTGATAGTGAGAAGGATTTGTGAGTGGAGTTTTACTCGTTTCTCTCTACTCTCGGGCTTGTATTCTCGAGAAGAGTACACGCAAGTTTTAACACGTCCTTATATTTCTTCTATATCCAAATCAATTGGTTCGCCGTCCCTTTTAGCTACCTCCTTTTGCTTCATTTTCCTTCCCCTTGGTCCGCTAGGCACCGCCTCTTCTTGCTGTTCTTCCACCAACATCATCGCAGCCTCTGCCATACTCGTACTCCCATTACCATTACCAACACCAGCCTCCAACCTAGCTCTTGCCTCCAGAGTCTTCCTCATCATGCTCCTTGCCTCTTCCTCCTCCTTTTCCCTCTTCTTTCTGTCCGTTTCCTCCCTGTCCTTTCTGTCCTCCCAATACCTCTCTAGCACCATCTGGTGCACTTCTTCACACACCACCACTCCTTCTATTTTAGGCACAGCCCCACCTCTTCTGTAATCAAACCCTACCAAGGCAGGTGCATAGTCAATAGTATCATTTTCCATCTCTTTCGTCAGCTTCCTGCATATACCAGCAATAGAGGGAAGATTCAGGTGGACGCATCCTGGCGGCATGGCATGTGCAAAGGGGGGGACTTCAACGTTGCCTCGTTCATTTCGAGGTACTTTGCCGTTTTCTGCTCCTTTAAGGATTAGTTCACGTGTCTGCCAGTCTCCGTATAATTGTGTCATAACGACTTCACCGTCACCTTCGTCATTGCCATCAGCTTGCTCTTCGTTATCATCTCTGTCAACATCAATACTCTTCGCCTTCTTCCTACTACTATTACTACTACTACTACTACTATGCTTATTATTATTCACCATCATTGCAGCAGCTCCTCTCTTCTTGACAATCTTAGCCGGCTTGTTAACCTCATTTTCCACCACCTCTCTCCCTAATTGCCTCCATTTCTGAATGGTATGTAGCTCAGTTATATCCTTCTTATTGTAATACATCTCCCCATTATGACATCCACAGAATGTAGATCCTGGCTTCACACATTGATACTTGCTAATGTGGCGTTTAAGGACATATGTTGGGTGGTTTTTGAAGGCTGAGATGGTGCTGGGTTTACTCATCTTTTCTCTCAGTTCCAGTTCGTGGAGTTCTGCATCTTCTCTCTCTGTCAGTAGTTTTGCCAGTTGGTTAATACTGATGGTAGTGTTGTTCGTGTTTGGGGGAGTGGTGAATGTGATTTCACTAGCAATAGAGCTCTGCTTGTCCTTTTTGTTCTTATCATTATTCCTCTCCTTCTTCTTCTCACCCACATCGAATGCTTCCATTGCTAACGACGATGATAACAATTCCACTGGAACCCTCCTCAATGGTTGCAATGTCTCACTCCACCATTCATCATCTCTATCCTTCTGAGATTGTATATAACTAGATACATACCTCTTCGTCACATCCTTCACATTGTTCCCTCCCCCCATGAGAGAGATCACATAAGGCAATGCACTTCCTCTAGCACGGAGACCCTCTACTTGCTGCTCTTTGTTTATAAGACAGGTCAGAGGGTCAACGTGGACCCATTTACCTGTGGTCAGAGAGCCAATGAAGAGTTCACACCAAAAAGTGCCTATGTCTTGTGATAGAGAGGTACTCCAGGAGGCGCTTTTACTTCTACCAATTTGGGTTTTGGGTTTTGAGGATGGATGTGTTGTCTTTTTCTTGTTATTTTTAGTATCATCGTCTTCATCTTCATCACCATCTTGTTGTGGTTGTTGAAATGCTGTAGCAGCCATGGCTATAGCAAGCTGCTGCTCAAGCTCTAAATCTCCTTTACTTTTTTTCTTCTTCTTGTTGTTGTTGTCAGTAGTCTTGTCATCACCTTCTTCTTCTTCTTCTTCTTCTTCTTTGACGGCAGCATCTACAATTTCAGCGCCCTTGCTGTTGTTGTTGCTATTGTTAGAAGCATTGGTTTTCCTCCTTCTACTACTACCAGCAGCTTTAGTTAGCAACATCTTGGCAATTTCACCCACTGTCATTTCCTCTTCTTTCTCCTCCTCTTCTTCTCCAGTAAGATCAATCACAGCCTCATTACCGCCCATATAACCACGCTGTTGCTGTTGTTTTCTGCTTTGAAACCTCTTCACAGCATGCTCTTCTTGTTTCACTACATCCCCCGGCCGCAATGAACTTGGCTCCACCACCCTGGTTGAACGAGCCAACCCCCCTAGACCCCTCATCATAGCCACAAATAATGCCACCAACTCCTCACCGCCTCCCTTTTTCATCTCTGCTCCTTTAATGAGTTGCTCAGTAATACTTTCTACACCCTTCTCAGCTAACTTCAATGCTGCTGCTATTTGATCGCCATCATTATTACTATTATTTCTAGCTACTATGGTGTCAACTGCCAGCTGTTGTTGGGAGGTGTGTGGGGATAATTTGAACTCAGAAGAGAACCATTTCACTATTCTTTCTGCATCTTCTACCATCCACTGCTCCCTTATCTTCTTTTTCTTGTTATAACTATCACTACCACTATTATTACCACTACTACTACTGACAGGAAGGGTTTGTAGTATCTTTGATGGCACGAGAGACACCATGAGGGCCTGGAGAGTTGGATCATCAGCTGCTGTGTCATACAACATAGCCCTGCCAAGCAGGCACAGCAAATGAGATCTATGTATCAGTCTTGCTAGGTCTTTATCTTCCTTGGTATACGTGATACGCGGCTTTCTTTTACTGGATGAAGATGGCTTGCCTTCATCATCTACAGTAGTGGCATCGACGGTGATGATGGTGGAGCGGTTGAGGTGAGGAAGAGGAGAAGGGAAGCGGTTGTCGTCATCATCTTCGCTTTCCCATTCCATGCCATCGTCTTCATCATGGGGAGGGAGTTTGTCTTCTTGCTCTTCTTCTTCTTGTATGGTAGTTTGATCGTCTTGGTCGAGGAGAGCAGGAGCACCACAAACTGAAGGAGCAATGGCGGAGCGTTGACGGGCAGGCTGTGTGTGGCCAGTTCGTCGTCTTTTGTTGAGTACTTTGTTCACCCCAGCATTAGACACCTGCGAGAGAGTATCTGCAGGCATGGAATGTGTCAATTGAAACGCAATTTGGCGTATAATCTCCTGAACAATCCGATCACCTCAAAAACACTTACCATTCGTTTCAACGCTTCGTTTCACACCCATTACATTGATCATATCATACAGCCGTCTTTAAATCTACACACATACAGTCAAAATTCAAAACGGCCTTCCATCTATTCAGACACCTACTTACATATCGATATTCATCCACACTCCCTCTCTCTCTACACTCCGTCTCCCTCATCATACTTGCCCGCCAGTGAATGCAGCCTCTCCATCACTTCCTCTTTACAATCCTCCATCCCCCAGCTCCTCATCATAGACTGCCCCATTATTGATCCAGAAGATCTACCAAACTCTTCCAATGTTTTTTCCAACCCAGGTCTGAAATCGTCCGTCCCTGTTAGTCTTGTCAGCACCCCTGTACTCTCCACATCACCATTAACATCACCATTACCATCGACATGATCTCCATATCTATTCAAACAACCACTTTTAAACACCTTAGGAAACCCAAGTGGTATAGGAAGAGGCTGAGCAACCAACAACCTCTGCTGCACACACCTCCCTCCCCTCTCTCTATTCAATGCGGCATCCACCACTGGAGCGATGGAGGCAACATCAGTGATGGCTTCGCCCAGGCATCGCACTCCTCTTAGGGTGATGAACTCTGAGTAGCGGCCTTGGCTCACTGCTCTTCTGATTCCTGGTGTTAGCGATACAGTTTGAGAACTGGTGAATGGACCTCTGTTAGTATAACTATTAGCATGCGTACTGCTGCTCCCTCTCCCCCCTGCTCTACCCTCATCATCACCAGAGTCGCTGTCACTGTCACCATCACTAGTGCTTCTATTATGTTGACGGTTATCAGTTTGTTGAGCTACCTTCTGAGCATCCTTTTCAGTAATCACTGGACAAGGAAAAGCCATTGACAGAGCAGTTAGAGGAGTGTTGTATTGCTGAGTCAGTGTTTGACTTAATGTCCACATATCCGTATGTGACGGGCCATACACAGATCTCCCCGTTCTACTACTACTATTCCTACCACCACCACCACCACCACCACCATTACTGCTAGATGATAGAGAAGAGGTCCATGCACTGTTATACAGTCTCAGTGGTAGAGAGACAGTATCCAAAGCAGCCGCTACAACCCCACTCCATTGGTATGCACTGTCATGGTACTGCCATTGTGATGATAGCCATGGAAACTTCACCCCTAGTTGTATTGGAATATATAGATTGGACAGTTCACTGAGCATGGCAGTGCTTAGTCCTAGACTCAAGTTGTTGGCATTCAGAAGCTGCCTGGATGATGAAGATGAAGGTTCATCATCAGGTGAAGTTAAACCTGCTGATAAAAGAGAAGGAGGTCTAATTGCATACAACATGATTGGTTTACCACCACTACTACTCCCACTCCCACCAAAATCATCCTTTACCTCTTGCAACACTTGCTGAGCGTATCTCCCAAATCCAGAGGTGTCATCAACCATACATTGAAATCCCTGGATACCGTCACTTTCCTCTGCCAGGTACCTGATTGGCTCCGTCATCGCCTCTATCTGTGTCGCTGAACAGTAATATGATGACGAGGAGGAGGAGGAGTCTTCAGAGAGGCAGGCGTAGCCAAGGGAAGGGTCCGTGGTACCGTGCCATTTACCGGGGAGGAGGACGTGAGATTTAGGGTGGAGAGGAGCTTTTAGATAATCGGTGAAGTATCGTGCGCCTCCTGCCTTTGCCTTTTGGTTTAGTCTGTCTGCTGCTGTTTCTAGTGGGGTGGGAGGAATCAATGGTTCCCCTACTCGACTGTATCCATCACCATCACCATCGGCATCATAATTCTCATCTCTGTCCACCTCCTCCTCCTCCAAATCTTCCTCTTCTTCTTCTTCTTCTTCTTCAAGGCGTTGCAGAAAATCACTCTTGGGGATCCTGGTGGACCTGCGGATGTCTGGGGGGGCCGACCAAGTAGAAATAATTGTGGAATCAGTTTCCTCCTCTTCTGATGCATTATAAGCCCATCCACGGGTTGACACAGCTCCTAAAGAGCCACTGAGGTCGTAGAGAACGAGTCTAGGGGTGTAGGTAGGCTGGCCAGAGGGATTTTCTCCCTCTCGGTAGAGTGCCGTTGGATTGATGTCAGAGATGGGAGATTTACTGTCAAGGTCGCGTTGTTGTAAACCCAGGATCTCATCCTGGATATTCCAGTAGTGTGCACCGGTCCAGTTGGCTAATGGACCGAACTGTAACGTCAAGATGTCTCCTAAATCAATCATTTGCTACAATAAAACACGCATAATCAAGCATCTGATCACAACATAGATGTAATTTCCCAATGAGATTTCTTCTAAAGGCGATCAGAGGTCTATTGCAATCGCATGGATGGATTATTTGCAACCTATTAACATGTAGTATTATGTTGTAACAATCAGATGGTAGCAAAGGTGCTAGACGGATATATTTTTGCTCACCGTCGACGACAGAGACGCCATCGCTCTCAGCAGCAGCATCATGGCTAGCAACAACCTTCCCTTAGCAGCTGCATTTACTTCGGAATCATGGCACACAGTTTCTCCAATCTCAAGACTCTTTAAGAACGTAACATCATTATGAACAGGATGGAAGTTGAAAGTTTGTAGTGTCTATGTGCGCTGGTGAGTGGGTCCCACGGTCCTCTCTCGTCCCGTTGCTGCGAACTTGTGCACAGTTTGTTTCCACAATGGTGTAAGTTTCAATGTATTACCCTACTTTATTTGTTCAGAATTCATAATCTACACCATATTCAACCCATATTACCGTGATATAGAGCCTTCTAGGGAACGATGCTCGGTATTTACCAACGAGAGGATTGAAATCTTTGAAAATCCCCATCTCTTTTTGAACTTTTCGAGTGACGCGAATTTCTGGGTTATACCCCTCTCATATAGATGCAATTTAAATTCTTTAGCGTAATCGCGGCATATTTGCTGTTCTTCCGGCTCCTTTTCATTGCTACACCTTCCTTTGCTCAGACTGACACCAACAAAAACAACCAAGATTGCCCAGATTGGACGGCTTCCTCCCTCACCCTCCCAGGCTGCCCCTGCAACCCGCTCCCTCGTTCCAAAACAGGAGCTTGTCCCAGTGGATATGTCTGTGCTCAACCATGGAGCAAGTACTTGACCTCTCCTGACTGGAGAATCAACCTCAGTGGTGGTGATAGTGCCTCTTCCTCCTCCTTAACTACCATTAGTAGTGCTAGTGAGGAGGAAGAACCCATAGAGGGAGCCTTCTGTCAACCATGCACCTATGGTCAATTCTGCCCTCCCGGCACTGTCCTCCCCTCCCCCACAGAAATCCCGGACATCCAAATGGCAGTTTCAACACTCGACTGCCCCCCTGGAAAACACTGCCCCACCCCCAGCCTGGTCCAGTCGTGCCCAGCTGGCAGCTTTTGCTCAGCAGGTACGGTCCAACCAGTCAGCTGTGACCTCAACGAGCTCATAGAAGAGTACCCCAGCATCCTCATCCCTGCTCGCCCCTACACTGTGTTCCAACGAGTGTATGCATTGGGAACTCCAACTGGAGGTAACTACTGTCCAGCCAATGCGTCAACACCCATAACACAATGCAACGCAGGCAGCTACTGCCCCTCTCCAGGCGTCAGTCGCAAGTGTCCCGCTGACCATTACTGCAAACCAGGGAGCATTCAGCCAACAGTGTGCCCCCCTCTCACTTCTTGTCCTGCTGGATCTGAAAAGGCAAGTCTGTCATGGACGGGTTTCCTCCTGCTTGCTGCCATTCTAGTTGGTATGTTGCTGGTATACGTGGGCCTAACTGCTTCTATTCGTATCAATCAGAAGAAGCTTCTACGCACTCATGAAGCTAGAGAGAGACTGTGGAAGCTTCTGAACCCTTTATTTGCTCCCCGAGGGAGTAACGCATTCCGTAGTCAGGGTTTCAGAGCTTTTAAAACCATTAGACCTAAAATAACCATTGAGTTTGACTCTCTCGGCTTGACTCTCCATGACGGTACTCCTATTCTTAAAAATGTCAGTGGGAAGTTTCCCCACTCCAGAGTAACTGCTATTATGGGTCCTTCAGGTGCAGGAAAGAGTTCTCTATTGAATGTTCTCATGGGCCAGGCCAAGAAGATAGGGCGCACTACTGGCAGAGTCACGGTGAATGGAAGAGAGATGAAAATGAACAAGTTGCAGTCCATCACTGGTGTGGTGCCTCAAGAGGATATTGTGCATGAAGACCTGACAGTGAGAGAGAATCTTGTGTTCTCAGCTCGCTTGAGATTGAGTGCTACAAAGCCTTTGAAGGAACAAATGGCAGTGGTAGATGATGTTATTGATATCCTTCAATTGAGACATGTGCAGCATAGCGTGGTGGGCAGTGTGGAGAGACGCGGTATCAGTGGTGGACAACGTAAACGTGTCAACGTAGGATGGGTAAGTTGCTTTTTTTTCATTGAGGCTTTTCTTCTTGTTCTCTCTTTCTCTCTCTTATCTCACTAAACCTTCTTTCTTTCTTTATTCCAATACAATGATAATACTACACCCAAAACACTCTTACAGGAATTGGCAAGTAAACCAAGTATACTTTTGCTTGATGAACCAACCAGTGGATTAGACAGCTCCAGCTCAGCTGATATCATTTATGCTCTAAAACAAATTGCCGGTATCGGCCTGAATGTGGTCACCGTCATCCATCAACCCCGCTACTCCATCTTCTGCATGTTTGACGACGTGATGCTGCTGGGAAAGGGAGGCAGATTGGTCTATTTGGGTCCTTCAAGGCTAGCTTTGAATTACTTCTCCTCACTGGGCTTTTCACTGCCACCAAATGAGAATCCAGCTGATTTTGCTATGGATCTGCTGAGTGGAGGTGTTGCTAGAAATGACGGTGTAATGCCTCAACCGGAAGAGCTCTTCAATATTTGGGGAAGCTATGGCAGTAACTGGGTCAAATCTCAAGCTCCCACCTTTGGAGATGGTGGGGCTCACTCCACCAATGCTCTGTCGGTTCAAGACATGCAACCACGTATTGACCCCGAGCAGTTGAGACTGTTGGAGCAGGCGTTTGACAGTGTTGACGCTGATGAAGACGGTAGCATCGACAAGGCTGAGTTGAAGAGCTTGTTGGTAGGGTTGGGAGTGGAGCCTACACAGCAAGATGTGGAGATGATTATGGCTGAGTTGGCCGATCCAAGATTGGGAACTATACAGAGAGATGAGCTGATGACCTATGTCAGGTATGGAGGGCGTCCTCCTGCCGTGGAGCCTGTCAAACAAGACTCTCGACATGCTCATAAATACTCCATGTATAGAGTGTACAGCATTGAAGCTAATGTGTTGTCTAATGAGTTGTCCAAGCTGGCTGCTGAGTTTGGCGGCACTGGCACTTATACTGATACTGATGCTGCCTTGCCTCTCTCCTCCTCACCATCAACAACAGAGATGCATCATCCAACAGGTCCAGTCCATAGAAGAACCTCCAGTAGAGCAGTGCCAAGACGAGTCTCATTTGCTCTTGATGTTGACGCATCATCATCATCCTTAGCAGTATCACCATCACCATTGTTGATTACTCCCCCCCCTACTACTTCTTCCATCAACTCATCTGCTTCCACGCTCATGAGCAGTAAAAGTAGCACCCATAGTATCGGCAGGAAACTGACTCAGCAACAACACCGCATTACTGAAGAAGATGATGAGCAACAGAGTACTACTACTAATAGTAGTGCTGTATTTTGGAGAGAGAACTCTATTGCTATCCACAATGATGACGAAGACAAGGTGGAGAAGAGGAGTGCATCTGAGGTTGAATCACCTCCAGTGACTGTACACATCCCTCCACATGCAGTAGCTACTCCCTTCCAGGAAGTCAGTAGACCCAAGTACAAGGAAAGTATTGGTGAAGAGGACGATGAAGAGGAGGAGGAGGAGGAGGAGGAGGAGGAGGAGGAAGAAGAGGAAGAAACACCTAGTTCTATTGCTGCGACCTATGATTCTCGTTGGGAAACATCCTTCAACAATTCTATTGGTATCATCAATACACAAGATTCCTCCAAGAAGGATGGCGTTGCTAATGCTATTGTTGCTACAAGTCTTCCTGTGTCTTCTAGTACTGGTTCATTGGTTGTTGATGTGACAATGGAAGGGACTAAAACAAGGTTGGGAGGAGGAAAGAAGAGGAGAGGTAGAGGTACCGATAGCAGCAGCAGCAGTATCATCACTAATAGTAGTAGTAGTAGAAAAAATAGTGGTGGTTTATTGGCATGCCTTGGTCTTCACTACAACAGTAGTAAACTCCGCACGACTCCAGGCAACTTTGCGCAGATGGGTATCCTCACAGTAAGAACAGCCATCAAATGGGCCAGAGGATGGAACACCAAACTGATGGACCTCATTCTCCTCATTCTTGCCGGCCTCGTGTGCGGTGCAGTACATGGCACTGGTGGGGAGATTATTGATGTCCAGGGACAAACCGCTCTCATCATGCTGGGGCTGGGGCTTATTTCTGTTGCCACTTCATTGGGTGTATTTGGTCGTGATCGTGTGGTTTACTGGAGAGAGAGAGCATCAGGAATCAAACTCATCCCCTATTTCATGTCAAAGACACTTCTCAACCTGGTGGACGTAGCCATCCAGCCTCTGGTCTTCCTCTCAATCTACACCTCCCTTACTCTCCCCATCCTCTCATTTGCACAATACTATCTGGTTGGTGTGTTGGTAGTATGGTACTGCAGCTCCATTGGGTGTTTGGTGTCCATCTTAGTACCTCCTAACAATGCGCTGGTCTCTGCGGTTGCTCTCATCATCATTCTAGGAGGGTTCTTCAATGGCGTCACTCCCAAGTATAGCGACCTCTCCAGTGGCATGCAGGCGCTGACTACATTGTCGTACAATAGATGGGCTACAGAGGCGTTGGTGGTCGATACGTTTGCAGCTGTGCCTCAACATCAATGGCCTATAGCTAAATTAGTTATTGTTGAAGCTGGGTATTGCGGGTTGGAGAGCGTTCCTCTCCCTGAGGATGACATCAGTAGTACCATCACTAGTAGTAGCAACAGTAGTAGTAGTACCGATGGTAGTGGAAATAAGTATGCAACTGTATTAGATCCAGGAGTATATTGCTCTGGATATGCAGAGAGAGATTTGTTGATACTGTTACTTGAAGGAACGATATTGCGATTAATGGGCATGTTGGCTCTGTGGTTATGTCCCAGAGGGTTTACGATTGATCCACTGATAGTGAGTGTGAATGGGATGGTGGGAGTGGTGGTGAAGAAGATGAAGAAGGTGGGAGGGAAGAGGAGAAGGAGGAGGGAAGAGGAGGATACTATGACTGGCCATAATATGGGTGCAGAGGCAGTGATGATGGGGGAAGCAAAGTATAATATAGTGTAGTAGCAGGTTCTTTTTTTATAGAGAGAGGAGAGAGGAGAGAGTATGATGGTCAGTGATATATGATACCAATGTTGATTGTTTGTTTTCTTGCTTTTTAATACACAAGTAGTACGCTACTGACTGGAGAGAAGAGGGAGGGAGAGGTACTGAAAGGCTGGAGAGAGGGGAGGGGGAGGGGGGAGTCAGCATCTGCCCGAGGATCTGCAAAAGTTTAAATGAGAGGTGACAGAAATGGACATAAAACGTCTATCGCTGGCTATTTTCAATACAGAAATTGCACGTATAGTAGGTAGTAATACACTACAGGTGGAAAGGATATAGAAAAGTAGACGGGCTTGCTAAAAAAAAGGTTAAATTAATTAGCGTTTGTGTAGTAGTAGCTATGGCAACGCCACTTCCTTCCAATAGAGGGACCTCGTTATTACTATCATCACCAGGGTTGCTTTCAACTCCATTTGGGCTGGCTTTAAGATCGCCAGAAGAAGGAGACCCCAGCCCTGAAATTGAAGTCACCGTAAATGAAGCGCGTTTATCTCTGGAGCAGTATATGGGCATGGCAGGCCTTATTAGAGCAGAAGCAGATAAAGGTGAGTTTTCAGAACTGAAAAGGAAAAGAAAAGGCCCGGCATACGACGCAGAATGAAATTGAAAATCTGAGAAAAACAAATTAATTCTAAACGATCTTCCCTTTGTTCCCTCTCCCCCTTCGCTCCCCACAGGCCTTGCTCTACATCAAAGTGTCAAGGACAAGGTCGACTCTGCGGTTGCAGAGTCTCAGGACCTCATCCCCGCTGTATGGCCATCTCAACAGCAGCAGCAGAAACAAGGCCAAAAGCGATCCTCCTCTGTTGAACCTACCAACCACCTAGAAGACCTAGAAGACCATGGCCCCTCCATCAAGCGCCCTCGTGCCACCACCCGGCATCAGCACCAGCAGGACAATGATAACGGTAGACATTATTTAGACACAATGAGGACCCTCGAAGAACAGGTTGCAAAGGCAAGAAAGGAGGTGGAGCACAAAGAAAAGGCCGCCCTTGCTGAAGAACATGAAACAGCAAATGCTGTAAAGTTTGCTGAGCAGACATGGGGGGCTCTTCACCAGATCCATATTATGCTTCAGATGGGACATACTGCCAACACCGCCGCCAACGCCACCGTTAGTGAACCATCCAAAAGAGGCAGCAGATTGCAACAGAGCATTGCAGCTCAACAACAGGAGCAGTGGCAGATGCCAGGGCATGCTCGTTTTCCAACGAGCATGATGCCAAATGTAGAGGGAGGGTTTGGGGGGATCAGGTCCCCTTTCTACGGTGACCTTATGGAAGCTATTTTTATGTTTTCGTCGCCGCCAGATAATAATCAATCATAGTATTATAAATTATTTGATGTAACATTGTTGCTATGGATGTAATAATGTACGTGCTAAAAGGAAAAAAGCCAGTCTGTTCACCCCCACCCACTGGAAGGCCCCCACCCCCCTTCCACTTATCACAGGCTTGATGAACGCATTCTAAAAGCAGGATAAGTCTGCTATTTGTTCCGACTTATCTAGGCTTGAAGCAGCGACAGCAGCTGCTAGGCCTGGGCAGCTTCCTCCTAAAGGAATGGTACCATTGAGACGTCTCTCCACTCTCGTGTAGAGTGGTGGTCGATCGACGGTCCATGTGGACCCTAGAGCAATATGTAAAAATAAAAACATGCATGCATCTCTATCATCTATCGTGATAAATTCTTGTACCTACAGATAACTGCAATACTGCATAATTAATTAAGAGAATGGAGGGACCCAAACTCAAGATATCACCGTCACACATTGAAGCCACTTTTGAAGGAAAATCCCACCTCAAGCGCTATGCCTCCCAACTGCAGGCCATTGACAAGGACCAGAACGGCGAGGTGGACCTTGCCGAGCTGTGCGAGGTGCTGGAGGAGCTGGAGACCAGCCAACGGAACAGACGGATCCTGAAGTGGGTGGCCATCGTCACGGCCCTCTTCTCCCTGCTCACCACTGCCGCCATTGTGGGCCTGACCTATGCCGTGGTGGACTTGTCCAAGGACACCTCTGTGTTCAACAATGTCCTGGTATCAAAGGATGGTGGCAATACGCTGGCAACTGCAAAGGTCCTGCAGCCCGTGCCACTAGGCGCTCTGGTGAACTTCACCCCCCAACAGCTGGTCGACTTGGTGAGTGTCATCCTCCCTGTGGACAACAACAACGTCACCCAGATCCTCCACATCAGTGACTTGGAGCTAAACCCTGGCGTCAGTCTTACCCTGACCAGTCCATCTGGTAAGACCATCATTATATTCCCTGATGGCAGCATCAACGACGCGAACGCAACTGCCCCCGGGGGAGGCAGCCGCCGTCGCTTGCTTGCATCTGGTTGTTGGTACTGTTACGGTTCAAACACAGGATCAGCCAATATGAGCCCCAGTCAGGTCAGGTCAGGGGATCTTATTTGTGGTGATGAGCGGTTCGTTGGTTGTTACCGGAAATGGTAGGGCTGCAGCTGCAGCTGCAGCTCGTTGCTTGTTCTGCCGGCTGGAAGCACTCCACAAAGAATCGACAAGCAAGGAATTTATTTTGTGCCTCTAGTCAGTTTTTTGGCTGAGAGCGGAAAGACCTGGACATGCCCCCAGTGGACAGACGATGTTCTGTAGAAGGTTGATCATCCATTGCAATAAGGATTTGATGACAGAGACTCCCTGTTCCTTTGCTACTGCGACTGCTAGCATGCTACTATCACTCATATACCATACTATAATACTATTACTTCTCCATTTTTCCAAGTCCCTAAAAGTCTTCCATATTGATCAAAGCACGGTCGTCCCCATTCTTACCCTTGGTGTCCCTTATTTTTCTATTTTTACTGGTTAGACAGCACTGGAAAAGGACAACCCCAAAGGTTGATCATTATCCATTGCAATAATAATAGTAATACTATTATTATTCGTATACCATCATTACTACTATTCCATTTTTCCATGTCTCTTGAACTACTTCCCTTAATTTGTTCATCGACTTATTTTGATTTGACACCGTTGCTATGGATATAATACTTTTATATGTGCTGAATGAAGACATAACCCTAAAATAATAAGAGTAGATGGTGATAAAGACTACCTTGCTTCATTGCCTTGTTACACATAACATTACTCACTACAACACATTTCTTCTACCACTATTACTAGTAGTCCACTTTTCCAAGTCTCTAGAACTTCTTAAAAAGTCGGGGACATCTTGGCAATGGCAACAAACAGTGACACATGCAAGTTGGACCTGAAACTTACTACTATGAGCTCTGTATGTTACATATCTTCGCTCTAGGGTGGGATAATGAGAAAAATAAGGTTAGTTTATGCAAGAAGAGGGTTGAACAAATATTTGATAATTTCAAATCCGATTCATGCATAGATACACCTGTGTTAGGGTCTACTAGGTAGGGAAACTGTGCTTTTCCACCTAGTCGCTGGACTTGAGGCAATTTGCAAGAGGGGCTGAGTAGCCACTGCGGATGTTGAAGAAAGGGCTAGCCCTACGTATACGTAGAAACCTTCGGAGGTTGGATCCTAGGTAGGACACGTCTGATCCCTTTCCAAATTCCACCCTTCACCACCAAACCGTGCCAATTGAGTCTATGGTCTCAAACCAAAGCATCTCTATTGATGGTCTAGTG
>Ga0209986_10003199_pt1 | contig 14491 bp, 12 predicted proteins | sample BlataG_FD_183168 | JGI IMG/M metagenome (GOLD analysis project Ga0209986, IMG submission 183168) | Deep subsurface microbial communities from Black Sea to uncover new lineages of life (NeLLi) - Black_00105 metaG (SPAdes) (version 2) | ecosystem: Environmental > Aquatic > Marine > Oceanic >...
ACACGTTCTCTTGTGGGTACCATATGAACACAACTCCGAACTCGGCAGGGGTGAAAGTATTGATGATCCTTTCCATAACCGCATCGAGAAGCTCGGGAAGATCAGCGTGAGTTATGAGCGTTTTGGATACTTCAGTGAGCGTATTCAGCTCGCGCCTTATATTTTCATCGCTCTGTGATCCAGACATAAAATTAACCTTTGATAATTTCCTGAGTGTACCTAGATTAACAAGTGATTCTATAATACATTATTGATCTGCGCCTGGCAAGTTTTATTAAAAAACTGCTTTTATTGATCCATCTCTCCCAATTGGCGTTCTAGTTCTTGTTTTACAATCTGAGGATCAGCCTTACCTTTCGTAGCGCGCATCACCTGCCCGAAGAACCAGCCTGACAAGCCTTGTTTGCCTTTTATATATGTGGCGACTTGGTCAGGGTTCTCATCTAGGACACGTTTGACAAGTTCAGTAATGTAACCGGTGTCTGAAATCTGCCTCAGACCGCGCTTATCTACGATTGATTCTGCTGTTTCTCCTGTCCGCAGCATTTCTGCAAGGATAGTTTTGGCTGTGTTTTGGTTGATTTCCCCATTATTCACCGTCTGGATCAGCGCGGCTAGCTGCTGTGGCTCTACCTCAATGTCCTCAATGCCCACTCCGGCTTGATTCATGAAAGCAAATATTTCCACAGTGATCCAATTGGCTGCCGATTTTGCAGTTAAGCCCGTGGCAGCGTTGGCGGTACCTTCAAAATAATCAGCCACCGCAGGGTTTGCTGTCAGCATCCCTGCATCGCCGGCGCTTAAGCCGTACTGCTCCTGAAACCGGCGCAGCTTTACGAGCGGCAGTTCCGGCAGGGAGGATTGAACCCGTTCTATCCAACCTTTTTCAATTACCAGGGGAGGTAAATCTGGTTCCGGGAAATAGCGGTAATCGTGAGCTTCCTCTTTGCTGCGCTGCGGGATAGTTACTTCCACAGCTTCATCCCAGCCCATCGTCTCCTGGACTACTTGTTTACCCTGTCTATTCAACTTAATTTGACGCTGAATCTCGTAGCCAACCGATTTCTCCAGGGCGCGGAAACTGTTCAGGTTCTTTATCTCCGTGCGTGTGCCGAACTCGCTGCTTCCAGCCGGACGCACTGAAACGTTGGGCTCAATGCGCAATACACCCTTCTGCATATCACCCGTGTTCACGCCCAGATAGAGCAGCAGGGACCGCAAGGCAACTGCGAAAGCGCGCACTTCTTCGGCGGAATGCAGTTCGGGTTCGGACACGATTTCCAACAGCGGGATTCCCGCCCGGTTTAAATCGATTAGGGAGTAACGCTCCTCATCGCCCTCGACGTGGGTAAGTTTGCCGGTATCCTCTTCCAGGTGGACGCGTCGGACGGGGATATGCCGTTCGCCCTGGGACGTCAAAATAGTCAGGCGACCATTTACTGCTAAGGGTTGTTCGTATTGGGATATCTGGTAGCCCTTTGGCAGGTCAGGGTAAAAATAATTCTTGCGGGCGAAAATGCTGACGGGTGCAATCTCACATTCCAGAGCAAGGGCAACCCGCAATGCGTATTCAACCGCACATTGGTTCACTACCGGAAGGACCCCCGGCATCCCCGAACAAACCGGGCAGACTGCGGTATTTGGTTCTACCAGGTTGTGGTCAACTACCGGGCAGGCGCAGAACATCTTGGATTTGGTCTCCAGTTCGGCGTGAACTTCGAGACCGATAACGGCTTCGAATTTGGTCACAGAATTGTCCTTGGATTTGGTGGTTTTGGTCATTTGATGCTTGCTGGGTTCAAGCCGGTTGCTGGGTTCAAGCCGGTGCGCAGTATGATACAGCCCTTACATCTCCTTGATACGCCAGATTTTTGGGGATTCGTCGTAGAATAATTCGAAGACCTGGTCGTCTCGGGTGATCACTCGAAACCGTTTGCCGCTCGGAGTTCGCCAACGCCCCAGTATTTCAGAAATCTCCAAGCGCTGTCCTTCCCAGTATAAAGCAACTGGTCGTTCGGCGTATTCAAATCCGGAGTGGCATAGGACTGGATCGGTCACGAGAATAAATCCAGAAGGGTCAAATGATCGGGTTCTGAATAATCGAGATTGATTACAATGTGATCTTGGTGTCATCACCGGCGTTTATGTTCAATGCTCGTCCTTGCAGGTGCGCATTACGACCTATTATGGAGTTCGCCAGCATAACTTCATCCGCCTGCGCCTGGTCTTCAAAAATCGAATTTTGAATGACACAGTTTTGTATCTGGCATCCTGCTCCAATTGAGACGTGCGGTCCGATGACGGCGTTTTGCACAATCGCGTTGGGATGCACGAACACTGGTGGGATTACGAAGAATCCACCTCTCTTTTGGGTCTCTAAGCTGTTATCGTGACCGTGAGCCAGGAGATAACGATTGGTGTCGAGGAGCGTCTCTGGAGTGCCTGCATCCAGCCAGACATCAACCTTTTGAGTTCGCATGCGCAGGCCGCGCTTGAGCATAATATTAATTGCATCGACCAGGAAGAATTCACCCTTTAGCTGGATGTTTTTTTCGATTTGCTCGTCGATAGCGGAGAGCAGCTCCTGCGCTTCTTGGAAATAATAGAATCCCACTACGGCAAGGTTGTTATCCTTGGTTTGGGGTTTTTCGATCAGGCGTGTTACCCAACCCTCCGGATTGAGTTCCGCAACCCCGAATCGACGTGGGTCCGGTACAGGCTTGACCCATCCAATAGCTTCGGCTTCTTCATTCACCAGGAAGGACAGGTCGGTTTCGATCAATGTATCGGCAAACACGACCAGCATTGGACCTTGTAAATATTCTCTTGCCAGAATAATGGCATGCGATTGACCGCACGGGTTTTCTTGCAAGACAAACCGGCTTTTTAAATTGGGGTAATGGCTGCGCACAAATTCTTCGATTTGATCGCTCAGATAACCGACAATATTGATCAATTCAATCTCTTCGTAACCGGGATAGGATGAAAGCCCATCCAGCAGATGGCTGAGCACCGGCTTACCAGCCACGCTGACCAGTTGCTTGGGCTTGCTCCATGTTTGAGGCCGCAGCCTGGTACCCAATCCTGCCATCGGGATAACGACCTTTAAAGTGTGATTTGTCATCTAGAATTTCCCTTTCAGTCCTGATCGACCAAGAATTACATATCCCATCTTAATATCCTGCAATTGTCTCTAACTCAGCGATGGTCGTGTCTGCCTGGTTCACCGCCTGTTGGAGGTTCTCTTCATCAAAGGCGAAATTTGCTCCTGCGGCAGCGAAAAGCTGGGGTAATGGCAGCGTCGAACCGAGCGATAGGGCCTGGCGGTATGCGTCGACAGCCCCAGCCTGGTCTTCTGCTGCGTTCTGCCAAACCTGAAATGCGCCCAACTGCGCTAAACCGTATTCAATGTAATACAGCGGTGCTACGTGGATGTGAAGTTTGCGATGCCAGCCTGTCATCATCTCCTGCTCCAGGTCAGTCCAATCCACACCTGGCATGAACCTAACCCATAGTTCAGCCCATTTTACATCACAGTTCGAGGCGTCGCTTGCTAGGGCATGGTTTTTATAAACCCAATGTTGGAAGGCGTCAACAACAGCCATATAGGGCCAGAAAAGGACCGCTTTCTCCAGGGATTCAATGCGTGACCGGGCAGCGTCAGCGGGGGAATAAAAACCCCCCGCCCCTTTATCCAGGTAAGGGGCTGCCAATAGTTCCATGCTCATCGACGCTACCTCTGCGAACTCCAATCCTACCTGTCTTTGCTGTATATATGGCAGATTAGCCGTCTCAAAAACGTGGAAAGCATGCCCGCCTTCGTGTAAGAGTGTCTGTACGTCATCGTCCAAGCCGACCGCGTTCATGAAGATGAACGGACGGCGTATGACCTGTAATTCTTCACAATACCCGCCGGGAGCCTTGCCCTTGCGATTATCGAGGTCCAATAATCCTTCAGATTGCATGGTCTTGAAATAAACACCCAGTTGAGGATCAACCTGGTGAAAAATAATTGCGGTCTGGTTGACCAGTTCGTCCACATCTTTGAACGGTCGCAGGGGAGTGAGACCGTAGGGATCGACTTCTAAATCCCACGGGCGTAGAGATTCCAAACCCAATCTATGGCGCCGCTTTTCCAAAATTCTTTCAGCAGCCGGCACGGCGACTCTCTCGATGGTGTGGTGGAATTGTGCGCAGTCCTCGGGGGTGTAGTCGAAGCGCAGCATCTGCTTCCAGCGGTAAGCGCGATAATCGGATAATCCCGCGTTTCGACCGATTTTCTGGCGTAAATCCATAAACTTCGCCCACAGTTCGTTGATCGCTTCCCGGTCTGCCAGTTGGCGATTTGACGCCATGCGCCAGGCTCGTTCGCGCTTTTCACGATTGGTATCCTGGTAAACGGGTTTAAGCTGCATTAGAGTGATCTCTTCCCCTTCCCATGTGACGGTCTGGGCTCCAATGATTTTGTCGTATTCGTTGCCGAGTTTTAGCTCCTGGGTTAACAGCGGCAGGTTGTTTTCCTGGAAGATATCAACTTCGGCTCGCATATCCCGCAGTGGAATTTCAAACCCCACCGGTTCCAGCTTACTGCTGAGAAGTTTTTCTTTGAGCTGTTGGTCGGCTGCTTTCATCTGAGGGTAAATATCATCTAAGAAGGCTTGGTAGCGCTTTTCGGCCACTTGGTCGGTGGTATCCAGAGATGTGGCTATGTAAAGACGATTAAATGTCTCCCCCAGGAGTTCGCCTAAACGCGACCAATCCGCCAACCAATCCGCCACATTTGCCGTGTCAAGGGGGCGATCTGTCAAATCTTGATAGTAGGGTTTGATTTGAGACCAATTCCAGTCCATAAATTCGAGAGCGCTGTCCGGTAGGTTTGAGAACATGTGCATTCCTTTTTATAGTTTTGGTTTCGATAAATGCCAGTTTGTTGCCAACTGGAAAGTATGAGTTGTTTGGAAGAGGATTTCTTCACTGAATTGAGGTCCCATTAACTGCATCCCAATCGGCAAGCCCTGTTTGTCAAACCCGACTGGAAAAGAGATGGCAGGGACGCCTGCCAGACTGGCTGGAATGGTTAACGCATCTTCCAGATACATCGACAGAGGGTCATCGAGATGCTCACCAATAGGAAAAGCGGTGGTGGGTGTCACAGGTGCTGCGACTAAGTCCACGTTTTCAAAAGCCTGGTCGAAATCGTTCTTGATCAAGGTGCGCACTTTCTGCGCTTGACCGTAATAGGCGTCATAATATCCCGTTGAAAGGGCATAAGTGCCCAACATTATGCGGCGCTTGACTTCAGACCCGAATTTGTCACCTCGCGTCCGGCTGTAAATATCCCACATCCTGTCCGACTGTACACGCGGACCGTAACGAATACCGTCATATCGCGCCAGATTGGCTGATGCTTCTGCCGGAGCGATCAGATAATAGACCGGTAGGGCATGCTCGGTGTGGGAGAGGCTGACCGGCATTACTTCTGCGCCTAGATTCTCGAATTCGCGCAGGGCTTCCCTTACAGCAGTTTCCACTTCAGGCTGCATTCCTGATATGAAGTACTCGTCGGGTACGCCTATCCTGAATCCTGAAAGTGACCCGCGCGAGGAGTCCAAAAGTTCAAAATCTGGAATGGGGCGGTCTGCGGAGGTGGAATCGAGCTGGTCGTGACCGGCGATCAGCTTGTAGATATATGCAGCATCGACTACGTCGTGCCCCAAAACGCCAACCACGTCCAGGGAAGAACCGAATGCGATCAAACCGTAGCGGGAAACACGACCATAAGTTGGTTTTATACCTGTCACACCACAGAAAGAGGCTGGCTGTCGTACACTTCCACCGGTATCGGTCCCTAAGGCGACCGGGGCTAGACGGGCTGCCACAGCAGCCGCACTGCCGCCGCTGGAGCCACCCGGAACTCGGCGTATATCCCAGGGATTGTGAGTGGTCCCGAAGGCGGAATTCTCGGTGGAGGAGCCCATTGCAAATTCATCAGTGTTCGTCTTCCCCAATATCACCATACCAGATTCTAGTAGGCGTTCGACAGAAGTGGCGTTGTAAGGCGGTATGTAGTCCTCCAGTATCTTTGAGCCGCATGTACAGCGCACACCGGCGACACTTAGAACATCTTTGACGGCTATCGGGACACCTGATAATGGGGGTAAAGGGACGTTAGAATCCACCCTCCAGGCGGCGAATTGTTGGTCGGCATGCTCCGCTTGAGCCAGGGCGAGGTCGGGGGTAAGGGTGATGTAAGCATGCAGTTGGGATTCAAAGCGATCAATGCGCGCCAGAAAAGCCTGGGTCAGTTCGCGGCTGGAAAAATCCCCTTTTCGGAGACCTGCTATAATTTGGGAAAGTGTAAGTTCAACAAGTTTCGGCATTATTTAATGGATATTCAGCGGGAAGGTTGAGCTCGTCCGATACAATTTATTCCAGCACCGGCGGGACTCGAAATTGGTCTTTTTCAACATCCGGGGCGTTGTAGAGCAGGGCTTTTACTCCCATGCCTGACCTGGGTTCGTCGCTGCGTAGAGCGCTGCGATCAGGGAGCACACTGGATGTCGGGTTAACCCCAGAAGTATCTACATCCCCCAGGCGGGACGCATATTCAAGGATCTCAGACAATTGTTCCCGGTAGCGGTTTTTTTCCTGTGGGCTGATTTTCAAGCGAGCCAGTTCAGCGATGTGTTCAACTTCCTTGAGGGTCAGGGTCATGAGCGCGATTATAACACCCTCATTATTGATTTAATGGCGGTCGGAGTTCAAGATCACCAATTTTTGGCGTACCATCGCAGATATCCTTCGAGATGGTTCCGCCAGTAGGCCTCATTATGGGATCCTGTAAAGAGGTACCATTCGTGTGGGATGCCTTTTTTATTTAACAAATCACCAAGCAGATACGCCGATTCGATAATCGTGGGGCGGTCTCTGTCACCGGTGTCAATATATATGCGCGGCGATAACTCGATCGGGATCTGGTCCAACATGTTGCTCATGTTGTTAGTGTCATTGTTTAGCAGTGCCGGGCTGTGGGCGCCTACAGCACCGAATAACTCCCAGTGCGAGAACCCCAGATCGAAAGCCCATCCACCTCCGCGAGAAAGTCCTCCGACAGCACGATGATCCCGTTCTGGAAGTGTGCGGTATGTCTTGTCTATCCAGGGGATCAAGACTTCCATGATAACTTGCCCGAATTTACTCATGGAAGAGTGGTCGCCGAAGCGGTCATGAGGCATTACGATGATAAATGGTGCCAATACCTTTTCAGCGATAAATACATTCGCAGTTTCGTCCACACCCAGGCGCTCCCATTGGTCAGCGGTGAAGCCCTGTCCGTGAAATAAATACAGCACGGGATAGCGACGGTCTGGCTGTTGGTCGTAGCATGGGGGCAGGTATATCCGGTATTCGAGGGGTTGTCGCAGTAGGGCTGTCTTCAGATTTTCGGTTTCGATCCTGCCGCCTTCATTCCAGCATGTCAGGTTTTTGGGGGTGCAGGAAGGAGATGGTGTAATTTTTTCAGGTTTTCCTGGTGTGGATGTTATTAAGTGCGTGGGCGTGATGGTAGGTACTGGCGCAAGGGTCTCAGAAGTGATTTTTACCGGATAAGGCGAAGAGGTAGCTTCCTGTGTGATGAAATCCCCTGAGCATGATACTGCTCCAAAGCCGAGCAGGGAGAGTAGTGTAAAAATCCAAAAAAGCCTAACGGGATTCAACGGTAAATTTAATCGCTGTACGGGTTTTATCCTCAATCTCCACGTCTACAAATTCAGCAAAAAATATTACTTCGTATCCATCTTCTTGCAGATAACCTCTTGCGAGCGCTAGAGCCTTTACAGCCTGGTTAACCGCAATCGCACCAATAGCCTGAACTTCGGCACGTTGGTTATCTCGAAAGACACCAGCTATTGCACCTGCTACGGCTGACGTACGTGAGGTGCCCGCGACTCTGATGATGTTCATGACTTGTTGTCCCCTCCCTGGCAAGAATCCTGTAACTATTTTGATGGCGAAATTTATGCAGATTCCTGTATTAGATTGTACAGGATTTTTAGGTGTGAAGCAAGCACCAATTTTATTTCACAACTCTCAGATGCCTCTTGCATTGCTGAGATGTCTGTGGCAAAATACAAATGCTATGACGCGTCGGGTACGCTTTATCATCGCAATACTGATCGGGGTTGCCCTTGGGCTGTTGTTTGGATGGGTGATCAATCCGATCGAATACACACAGACAGCGCCAAATACACTGCGGGTGGATTATCAGACGGATTACGTTTTGATGATAGCCGAAGCCTTTCACACGGACGGCGACATGGCGTTGGCGGTGCACAGGCTGGCAGTCTTGGGGGATAAGTCGCCCGAGGGGCGTGTGCTGCAAGCGATCATTTTCGCCGAACAGGCCGGCTATACAGACGCTGACCTTGATATGATGCGTAATCTTTCGGACGAACTGCAGATTATCCAGAACGTGGTAGAGACGCCAGAACCATGAATGAAGATGAGCGCGGCAACTGGTATTTATTGACCGGTGTGGTTTTAGGGATCATGCTGGGCATCCTGTTTGCCTGGGTCATCTCACCGGTTGAATATGTGGATACGGCTCCGGAATCGCTGAAGGATGAATTCAAGGATCAGTACCGAGTCTTGATTGCTTCTGCGTATGTCGCAAACGGTGATCTGGTTCGGGCTAAGGCGCGCCTTGAATTATTAGACGAAGCGGACATCTACCTGGTCGTTGCAGAACAAGCCCAGCAGATGCTGGCTGAAGGTGGGTCGGTCGAAGAAGCGCAAGCCCTGGGGAGATTGGCACTTTCGCTGGGTCAGGAAATCCCCCAACCGAAAATTACAGCGACGGCTGAGTAATACCCCCCATATTTTAATTAAGAACTCCTCTGAGTCGCCACTCCAGAGCGGTGTACCGGTGGGCGACTTTATTGTTGCGAACTGCAATGCCGATAGCGCGCTTGTTGCCCACCAGGACGCAAAGCTGTTTGGCGCGTGTTACGGCTGTGTACAGCAGGTTGCGCTGGAGCATGATGTAATGTTGAGTCAACAGAGGGATGACAACGGCTGGAAACTCCGAACCCTGCGATTTGTGGATGGTAACTGCGTAAGCCAGGACCAATTGGTCAGCTTCGCTCCAATCATAAATTAGCTTTCGTCCTTCGAAATCTACGCAAAGAGTGTGCTCTATAGGGTTGATACCCTGGAGAAAACCGATGTCGCCGTTATAAACGCCCTTGTCATAGTTGTTTTTTATCTGCATTAACTTATCATCGGGGCGAAATATTTGACCAAAAAGCGTTTTTTCGGGTTTCATCGCCTGTGGAGGGTTCAGATCAGCCTGCAAGCGCTCATTGAGAGCCGTAACGCCGGACTTGCCGCGGTACATGGGAGATAGAACCTGGATATCGTCCCTTGGGTGTAGCCCAAATTTTTGCGGGATGCGATTCTGAACGATATCACTCACCCAGTTTGCCGCTTCTTCGGGCGTTTCAGCGTGAAACAGGAAGAAATCATCAGCGGGTTGGTCCAGACTTACACCTCCAGATGACGGAAATCCGGGCATTTGCCCTTGATTAATGCGGTGAGCATTTGTGATGATGCGCGAATGTTCGGCTTGACGGAAGATCACGTTCAAACGGGTGACCGGTGCAAGATCGCTGGCGATGACATCGCGCAGCACGTCGCCGGCTCCGACCGAGGGTAGCTGATCCACATCACCCACAAACAGGATGTGTGTGCCCGGCTTGAGCGCTTTCAGGGTACTGTTTGTCAGCGGCAAGTCCATCATGGATGACTCGTCTACCACCAGCATGTCAATTAGCAGCGGATTCTGTTCGTTATGTTTAAATCCTTCTCTTGGGGAAAATGCAAGCAGGCGGTGAATGGTACTGGCAGGACGTCCGGTAGCTTGTGAGAGGCGCTTGGCAGCTCTGCCCGTGGGAGATGCCAGTGCGTATAGCTTGTTGGCGGTCTCCAAAGCGTCAATCAATGCCCTTATGGTTGTCGTCTTGCCTGTCCCCGGACCACCGGTCAGTACGCTGACTGGATGGTTCAATGCCATCCGGATGGCATCCTGCTGTTCTGGAGAAAGCGAAGGATCAAGTGTTACGAACATGGGCGGCAGATCGCTCAAGCTGGATGGCAGCGCATGTGCTAGGCGCCGCAGCCGTTCTGCAACACCCGTCTCGCTGTAGTATAGAGCCGTCAAGTAGACCGCGGATTGACTATTCTCAGGTGGTTTTTTACCGGTTGAGGGCATCTCCCCCTGGGATGTCTTCTCCTTAGGATCCAGAAGCGGTAAAACCTCTAGTTTTATGCTGTTATCTTGGGATAGACGTTCCAGAGCAGGTGCGATCAGCTCGCGGGAGACGTCCAACAATTCGGCTGCATGTTCTGATAATCCCTCCTGCGGGAAGTAGACATTGCCATTGTCGGTTGACTGGTTGAGCGTATAGACCACACCAGCCTCAATCCGGGATGGGTGGTCTGCCGGTAAACCCAATGCCTGGGCAATCTTGTCAGCGGTCTTGAAGCCCACGCCGTAAATATCGCGCGCCAGTCTGTAAGGATCATTACGTACGATTTGGATCGCTTCATCGCCGTATTGTTTATATATTTTGATCGCCAGATTTGTGCTCACCCCGTAGGTGTGCAAAAAGAGCATGATCTCTTTTACTTCCTTCTGCTCTTTCCATGCCGAAGTGATCAACCCAGCTCGCTTGGATCCGATGTCTGGAACCTCGAGCAGCAATTCGGGTTTGTGTTCGATGATATCTAAAGTCTGTTTACCAAAATGGGCTACGATACGATCGGCAAGGTGAGGTCCGATACCTTTGATTAGACCAGAACCTAAATAGCGGCGAATGCCCGCCACAGTGGCGGGCATTGTCTGTTCGCAAACATCGGCTTGAAACTGGGTACCGTGCTTGGGATGGTTGACCCATTTACCGCTCAACGTCAAATGCTCCCCGGGAGCCAGTTCGGGCAGGTTGCCTGTTACGGTTACCAGCCCCTCGAAGTTCTGTCCGGGTATCTTATGGGCTGCCGGGCGCATGCGCAGCACGGTGTATCCGTTTTCGGGGTTGTAGTAAGTGATGCGCTCAATTGAACCTGCGAGCGTTTCCATTATTAATGTATTATTGCGGCATTGGATTGTTCTGCGCCCAGTTGTCTCCAAGTGTGACAGATATATCTACTGGGCTGGCAGGGTCATAGAAATGGCGAATCCTGATTGGGTCGATACTCATCAGTTCAACCAGGAATTTAACCGTGTAAGGTTTGCCTGTGTAGAAAGTGATCTCCGTATAGGGCGTAGCCTTTTCAGCGTTATCGGTTTGAGTCACGTTTACGCCCAACGATTTCAGATAATCCGTGGTTCGTGCAGCTATACCGGGAGTATAACTTCCATTCAGCACTGCGACTCTTGCGCCCTCGGTTTGCATTAATTCTGCTGGATCCATATTGGCCGCGGCAGGGCTGGCAGCACCGGTGTCGGTGAATATTTCATCCCGCAACAGGCGAATCTTCTCCGATAAAGGCTTGAGAACCTCTTGACCGCCATCCGGAGAGGTGGCGAAATTTATCTGCTCAGCCCCTATTGAACCGCGCTTGATGTTTTCTTCAGGAATCTGAGTTGCCAGCCATGCCAGGCGGATGGCTTGATCGAGGGTCAAGTTGGTATTAATGCCCGAAGAAAGCTCGTTATAAAGTGTTGGGGCTTTGGATATCAATAAGGGCAGCATTTTACTGCGTAGTATCTGGTTTCGGATGGCTAGTACCACCTGCTGCTGGCGTTCGGCGCGGTCAAAATCCCCGCCTTCGGTCTTGCGAGCGCGCACATAGGCTAATGCCAGGTCGCCAGGGAGATTCTGGACACCAGGTTGCAGCCATTTTGTGTTGTTATCGCCAAGCGGGTCTATTTTTATTTTTTCCGGCACGTTAATTTTCACACCGTAGATCTCGTCAATAAATCGGACGAACGCTCCGAAGTCGACTTGGGCGTAGAAGTCAATCGGCACACCCAGCAGCTCCTCGACGGTGTCCACCGCCAAACCTGGTCCGCCCCCTGGAAGTTCATAAGATTCTCCCAATGAGTAAGCGGTATTTATGCGACCGTAATCGAACCCACCAGGAATGTTGACCCACAGGTCACGTGGAATTGTGAGCATTCCCGCAGTGCGATTGATGGGATCAACGGTCAGAAGCAACATCGTATCCGTGCGCGGAGCCCCCTCTTGAGCTTGCCAGTCCCGGAAGTCCAGTCCCATAACCAGGATTGAAACACGCTTGGCTCCATCCCATTCGGGTGGGGGGGGACCGCCAGCTGGTTGGAGGGGCGTATTGGCATCTTCGATCTGGACTGCACCGCTGCTATCGGGCGTTGGATTTGGTTCTGAGATGCTGATCCCAGGTAAATTGGTCATTTCATAGGAGGTGACAAAGTCCCTCACAGAGACAAAAGTAAGGTAAGCAGTGAGGATGGCAGCGATGAAAAAACCAACCAGGACCGCGATTTTTAGCGATTTTGTGCCAGTTGATTCAGTTTGTTCAGTTTCGGAGGTATCGGTTTGGGTCATACTAACAACCTTGGGTAGATCCTGATAGCATAAAGACTTAAAGCGGCGTGATTATATCACGGTATAATGATGGGGCAGTTAGAATTTATTCATACAAAATTACCCCTTTTCCCGGCTTAAACCATGTCAGTGATATCCACAGTTGGGCTTTCCAAATCATACGGCGCGGATGATATCTTCTCCAGTATTTCTGTGAGCATCCCGCGAGCAGCCCGCATCGCGCTCGTGGGACCTAACGGCATAGGCAAAACCACCTTGCTGCGTGTGCTGGTAGGCTTGGAGGAATCTTCGGCAGGGCGGGTTAACCGGGCGCGTAATCTCACGATGGGATATTTACCTCAGGAGGGGGGGATAGACGCCTCGCACACTTTATGGGAAGAATGCCTGACTGCCGTATCCGACCTGCGCGCCCAGGAAATGGAATTGGCTGACCTGGAAGCTGCAATGGCTGATCCGGACCGGACCGCAGCAGCCATCAAGCGTTATGGCGCCCTCCAGGAATCCTTTGAACGCAACGGCGGGTACACTTATGAGACCCGCATCCGTCAGATATTGACTGGCTTAGGATTTGACTCGAGCGATTACGACCGCCCGTTGCCTCAACTTTCTGGTGGGCAGCGAACACGCGCCCTGCTAGCCCGTTTGCTGCTTATGGCTCCCGAATTGCTGGTCTTAGATGAGCCCACGAACCATCTGGATATTGCCGCTACCGAATGGCTGGAGAACTATATGAACCAGTGGGAAGGGGCAGCCGTTATTGTTTCACACGACCGTTATTTTCTCGATCAAGTTGCAGACACCGTATGGGAAATGAGCAGTTCCAGGATTGAGATGTACAGGGGCAATTACAGCGCTTATGTCCAACAGCGGCGTGAACGCTGGGAGCTACGCCAACAGATTTACCAGGCTGAAAGAGCGCGCCTGGAAAAGGAACTTGATTACATCAAGCGTAATATCGCTAGTCAACGAACCCAACTTTCGAAGGGGAAATTAAAACGATTGAGTAGAGAAGTACAGGCAATTGAGAGCCTGGGCTTCGAAGCCGTGCAGGGGAAAAATTGGGCTGAGATCAGCAGCAAGGCTGCTATAACCGTGCACCCTATGAGCGTTGCCGAGGTAGAGCAACGGATTCACTCCTTTAAAGAACCTTCAAATCGTCCGCCCCGGTTGAGCTTGGGCTTAAAAGCTGCTCGCCGCTCGGGCGATCTGGTCATCCGCACTCGTGATCTGGAGATCGGATACCCGGATGAGGGCAAACCCCTGTTCAGTGCCCCCGATTTACTTCTTAAGCGGGGCGAATGTGCAGCTGTGATAGGTCCAAATGGGGCCGGAAAGACTACGTTCCTAAAGACCCTGCTTGGGCAGATGCCACCTCTAGCAGGAGAGGTTATCATGGGCGCCAGCCTGAATATCGGCTACTTTGTCCAGGCTCATGAGGACTTGCGCCCCGAAAGGACTTTGGTTCAAGAGATTGAAGCAGTCGCCCAGAACATGCTTCTAGCAGATATCCGCCATCACCTTGCTCGCTTTCTCTTTACTGGTGACGATGTTTTTAAAAAGGTGGCTGTGCTGTCAGGGGGTGAACGAGGGCGCCTGGCTCTTGCCAAGCTGTCATTGACCGGCGCCAACTTACTGCTGCTCGACGAGCCGACCACTCACCTGGACATTCCATCCCAGGAGATACTGCAGGAGGTCCTGGCTGATTACCAGGGCACAATGCTGTTGGTCTCCCACGATCGCTATCTGATTGACGCCCTGGGGACCAGGATTTGGGAGATACAGACTGGTCAACCCCGGTTGGGTCAATCATTGCCGGGTCAATCATTGCCGGGTCAACCACGTCTGCAGGTTTTTGAAGGCTCTTATAGCCAGTATCGCGCCTACCTTGAGGCGCGGGGGATTGAACA
>Ga0209986_10003202_pt1 | contig 14489 bp, 13 predicted proteins | sample BlataG_FD_183168 | JGI IMG/M metagenome (GOLD analysis project Ga0209986, IMG submission 183168) | Deep subsurface microbial communities from Black Sea to uncover new lineages of life (NeLLi) - Black_00105 metaG (SPAdes) (version 2) | ecosystem: Environmental > Aquatic > Marine > Oceanic >...
AGTTTGACAATACCTTAAGTAAAGAAAGGAGGAGAAAATGGGATTACATTTCGATTTATTAACCAGCAAAGATATGAAACAGATAGATGATCTAAAAGAATCTTACGGAGGCACACAAGAAATTATGGAGTCTATCAAAAATATGCGCAAATATGAAGTAAGGAAGAAAATAGCCGAACAAAAGGGTTACGGTGAGATGTTGGAAATGGCGGAAGATTATGCGAAGTCAATTGCCAAGGTTGAAGACTTTATGGAGAAAGAAAATGTACGGACAACTAAGAATGCCGTGGTCACCACCCAAGTCTCCGGATGGCAGGGTGCTCCTATTGCATTGGGTTGTTTGAAGCATATGGCTGAAGACGGAACAACTCTCGCACCCAAAGAGATGATTTCAGTTATGGCATTGACAGAAGACTATGTTTACAATGGTGAGTTGATATCAACTCTGGCAATGGCCGAGAACCTGATCGGGTCTAAATTCTGTAATACCAACTTTGTTGGAACTCCTCTCAGTAGCGAATGTTATGCCCGTCTGGAGAAAGTTACGGGTGAAAAATTTGAGACAATAGAATCGTCTCCCGGAATGCGGGCATTGGTCCTCAAAAATCAGGGCACCTTCTTTGGGAATTTTGGAGGAATTGAGGTTGCCAACAACAATCACCTGATCTATCTCGATGGTATAACTCGTGCGGCGACCACTACAGGGGCAAATTTCTTCCTGAATCCAAGTTGGTCTACTATCGTTGCGAGTTCCTATTATGCACGCGATATTAAAAATATGGAGTTTAAAATCTCTATGCTCTTATCAACACAGAATGCAATCCAGTTCAGAATGCTTCTGAATATTATGAAGGAGTTTATACGCGATGATGGGACACCTGCTATCTCTGAGATCAATCTCGGAAATGGTATGTCACCTGCAATGTTTATACAATGTGCGAAAGAATTACAATCTTCCGGTCTTCCTAATGTATCATTAACCGCTCATCTAAGAATAAATCCAGATCTGGGGATTGAAAACTTCAATTGGACAGAAAATGCGTATAAAGTGCTGGATGCAGGGATTGATATGACTATAAAGTACGAGAGCGACGGAACATCCCGCCCTCTTGACACGATGGAGACTTATTTTCTCCCCAAAGAGGAGAGATTAGCACAGGCAGATAAGATTGGAGAGGTTCTTTATTACAAATGTGTGCGTTGTTCAGAAGATACAAAAGAGATGATGAAAAACGGGTATAAGGCAGTATTTGCAAGAGCCTCCTATAGAAATTATTAGGTTATTAAGTTATTGAGTCATTAAGTAATTTATCCTTTAACCTCTATCCTTTACTGTAATCTGTAATCTAAAATCTACATTCTTTGTGTCCTTTGTGGTAAAAAAGACTACAACCTATAACCTGAAACCTGCAACCTTACACAATGTTTATTTCAATCCTTACGATTATAATAGGTTACCTGCTTGGCACAATTTTGATGGCATATATCCTGGGCAGGTTGGTCCGTGGTATAGATATAAGAGAACACGGTAGCAGAAATCCGGGTGCTATGAACGCATTTAAGGTTCTGGGTTCCCCTTATGGTATTGTCACCTTGCTCTTTGATATGTCCAAGGGTGTTCTGGCAATATTCATTGCTCATTTATTACGAGTGCCCACAGTCGTCATTTTAGCAAGCGGATTTGCTGCTATAGTTGGACACACCTTTCCCTTTTATCTGAGATTTAAAGGCGGTCGGGGTGCTGCAACTGCCTATGGAATACTTATCTGGTTGCTTATTATAATAATAAAAAACTACCTCACACCCGATTCGGCGATACCATTTGCATTTTTCTTGTTCTTTGTGATTGCTTGCTATTGGGTTACGAGGTCGGTAAATGTCACAGCATTTGCTGGCTTTCCTGCGCTTGCGCCTTTAATCATCTGGCATGCTGGTTTTAACCCTTATACAATCTTTACTGCAATTATATGTGTTTATTTAATATCTGCATCCGCAATTACCGTAATCAAGACCGGTGATATTAAATCGGAAGTAGAAGCACATGGCAGAAAGGTAGTAAAAATCAAACTTATAAGGAAAACAGTGAGGCTGGGTGCTATACTTTTCCCGCTCTTATACCTGGGATATACCAGGAAATTAGCTGGTGGATTCACTGCTGTAGCACTTTTATTGTTCATTATTTTTGAGATTATCCGCAGGATGCGTCCTGAGTTATATGGAAAAAGAGCCCTTGAGATTATACTTAAAAAGGGTGAGCCTACATGTATGCTTTCCGGGTATACACTCTATCTAATATCAGCCCTGTTTATTATATTAGTTTTTCCCAAGGATATTGGGGGTCTATCCCTTTTATTTCTTACATTGGGTAACCTTGTTGCCGAACTTGTTGGGTTAAATTTCCCGCGGGTGAAGACATTTCCTGGAAAGACATTAGAAGGGTCGTTAGGCTGTCTTTGCATTTGTCTTCTTTCTGGTTTTATCGTGATGATTTTCTATGATATTTCACTTTTGCAAGTTATCATTGGAAGCCTTGTGGCTGCTTTTATAGAGAGTTTACCGAGACTTGAAGATAATTTATTTATGGGTCCTATATCTGCTTTTAGTATGTGGCTTTTGAGATAATCAGGGGTCAGGCTCAAGTATTCAAGTATTTTTATCCAGAAGAGAGTTACGAGAGTCGGGTCTTTTCCTTTTATTCTGATCAACGAATTAAAGAGGTTGTAACAGGTTTTTTTGAGATTCTGGACATCGGGTTTATGAAGACGACGGAGAAAGTCTTGATTATCAGAAGGGAATGTTTTTAATCACTGAAATTGACTATCAATCTAACGGGAAGAGCGCAAAGATAAAAGTTCAAACGGAAGGAAAATTCAAAATAGAAAGAAAAATGACCTTCATATTTCCTGCTAATATTCAATCCATTCAGGTCAACGGGAAAAGTTATCAAGTAAGAAACAGAGGGGTGGAGATATAGTCATCTTAAGGAAAGGAGAAGAGAGCCAAGCTATCTAATGGTGACAAATTGCGATTTGGGTCATAGTACTCAGACTCAGGTCTTCACATTATACTGTTCGGTAACAAGGTTAAAGGAAAAATGGATAAAGAAAAAACCAAGGAACCGAGTATTACGATGGGGATTGAGGATTTGAATGAAAAAATAAGGAAATGCAAAAAATGCAGATTATCCGAGACCAGAATAAATGCCCTCTGCGGGGAGGGGAACTTAAATGCCAGACTTATGCTAATTGCCCAGGCTCCTGGAGAGAATGAAGATAAAGATGGAAGAATGTTCATTGGTCCCTCGGGAAAGGTATTAAATGAACTATTGAAAGAGGCAAGTATTAAAAGAGGAGAGATTTATATGACAAACCTGATCAAGTGTATGCTACCAAAATACAGAAAACCAAAGCAGGATGAAATTGAGATTTGCAGTGGCTACTTGGACAGGGAGATAGAACTGATAAATCCAGAGGTACTGGTTCCATTGGGTTACTATGCAACCAGATATATCTTTGAAAAATATGGGCTTTACCTTCCATCCAAATCAGAGTTTCAGGGGGTCTTTGGCAGGCTTTCCTGGACGGGTGATAGGAAAGTATTCCCCCTGCAGCATTCTGCTACACTGCTATACAAGATTTCCCTAAGGGAAGTAATAATAAGAAACTACCGTAAGATGAGGGTACTAGCTGCCGATTGCAAGTGGTATCCGGTATGTCCAATGAAAAGATTTTACGAAGGGGGAAGGTTAACTAAAGAATGGGTTGAACTATATTGTAAAGGGGATTGGGAGAGTTGTATCCGCTATCAGCTGGAGGAGAAAGGAGAAGCTCATCCAGATTGGATGCTGCCTGATGGAAGTTTTGATGAAAAATTGCACAAGGAGGTGCCAAGATGAGGATTACTATTGTCTATGATAACGAGGTAGCAAAGGAGGGTCTTAGGGCTGATTGGGGTTTTTCCTGCCTCGTAGAGGCATATAGTAATAAGATACTTTTTGATACTGGTGCAAATGGCCCTATACTCCTTGATAATATGAAAAGGCTCAATATAGACCCTGCTACAATTGAAGAGATTTTCATTTCCCATGCCCACTGGGATCACACGGGTGGACTTTCGGATTTTCTTAAAACAAATCCTGTCAAGGTTTACATTCCATCATCATATCCAGAGCCACATAACGCCAAAGAAGTAATTAAGATAAAGGAATCCCTCGAAATCCACGAAAATATTTTCTCGACCGGTGAGCTTAAGGGCATAGAACAATCTCTCGTTGTTAAAACAAAAAAGGGATTGATTATAATCGTAGGATGTTCTCATCCCGGAGTTCGGGATATTCTGAATACAGCCTCGCAGTTCGGAAAACCCTTGGCTCTTATCGGGGGTCTGCATGGATTCAGAGATTTCGATTTAATCAGGGATTTGGAATTCGTCTGTGCCACTCATTGCACTCAGTTTAAATCAGAGATAAAGTCACTATATCCCGATAAGTACATTGACGGAGGAGTGGGCAAAGTGATAGAAATATGAATCCGCAGAGTAAAATTGGGGTCAGTTCTTTACTTTGCACTGTTCGGCAATAAGGAAAAAGGATAAAAGAAAGCAGAAACGAATTGCTAAATACCCTTAGTCAAAAGAACATCTGAACTCTTCGAATATATAATGTTGTACGAAAGCACAAAAACAAAGGAGGTTTTACATGGAACCATATGTGACTCCCGATTCCCTTGAAGAGAAAGCACAATATTGGCTTAGGAAAGTAGAGCCTTTCAATCAGCATCGAATGCAACTCAATAAAGAGAAATCAGCACTTCTCGTCGTCGATATGCAAAAGTTTTTCTTGGATCCCGCTTCGCCAACTTTTACCAGTGGTGGATTGGTTATCCTTCCGCCTTTAAAACAGCTTATTCAAGCATTTCGAGACGCCAACCGTCCAGTCATTTACACCTGCCATGTCCACCATCCTGATCGCATAGATGCTGGTATTATGGAATGGTGGTGGAAAGGGATGTGCGTTGAAGGAAGTGTGGAAAGCAAGGTACATGACGATGTTGCACCGCTCCCGAACGAGAAGGTAATCTTCAAACATCGTTATTCAGCATTCTACAATACAGATTTAGAAACAGTGCTCCGATGCCTAAAAGTAGAAGATCTTGTAATCTCCGGGATTATGACCAACTTATGCTGCGAATCTACTGCTCGGGATGCCTATTACAGAGACTACCGAGTATTCTTCCTTGCTGATGTCACGGGAAGTGTTAGTGAAGAGATGCATCTGGCAAGTTTACTCAATCTTGCCTTCGGATTTGCCTTTGTGACTACGGCAAAGGAGATATTACAAGAGTTACACAAGTAACAGCGTCAATCTGCGTCAGAAAGATATTATGAAGAAAGAAGTTTTCATATCAATTTATATTCATATCGGTGCCGTAATTATATTTTTGCTTCCTTCTCTGCTCAAGATTGATAAAACATACCCTGTGGGAGAGGTGTATAGCGTGCAGATTGTATCCCGCCCTTCCACCCGTCTAATTGAAAAACCCAAAAAGCCAGAAAAAAAGAAAAAAGAGGTAAAAAAAACTGAAAAGGCAAACGAGGGCAAGGCAGAGGGTGCAGTAGGAAAAGTGCAGACCGATGCAAATTTTAAGTATTCATACTATCTTTCAACCATCATTTCAAAGATAGGAAATAATTGGAAAAATCCTTACAGAGGAAATGAAATATCAGCAGTTGTCCACTTTTTCATAACAAGGGATGGCAAAATAGAAGAGGTAAAACTACATAAGTCATCTGGAAACTATCTATTTGACCAGTCTATCATAAGGGCAGTAACTATCACTAAAAGCCTCCCCCCTCTTCCTCCTGAATATGACAGGGACAGGTTGGGAGTATTCTTTGAGTTCGCATATAAACCATAATAGAAAAATCAAAAATCAAATATTAAATATCAAAATTACATATTAAAATGTAAAATTGAAAACCTAACCACAAAGACACTAAGGCACTAAGAGTCCAAATGTGTCCTATATACTATTGTTCATTTGAATTTCCTCTATGTTTCAACTCGCTACTGTAATATTTTTGATTTTTGATGTGTCATTTTAATTTTTGCGTTTTGATATTTGAATCTTATCCCTGATGTTAGCGGGCATTTATGTTTGCTAAGGTATTACTCAAGATAATCACACTAATTTTCATATCCTCACCCGTTTTATCGCAGGATGTTTGGTTGAGGCTTGAGGTTGGAGAGAGAAGAAAACTGTGTATAACTATTGACAAGTTTTTGCCTATCCAAGGCATGGAATCTGTCTGCGATACCATAAGGGAGATAATAGAGAAAGACTTGAGGTTCTCACTCTATTTTGATATAAAAGAGGATGCTGTAACCCATATATCTGGGGAGGTGACCGAAGAGAGACTGCACATTACTGTGTATGAGACGCCAAGAAAAACAAAGATAATGAACGGAAAGTATTCCCTATCTCCCGACATAAGAGATGCCTGTCATAGGACATCAGATGATATAATAAGAGCCCTTGCAGGAGAGGAGGGTATATTCAGAACGAAGATATTCTTCCTCACAAAAATCGGTGACAAAAAAAGGATTACAATGGCAGATTACGATGGATACAACCCTGCTTTCATCAATGTATATAAATACTGCTTATCCCTTGCCTTATCTCCCAATGGTAGAAAAATTGCATATACAGCCTATCAAGGGAACAATCTCTGTCTTTATTTATATGATATGGAAACACAGAAAAATATTGTGCTTTCCAATGAGAACGGGCTAAATACCGCTCCATGTTTTTCTCCTGATGGTAGAAAGATTGCCCTCTCACTCTCCAAAGATGGAAACTCCGAAATCTATGTTATAGAGCTGAAGAGTAAAAAGGCAAAAAGGCTTACAGTGAACAGGGCAATAGACACATCACCTACCTGGTCACCGACTGGCAAGGAAATAGCCTTTGTCTCTGATCGCTCGGGTAGCCCACAGATTTATATTATGGGAAGCGATGGAAGTGGTGTAAGGAGATTGACATATGAAGGCTGGTATAATACATCTCCAAGCTGGTCACCAAAAGGTGATAGGATTGCCTATGTCGCAATGGATGAGGAAAGAAGGCATAACATATATACAATACTCGTAAACGGAGAAGGCAGAACGGGTCTTACATACCTGGGGAATAATGAGGAGCCTTCCTGGTCAAGGGATGGGCTTCATATTGCGTTCATATCTGACCGTGATGGAATATACAAATTATATACAATGCACTGGGATGGCTCAGGTCAGAGAAAGATACTCACATACGGCGATGGGATATACTCATCTCGCTGGTCACAGTAGTCTCTCAAGATAAGTTTTATACAGCTTTTCTACTACCTTCTCCCATAAAAAATTTTCTCTTATATGTTCTCTCAACCTTTTATCTCTCTTTTTTAAAATACTTCTTCTGATTGCTTTCCTTATAGATCTTATACTTTCTGGATTTACATACTCTGCCATATTACCAAAATATTCCCTTGTTCCGCCTCTTTCGGTGATCACGATTTTTGCGCCCGCAAGAGCAGCTTCGAGCGCAGAAAGCCCCGGGGTCTCAAATTTAGAAGGCAGTATAAATGTATCACAGGCTGCATATGCAGACGATAGGAGAGATGAATCATGAGGTAAGGGTTGCAAGATTTCTATGTTAGGATTTTTCTTTATTAGTGAAAGGCACTTTTGTGTGTAATTTCCTTCATCTATTATCTTTCCGATAAAAACAACTTTTCTATCTATTCCTTCCAATGCTCTCACAAGGTTCAGGGTATTCTTTCTTGCCGAGCCTATCCATCCTGTATAGAGGATAAAGTTTTCCATACCGTATTTAGCCGTGAACTCATTCGGATCTGCGAAGTAAAATTTCTCATTCACTCCGTTTGGTATCTTTACGAACTTTGTTTTCGGGATTCCAAATCCATAGGAAAGTGCTTTTGCCTCTTCATCGGTATTCGGCAGTATGATATTTGCAAGTTCCATAATCTCCTTAACAAAACGATGGAGGGTAAATACTTTAAAGTTGTTCAGAAACCCATTTAATAAGTTTATTGCTCTCAATGTCCAAAGGTTATGGGTAGACGCGAAAACTGGTGACACTGCAATCTTCATACCTTCTTGCTTTAATCTTCTTACTGTATCACACAGCGAGATATCTGCCCTGAATATATGGATCAGGTCGTAACCCTCTTTTAGAGGATGCCAAATATCATAGAGGCCAACTTCTACACCCAGTTTTTCGAGATACTTTTTACTATTGGTTATCTGGGTATAAAGTCCCCCTTTATCTATTGCCACATCGGGCGTCGCTATGAAAAGTATACGCATTCCTTAAAATTTAAGACCATAGACAACAGACATCAGACATTAGACTAAAAAATAGTAAGCAATAAGCAGTATGCACTATAAAAAGTGTCATTGTGTCGTAGTGTCATTGTGTCTTAGAGTCATTATTCCACATTTAACATTACACATTACACATCCCTCCTCTCACCCATCACCTGACACCTAACACCTCCCTCGCCTTCTCGTAAACCTCTCCAACCTTAATCCCTTTCAAGCATTCAAGAGATTTGCACTTTATCCCCACTCCGAGCCATGAACAGGGGCTACAGGGCAAATTGCTTTTTACTATTATATTCTTATCTCCATATGGTCTTCCTCTCTCCCATGAGGTTGGGCCAAATATCGTTATTGTAGGAACGCAAAGTGCTGAAGCAAGATGTGATAATCCAGAGTCGTTTCCTATAAAAAGCTTACAACAACTTATCATTGCAGCAGCGTGGGTTATTGGGTAGCCTATAAAGGAGAATATCGAGGCCTGGCCATACGGCTCGTTTACAGAATCCGATAGATATGAGAGACCTCTTTCGCAATCTTTTACAATAGTTTCGATATAACTTCTCTCATCTTCTGCGCCAAAAATAACTAACCTTTCTCCCTCCTTTACAAACGACCTTATCAATTCGCTAAACTTGTCCCATCTCTTATTTTTATCACTTGCACCCGGGTGTATACCTATAACCTCCTTTGATGTTATTTTCCTGTCTTTACACCATCTATTCACGAATAGAAATGAATCTTCAGGAATCTGAACAAATGGTTTTTCATCAGCCCTTTCTACCCCAAAGTATTTAAATATTTCAAAATTTGCATCTATCTCATGTATTCTGTATTCTGGAAATCTTATTGTATTTAAGAATCCCTTTCCACGAACACTTTTACCAATTCTTATTCTTGCTCCGGATAAAAGGGAGATAAATGCGGAACGAAAAGATGGTCCTACCGCGTTCATTACACTTACATCGGGATAAAATTGCCTGAGTTTCTTTATCAATCTTATTTTACCTGAAAATTCCTTAAATTTCTTTTCTTTTATAGAAAATGTATACGCTCCGTTCCAACATTTTATAAGTTCACAGGGAGTATTATTCTCGCATAAGATGACTATTCTTGCCTCATGATATCTTTTTCTCAGCGCAAGAAGTGCGGGAGAAAGGCATACTATATCTCCGATACCCCCCCATGTAATTACAAGGATTGTCTTTGGCTCATCCACTTTGTGCGGTTGTAAAATATAAGGTAATCAAAGAATATGAATGGGACAAAAAACCCGTTAAAAAGGATGGTCAATCTTCTTATAAGGTTATATATACCCCGATAGAGAGAAAACCTTACAATCAATTTTTGTAGCGAAAAGGAAAGTGGTTCCTTTAATAGATGCACAGGATCCAGAAGATACAATTTGAAGGTTTTCTTAAAAGCAGGGTATTTATCCAAAAGGAGTGGAAGGATATGCTTACCAAATCTTCCTGCATCGAGAAGCACCTTTTGTAGATTTACGGTATGGGAATGAAAGGCAACCGCCTCTTTTAGGTATATAAATCTCTTGCCCAAAAGTGACAATTTATATGCAAACTCAATATCCTCTCCTTGAAAAAAACCAGCAATGGAATCATCAAACAAGCCAGCATCTAACGCATCTTTTCTCTTAACAGATGCGTTCTGTGTTATAAAACAGGTAAAATCCCTTTTCCCTTTATGCACCCCACGAGTAGAAAGATAACGCAAAAGTGCTCTCTCCCTTGGGTTTTTTTCATATATAACTTTACCAATGAACACAGCATTTTCAATCTGGTGGGCAGTAAGGTAGGTAGAAAGAAGGTTTCTCTCTGCTCTCATATCATCGTCAAGGAATACAATAATATCACCTTTTGCTCTCTTTATACCATCGTTTCTTGTGGTTGCTGTTCCTCTGTTTGTATGGTGTTTTACATATCTCAGATTCAACCTTCCCCTGTACTCTGATAACCATTTGTATGTTCCATCGTTCGAACCATCATCAACCACAATAACCTCAAATTCATCTACACCAAGATATTGACCCTCCAGTGATCTTATCGCATCCTTTAAGGAGGAGAGTCTGTTGTAGGTTGGAATTATAACGCTTATCATCTTATTTTCTGAATACACCTACTTCAATCCCCCTAAACCTTGCTGGAACGGTACCATGCCCGACTCTCATAAACTGTCCGGGTTCACCCTTACCACAGTTCATAACGCCGTGCATCTTCCAGCAATCTTTGTTTCCTATCCCATCACAGGAATTCCAGAATTTTGGTGTTATTCCCGTATAGGTTACATCCTTTACTACATCACCCAATTTTCCATTTTTTATTTCGTATCCAAACTCAACCCCAAACTGGAAGTTTATACGCTTGTCATCTATACTCCATGACTTATTCGTTAAAAGATACAGTCCATCAGTTATGCCGTCTATCAATTCCTCAAGAGTAAACTCGCCTGGTTCAAGATTTATGTTTGTCATTCTGATTATCGGGATTCTCGACCACGAACTTGCCCTCATTGTACCAGTGCTTCTTCTCCCAATGAGTGGTGCAGTATCTCTTGAAGAGAGGTAATCGTTGAATATACCCTCTTTTATGAGATAGATTCTTTGTGCAGGAACGCCTTCATCATCCCATCCGAAACCACCAAGTCCATTTTTGATCGTCGCATCTGCCGTAACATTGATAAATTTGCTTCCATATTTGAAACTGCCGAGTTTCTCTGGCGTCACGAAACTCGTTCCAGCATAACTCGCCTCTGTACCAAAAACCCTGTCAAGTTCTGTTGGATGTCCTATAGATTCGTGTACTTGAAGAACCATCTGGTCGTCAGATATAACAATATCCTTCTTGCCAGATGGACAGGATTTTGCTCTGAGAAGTTTCTCTGCCTCCTCCCCAACCCTTGGGGCTTCCTGTGGAAGTTTAAGTCCCTCTATAAATTCGTATCCAGCCTGTCCAAAGTCTCCGTAAGACCTTGTTTGTACCTCTCCCTCTTTTACCGCAAGTGCCCTTATCTCTGCACCTGTATGAACTATCTCTTGCTCTATAAGACTGCCTTCTGTAGACATAAAAATCTTTCTCTCCTTGATACAAATCATCCTTGCAGTTCTCACCTTCACCGCCTTATAGTTTGAGAGTATATTATCCAGGGTAAGAAGAAGATTTATTTTGTTTTCAACAGACACATCAAACGGATCTTTCTCAATCTCTGTTTTATATTTTCCCTTCTGTGGATTTAAATGAGAAAGCGAAACAGATTTTCCTTTAGTTATACCGGATGCCTTCGCGATTTCCAGACTTTTGTCAATTACTCTATCTATTTCTGTTTCTTCTATCTTATTTGATGAGTGAAACCCCCAGGCGTCGTTAAGAAGCGTTCTCATCCCGAATCCAATATCGTTGTTTCTTGTGTAAGACTCTACATTTCCATTCCTGACAAGGATATGTTCATACTCTGTTTCTACGATCCTTGCGTCCCCATAATTTATGGATGCAGGAAGGCGCTCCCTGATCTTTAATGCAAAATCTCTCACTTTACCTCCAAGTAGAAGACGACAGACTGAAGACCTTTCAGCAGTGTCTGTCTATTATATACATAAAATAGGGAAAAGTCAAGAAAAAAATTGGACGCCCCGCCGATGGCTGGGTGATAGATTAACGCAGACTTGTAGGGTAAGGCTTTAGCCTTGCGATAAAGCAAACCTGAAGTTTACCCCGCCACAGGCGGTGGGTTTGCCCTACATTCCGGGATGAAGTTGGTAGGAATTTCTAAGATGGATGACTTGATAGTAAGTGTATTATAAATTTATCTATGCCCTCTTTTGCTTTTCTTGCTTTTTCAATTTTCCAATGAGTGAATAGTATACCTCCTTATTTTTTATGCATCCAGGGTCAGGACCCTTCAAGTCTCCCGTATATTCATACGCCCTTGCCCTGCATCCTCCACATACCGCGTTGTATTCACAGGACCTACACGCCTCTTTCAGGTCACTTTTATCCCTCAGAGAAACCATCAACGGAGACTCCTGCCATATTTCTTTAAAGGATTGTTTTCTTAAGTCCCCTGCTACAAGATGTGGCATATATACACAAGGGGTAACAAGCCCATCAGGCTGGACCGCACAGTATACCCTGCCTGCGCCACAACCACCCACTATATCCGAAATGGTTGAGAGTTCTTTACTCTTTACATCTGCATAATGGGCAATTATCATAGAACTCGCATTTCTCTCTTTACAGTATCTTCCAAGTTGGGGGGCGGTTGATGCAACCACATGATAGCCTGCATCTATTTTTTCATACATAATTCTTAATGCCTCTTCCTTCTGTTCAGGGGTAGGGTCATTTTCAAAGCCCGCTCTGCCACAGGGGATGTAGTTATACACAATAACCTTGTATGCTCCTAGTTTCTCCTGTAAATCAAACATTTTTGGAAGTTCGTCAAAATTCTCTTTTGTCAGTGTGAATTGAATACAGGTTGTAACGCCTGCATCAACAAGTCTTCTTATACCTCCGCAGGTTTTCTCCCACATTCCCGGAACCCCTCTAAATGTATCATGTTTTTCAGGAGTTGATGCGTCAAGACTCGCAGCAATGTATCCAAACCCAATGTTCTTGATCCGTTCGACATTCTTTTCGGTCATAAGTGTACCATTTGTGGCGATACAGAGATAAAATCCTTTTTTCTTTGCATATTCAGCAATATCAAAAAAATCTGGCGCAACCAGTGGCTCACCTCCAGAAAAATAAATGGTGACTACATTATTTTGGTGCAGTTCATCAACGACTCTCATCTTCTCTTCTTTGCTCAGTTCCTCTCTTTTTTCACCGTTCGGTCCTGCATTCTGATAGCAATGCTTACAGCGCAGATTGCAATTATTTGTATAATTCCACACAGCCATAAGTGGCATATGGAAATTCTGAGGGGTAGAAAGTCCATAGGTGAGCAATGAATCGAACGAATTCAAGATAATTTTTCTTATTATAGGGTCTTTTAAATCCTTTTTGAATGTCTCTGTATCCCTTCCAAATGACTTCTTCGCAATATCAAGCACCTTTATAATTGGATACAGTTTCATCCTCTGGACTGGAGAAAGTTTTGTTTTTTCACCATAGCTATCAAGTAAGCTCTCAAGATTGGTCTTCCCTGTTTCGTCAGTTTCCATCGCTGTTCTTATAAGCTTTGTGGACAGGGCGTTCTCCAGAAGAAACCTCAATTTTGTTACATCAAATCTTCTTTTTGATATTACCCACATATATCTCCCCGAATATTAAATCAAATATTAAAATGCAAACAGTTATACAATTGACAGAAGACTAGAGACATAAGACCATAGACCACTTACCAAGCACTGCTTACTACCCTTAATTTGTAGTCTGTTGTCTTGCTTAATTTTCCTTTTTTGAATTTGAACTTCTCTCCATCACACTGAGCATAGACCTTATGTGCTCGATTATCAAATTCACGATTTCGCCCGTCTTTTTCCCGGTAGTCTTACCAATTGAGGTAACCACCTTTCCAAGGTTTCTAGCACGTTTCTCCACATTCAAAAGTACCTGAATTACAGTAGTCCCTGTTATATCCTCCCCTGTCTCACTTTCAACAACTCTAAATTCCTTTTCATCCCTTATAAGATGAGCAATATCAGAGAGTGTAATAGCAGACTTTATATCTGTATCGTATAATCTACGATTCTTATATCTTTTTATAAGTCTCATTTTATTAATGTTATTGTGCAATGCACAATAACATTATAACATTTTTTTTCTCCTTTGTCAAGTTTTTTTTTGAAAAAATTTAAAAAAATGGGGAAATACGCTATGGAAGAGGTTCTAATAAATAATCTCTTTCAGGTAGAGACCACTTGCGGGCGCAAGCGCGGGTATCCCCTCTCCTCCGTTCAGCATACAAATGATTGCTTTTCTATCTATCTTACCCCTTGTAAAAAGCAGGGCTGTTCCAACCATCATTCTCACCTGTTTATGCAGAAATCTATCTCCTTCTATCTCAAGTTGGATTTCATCTTCTTTTTCCCGTATATCAAACCTCGTTATATCACATATACCTTCATCCCTTTTTGCAAGTCTTTTAAAATTAATAAGTT
>Ga0209986_10003204_pt1 | contig 14486 bp, 10 predicted proteins | sample BlataG_FD_183168 | JGI IMG/M metagenome (GOLD analysis project Ga0209986, IMG submission 183168) | Deep subsurface microbial communities from Black Sea to uncover new lineages of life (NeLLi) - Black_00105 metaG (SPAdes) (version 2) | ecosystem: Environmental > Aquatic > Marine > Oceanic >...
AAAGAACCATGGTATCGTTCAAGACAGTTGTCGTTCTGTTCTGGTGTCTGTTTTTTTGCCATTGCTATTGATTAGTATAGACAATGTAGTCTTTTTGTCAAGAGGCATTAGTTTTGTCTTGTTGTATTGACTTACTCAACGGGTTGCTTATAATATATGTACTATGGTCTGGCTTGATATTTTACTCATTATTGTTCTTACGATCCTGGCGCTGCATGGTTTGCTCATCGGTATAATACGAAGCGTATTTGATATCATCGGTATTCTGATAGGCTATGTACTGGCAGTCAGTTTCAGCGGTAGTGTTGGGATACCGCGCTTTCTCGCTTTCCTTTTGATTTTCGTACTTATTGTGGTCGCTGTTCACATCCTCGGCAGGATTATTTCAAAAGCGATCAGAACCACGCCGCTTGGTACTATTGATCGAATATTAGGAGGTCTTTTAGGATTGGTAAAAGGTCTGGTTGTTTGTTTTGTATTCTTGCTGGTCCTGCTTTTACTGCAAAAATCGAATAAAGCAATCTATAAATCAGCGATTGCACCTGAGATATTGAAAGGTGGTTTGATAGCAAGTCAAGTTCTTCCCGATAAATGGTATAACTGGATCGAGGATGTCGTCACGAAGCGCGAGCTAGTACAGGGCTATGAGGATTATCACATTTCTCTCTGACTTTGGTGAAGATGATTGGTTTGTCGCCGCGGTAAAAGGTGAGATCCTCAAAATCAATCCCAATGTTCACATTATTGATATTACCCATAGAATCAAACCGCATGACATTAGTTCTGCAGCATTCGTATTAAAATCCGTATTTCGAGATTTTCCCCCTGGCACCATACATTTGGTCGTTGTTGATCCTGGTGTTGGCAGCAAACGCAAGCCAATAATTGTCCATGCAGAGCCTTACTATTTTATAGGTCCGGATAATGGGGTCTTTTCATATATCTATGACAAGCATGCTAAAGTATACTCGATAAAGGTGAAAGGTGAAGTCAGCGCCACATTCCACGCAAGGGATATCTTTGGTCCTGCAGCCGCTCGAATAGCCTTGGGTAATGCACCCTCATCTTTTGGTCCTGAAAAGCGTGATTATATCAGTTTTGAATTTCCAGGCTTAACGAAAAATGACAAGCGATTATATGGTGAAATCGTTTATATTGATCATTTTGGTAACCTCATTACAAATATACCGAACAACATTGACATAAGCAGTCTCAATATATCCGGTGGAGAAGTCGCATTGAAAAACTTCTATGGAGAAGGGGTTAAAGGTCAGATCATCTGTGTGAAGGGGAGCAGCGGTTATTATGAGATTTCCTGCAATAAGGGGGATGCCAAGGAACTTCTGAGTGTTGATACAGGTGAGAGAGTAATTGCAGAGATTGGGTGACAATTATGGGATTTGTGCACCTAAGTCTTGACAAATGAGTACTTATACCTATAATTCTTCTGAAAGGAGAAGGTATGTATAAAATGTTAATAGTATGTGTGTGTGTAGGATTTGGCTTCAGTCAGGTTCTTCAAGTCGATTCAATTATCGACCCGGGGACTTGGACCAATCCTGAGAGCATCTTTGTGTCGGATGATCTCTATGGTGTACCTGGTGGCAATAATGATAACCTGGTGTTGGGGATTGCTGATCCTTCAGATACAAGTGCGACAATCGATTCGGTAATGGTCTTGCTCGAACAGTATGTGAGTGATTCAACTAAGGCTTTCTGGTTTGTAACACCGATTATCAATGGTAATCCCGGAACATCAACACCCCAACAAGCAGGCAGTGAACAAGAATCTGTTCTGGGATTTGATATCAGCGCAGACATAACAAGTTGGGCTGACATTATTGCGCTGGATATTGAGTTATCTCCAACAAAGGGACCTGGTGCACCGCCTGAATGGTATGCAGATTACCTATATGTCTATGTGTATACTAGTGCCGGGGTTTTTGAAGGCGAGCATGAAAAGGTGAACGACTCAAGGCTCATTGTACCGTCGATAATCACCGGTGCATTGGCCTTTACATATTGTCTCGATACACCATCCCTCATTGCCGTGGAAGTCTACAATAGTATAGGTGAAAGAATATTGAGTAGGAGTGTAAACGGTAATGCGGGGGAAAATAAAATCACACTCGGTAAAGTCAATGAGCTCTCAGCGGGTACATATTATATTCGGGTGAAGTCAGCAGACCATAATGTTGAATCAGGTAAATTTATTATTCCGGAGTAGACAACAGAGCAGACAGTAATTAATTGGCCAGGCTAGTGCATTGTAATGTAAGTTATTGATAATCTACTATATTGTCATTGCCCGACTTGATCGGGTAATCCATAGTAAGCAACTTTCTGGATTCCCGCTCCCCGTTTTCACGGGGACAAGTTTACCCCTGCGAAAGCAGGGGCGGGAATGACAGCTATCGGAAATTAATGTTACACTGTACTAGATCACAATTAGTGATACAAACCCCGCTTTTTTTGCTTTATCTCATATAAGCAATTCAATTTTTTGTTGACTAAGAAACATATTCATATAGAATAGACAATGGCTAAATTAGAGAATATTATTAAAAGGAGAGTTCTGATTCTCGATGGTGCTACTGGTACTAATCTTTTAGATAAAGGATTAGCCCCTGGCGAATCGCCGAGCATACTTAATATTCGTAACCCTGAAGCAGTTTACCGTCTCCATGAACAATACATCAAGGCTGGCGCCCACGCTATTTTAACCAATACCTTTACTGCTAACCCTGCAAATATCCCCACGTCTAAGCTCAATAGAGTTATATTCGCAGGTGTCAAGATAGCCAAACGCGCAGCAAAGAATCGGGCATTTGTTTTCGGTGATATAGGACCTCTGGGTGAGCTGATCGAACCATATGGAGAGGTCTCTTTTGAAGAAGTGCACAGAACCTTTTTTAATATTTGTCGCAGTATGTACAAGGCAGGTATCAGGGTATTCTGGCTTGAGACTTTTACCTCAATAATCGAAGCAAAGGCAGCTTTTCTTGCAGCCCGTAATTTCTCAGAGGACGTTTTTGTATGTTTGTCGCTGCAGGATAACAGTCGTACAATTATGGGTGAGACACCTGAATCGATTGCTGTAACATTTGAGGCGCTTGGGGCAAAAGGCATTGGCGTGAACTGCACCTTGCCTGAAGTCGCAATCGAGGCGGTTACCAGGATGGCGCGGGTTAGTAGTATACCTTTAATCGTTAAACCTAATGCAGGTGAGGTTAAGGTCGTCAATAATAAGATCTTTCACACGCTTTCAGATCGCAAAGTGGCTCGGTTTTATAAACGGTTTATTAAAGCTGGCGCAAACATCATTGGTGGTTGCTGTGGAACAACGCCCAAGTATATCGAGTTCATCAGCGAGCAAAAGGCAGTCTTCAGAAAAAGAAAAGCAATGAGCCAATTTATTCTGGCAACAACACACAGGATTCTGAGGGTTGCTGATGATTTAGTGATGATTGTCGGCGAACGTATGAACCCATCTGGACGTAAAAAAGTAAAAAGGAAGTTGCAAGAGGGGGATTATGAGGTTTATGGACAGGAAGCAAAGTCGCAGGAAGCTGCCGGCGCTGATGCACTTGACGTAAATGCCTTTGTTGTTGAACTCGAGGAAAAAAGCACGCTTAAAAATGCTACTTTTCAAGTCATGAAGGCATCTGAATTACCTTTGTTCATTGATACCCAGGATTTTGATGCCGCTGAAGCCATCCTTTCATTCTATCCTGGAGTAGGGGTTTACAATTCAATCCCCGCGCAAAAGAAAGCATTACTCAAGTGGCTGCCAATGATTAAAAAGTACGGCTTTAAAGCTGTGGTATCACTGGTCGGCAAAAGCATACCGCGCAGCGTCAAACAGAGGATGGACAATGTGGATATTGCTTTGTCAGTTGCCAAGCGACTTGATTTTCCCAAGAAAGATCTGATTTTTGATCCATTGGTTTTTTCAGCAGCTACTGACAAACAGCAGATTACCAATACTCTAAAGACGGTTGAGCGACTCTATCGGCGCGGGTTAAAAACGATACTTGGAATATCGAATGTCTCTTTTGGTTTGCCTGAGCGCAGTCAATTGAATGCATCACTCGCCACTGCGGCAATCAAGTGCGGCGTGACATTTCTGATATTAAACCCTCATGAGCAAGTCGTCATGAGTGCGGTTAAAGCAGCACGCGCCCTATTTAAGGCAGGCGTTTCAATATCAGATTACACCCGGGTTGAATCTAATGAGAGTTTGTCAAAATCCGCAAAAGATCTAACTGAAGCGATTATTTTTGGAAATAAAGAGTTGAGTCGGGGATTTGCTCAGAAGCTGCTCAAGGCAGGCACCGCGCCCCAGGCAATCATCGATCGATTTGTCTCAAAAGCTCTGAGCAGGGTCGGTGTTCTTTACGAGACCGGCAAGTACTTTATCCCGGATCTACTCAAGGCAGCTGAGGCATCAAAATATGCCCTTGATGTTGTTCGGAAATATCTGCCAAAAGGCAGAAAGCGGGGGAGGATCGTTCTCGCAACAGTAAAGGGCGATATCCATGATATTGGCAAGAATATCGCGTGTATGATATTTGAATCAGCTGGATATGAGATAATTGATCTTGGTAAAGACATATCGACTGAAAAGATTGTTGCAGCTGTAAGGAAAGTCAAACCTGATGTGCTTGGTTTGAGTGCTCTGTTGACGACCACTATGCCTGAGATGGCTAAGGTAGTGAGCGCACTGAAGAAGGCAAAGCTGAACGTAAAGGTGATTATTGGTGGTCCTAATGTGAGTGAGCGCTACGCAAAAGAAATCGGTGCCTATGGTGCGGCTACTACTGTGGTAGAAGGCTTAGCACTCTTAAAGAAGTCAAGATAAACCACGATGCTGCGAGAAAAATTATCAAAGCACAAAATCATCACGCTTGAGATCCTCCTACCCACAAGCCTCAACCTCACTGGGCTTTCAGACAAAATCAAGCAATTCAAAGGCTGTATAGATGCAATAAATATTCCCTCGAATCCCCTTGGTAGACTGAGACCTGATGCCTTGTGTTGTGCCCATGTTATCCAGCAGAGAACCGGGATCGAAACCATTCCACATTTTGTTGCACGCCATTTTACTTCACTGAGTTTTGAGAGTCATTTGCTTGGTGCCGCGGCGTTAGAAATTTCTAATGTTTTGTGCATCACTGGAGATGCACCGGTTGAGGGACGGGGTGGTTTTGAGTTGAATTCATCAAGACTCTTAAATATCGCCAAGAACCTGCAAAACGGTGTAACTTCGGCGCGAAAAAAAATAAACCCAGTAGAATTCTGTCTTTGCACAAGTTTCAATTCGAATGTCCCGAATATTCAAGGTGAGTTCATAAAGTCAAAGGTAAAATATAAAAGTGGTGCCGAGTGTTTTTTTACCCAACCTGTATTCAACCCCACACAATTTATTGAAATCGCTAAACAGTTTCACCGACTTTTTGACCGAGCAAAGCTCATTGCCGGGCTTTCCTTTCTGCATACCAAAAAAAGAGCTTTTGCTTTGATGAAATTCTTGGGTATCCCTTACGAGTATATTAATAGTATCGAAGAAAGAGATGAAGCTGAAATGCTATTGGAGACCGCAGAAAAGCTAAAGAACTATGTTGATGGCTTTTATATTATCCCCATCACTAAATACGCCAAGGCACTTGGATTCGTCAAGAAAATCAGAGAGATACTATAGTCCACATAAATGGGGTCAAATCTCGACATTGGACATTCCCCTTAACCTTTTTTCTGGATTGCCACGGCTGATTGCATGTATCTATGTCCAATGTCGAGATTTGACCCCAAAAGCCAGACTCGAACCGTAATTATCTTATTCTTCGAAAAAAATCTTAGATCTGAAATCTGCAATCTTAAATGCTATGTCGTCGTCTCCAGGTCTTATTCAATAATCCCCAGCCAGTCTCCCATGAGAAATTGTAATCTGCCAATTAGAAGGCTAATACGCGACATTACAGTGTAGCCAAAAGATGCACCAAAACCAAGCATGAGGAAGATTATACCAAGGTTTGCCGCAGGTTTCATTATCCCTTTTCTTTCTGTTGAGAAGAAGAAATAGATAAGGACTGAGATTACGCCGACGAGCATGATTATTGCCCACAAACCTGTATCCCATTTTAAGAAAGCCTCTCTCACCAATAGAGTACCCTGGGTCTGCTTGAGGATATCTCTCTGGAATATCGCGGGTATGATTGCTCCGGAACCCCAGCCAAGTAGAAAGGCTATGGGTAAGCGCACAAGATAGCCCATTTTGGGGATGAACCTGGCAAAATAACAGAGTCCAAAAAGGAGCGGGATAATGTAGACAAGATTACCTTGTATGAAAAGTGGTTCAAAGAGGTTAGGTACCATCTGGTTGTGCCAGGTAATGGCAATTAAATAACCAGCTGACATGCCGACAAACAGGTGTTCGGCAAACTGATACAATATATTGTCGCGGAACAGAAAGGAAAATATGGCAAGGGTCAAAAGCGCCGATAGCCAGATCCAAGGATCAAGTGATATATTCATTTTTTCCTCCTCATGACGAAATACCCGATATTGCCGATGATAATGAAGACCATGATAACAAGATGTCCGAGAGATTGAGCATCCATGCCTTGTGTAGCAGTACGTTTACCTTCAGAATAGCCATGTTCGTGGACTAATATCTCATATTCAGATGCGCCTTTCATGCCGGCAAGTAAACCTATAACCTGACCGGTTTCAACATACGGATACACATCAGCTGCAGATACAGCAGTAACCCCGATACCAACCCTGGCGCTGTATCTTGCTTGGGCATATAAGAGCCAGGCGCGCCATCCTGGATCACCCGCAGAGAGCGTGATAACAAGGCTCAGATTATCATAGTTCTGTAAATCAGCAGTGATTTCGATTGAATCCAAGGGTGTTCCATGATAATCGACTGGGAATACGTTCTTGATATTGTCGCCCATGCCTAAGAGGATTGCGGTAACGCCAAACTTATAGCCAAGAAAAGCAAAGTCTTTACCGTATTCTTTGTTAAACTCTTTGGGAATTACATCAAGCGCCATTTCTGCCAAGCCTGGTCCCTGCGGCCATAAAGCCATTACAATAACCTTGATATCACGCGCAAAACAGTGGCGCAGGATGGCGATGAGCATGGGGTATAGTTCAGGCATTGATTGAGGGTCAAAGTCAATTGATATAAGAACAGGTTTTGATTGTGGATCCAGACTATCTATTGCGGCAAACAATTGTTGGCTTTTGGGCATGACCCTGACTGGTAGACCAATCGGTATGAGCAAGGGGCTCATAACAGCAAGGGCGATTACCACAAATATAACTTGTCTGGGTATTTTTGTGAGTGCTTTGAATATATCCATGTTAAGCTCCGCCACCAAGCCAGGACCGTTCAATACCAAGGATTATTTTCAAAGCAGTTGATACGCCACCGAATGCCACGCCAAAAATTATCCCCCGTTTTGCTGCAGTATTTGGAACGCTCAGAAGCCATTCTGCAATTTCCGGAATTTTGGACCAGATAAAATCGCCAAAAGGTACCATGCCGAGCATGACTACAAAACCGGCGATGAGCAGAACTGTTGCCTCCTTAGATCTTGCTCTAAATGCTCGGTATGCAGCTGATGCCATGTAAAATGCGAGGATTGCATACATCGCTGCACCGAGTGGAAGGATTATATTCATGTAGAACGTCATGAACAATGTACCTGTTCTAATACCCCAAAAAATACCGAGTACTGCCATGACTGTAAGACTGGTCAAGGTCACAATGCTGAAGTACCATCGTTTCTGCTTGCGCTTTATTTTGGCAATGTGGTGATTAATAAGACTTCCCGCGCCAAGTATCCAGGCAAACCCTGCGATTGCAATGTACCATTTATAACTGTGATCAAAAAATCGCTGACTAAGTGAATGAGGAATAAAGAATTGGACAATCATGAAAATCCCCAGGACTGCACATAGCAATAATGGGATGCGTTTTTTCATTTGAGCCTCCTTTTTATATGTTGAACAAAGCAGCAACTTGTTCAACACCGATGAGCATTAATGCCGATCCGATGATGAGAATTGCGAGGATGATCATCTTGCCCCAGTCCTGTCCTTTTAAAGAACCCATGAGGAGTGGCTCTCGTGAAAGATAGGCAGATGCTGCGTACAATTCTTCACCGATCAAAGTGTAATCACAGGTCGTAATGAAGAATGGTAATTGAAACACTGAATCAGTACCAGCAATCTGGATCGCACCAGTTGAGGCGCCGGTTTCTGCCAGAATGAGGGATTCTGCCCAGAAGTATCCTAAGAAGAGATTTGTTGCGGGTTTTTCCCTGACCATTGTACCGCATACCGCAGCAACGTAGGCAAACTGATTTCCGGTAATAAAGTACACATTGTCCGGGTTGTAAATGTCGGGTCTTCCTGCTTCAGTATAGGCTTGCTTAACGATTTCTTGTGCCACTGTGTAAACAACCGGGTTACGATTCGGCACGAGTAGCGTTGTGTTATATTCAGCGGTTTTTTTGGCAACGCGTGAAAGGATATTGAGTGAGGCGATCGTTGCAATGTCTGCGATCGATGACAAGCCAGGAACATAAAGGATTGGCTTGCCCATTTCTGTTGCTCGACCGACTGCCTCGTCCAGTGCATCGAGACCGGGAATTTTTCGCACAAACATCTCTTTTCCTGCACGTGCATGAAAGATGAACCACAGAAGAAGGATAGTATAGATAATGAACCCCAGAAGAATATTTAGTCTGCCTGAATGGAACCACTGTCCGCTACTTTTAACTTCTTCTGAGATTTCAGATTGGGCAAGAATTTCTCCTTGTTTGACACTGGCTATTTTGTATCGGTATTTAACGCCGTTCTTGGTTTCTATATCAGTGAACTGATTGGTCCATTTGTCTGTCGACCCTATTTTTTCAAAGGGCTCTCCTTCTTTTGTGCGGTAGATATCATAGCCGTCTATTTCATCGCTTTGTGGGGTTGGCTGCCAGGTCAGCATAATCTTGCCGCCCTCATCATTTGGCACATCTTTTGCCAGGGGTTTGCCCGGTGGCTCGATTACCCCCAGTAAGAAAATAAGTAGGATGGCCATATTAACCTCCTATTTGCTATAAAATCTTGTATAGCTGCGTACTTGAATAACCCTTATATGGCGGATAAATGTCAGTGTGGTGATTTTTATCCGTCAAACCAAGTAGCTCAAATTATTCAGCTGTTAGAGTTAAATATGCTATCAAGAGTGATGCAAAGACCGCACCTATTTCCACATAGTCCTGCCAGAACTTGAAGATCTGGCGCGGTACCACTATTCTGTCCCCCTGTTCAATTACCGGATCGTTTTTTCCGGATATTTTCTTTTTGTCCCGGTATATGGTTAGGCCGGACATGTGGGCGTCGCCCATGGGCCCGCCGGCCAGGCCAATATAATCACTAGCCCTGAGCATGGGTTGGAATGTGAGTGCACCTGGGTTGACCACTTGTCCTTGAACATAAACGATTGCATTGAGCGACGGAATGACTAAAACATCCCCATCTTCGAGTACGATATTGTCCTCGTCATTCTCATTGCGGAGCACATTGGTGAGGTTAATCCTGATTTTCACACTGTCTCTTTGTAGGTACACACTTTGCATGTTAGCCCACGGCGTTATGCCACCAGCCTTTAAAATTACATCAGAGACCCGTTCTCCTTGTTCCAGCTCATATAGACCTTCACTTGTCCGTTCCCGTGCGGCAGTCAGTTCTGCCACCCGCAATTCATATCCTCTTTTGCCGAATACGGCTCCTTTTATGATAATCGATTTTTCCATACGCCGTACGAGAATGAGGTCACCGTCTTGAACATAAGGGTTAATCTCGGTATTGCCGGTCTTTTCAAATTCCTCAAGATTGGCAACTTTATACAGTTCGCCTTTTCTTTTCAACTCTATTTTTGAACGGGAGCCCACAGTTGTTACACCCCAGGCTCGTTTTATCACGGTTGATACGCGATCAACTGGATAGGCTCGGACCATGCCGGGACGTTTGATTTCACCGACAACAAAAACCGTGAACTGGCGCATGCCCAGGAGCGTTATGTCAACTTTGATGTTTCTAAAATACTTTACAAAGACGTAGTGCAGGGAATCCTTGGCACTTTTCAAAGTCAAACCATGCACGGGTACTGCATCTACAATATCATATTGGGGTACATACACGCCCTGTGCCGTTGGCATGGAAGTTACAGGTATCCTGATCATGACCTTACCTTCATACGTAATGCCGGTTGTGTAAGAGTAGTTTGTGGCTCCAGTTATCGTTATAAGCAACTTGTCGCCAGGCATGAGCACGTATTCTTCAGATATTATCGGTTTTTCGAGTACACTGATATCGGCACTCATGTCGATATCAGTACTTGGTGAGCCTGATACATCGATTTGCGCACTGACCAATAACGGTATGGCAAAAATAATCATTATTATAAGAGAAAAAAGAATTCTTTTCATGCGATAATTATATAGAAATCATTAACAATGTCAACACGATAGCTCGATTAAAGCCTTGACAACTCACGTATTATTTTTATAATTGACTACACTAATGAAACACATACTTGCTATACTTATACTGTTTAGTAGTCTGAGTGGATTTACAATTGATATTCCACTTGATAAAATAGATTATCACATAGAGCAAGCCGATGGATTTGATCGTATCCTGGTAGATCAGTCCATTGTCTTGCCTGGTAAGCCAGGGTTTCCAGAAACCCCAGCTTATGTCTGCAACTACTTGATACCAAGAAATGAGAAAGTACGAGAAATAAGGATTCTGGAACAGACCTGGCGTCTAATCCCTGGTTCATGTCGGCTTTATCCAAAACAGCAAGAGACTTCTCTGGAGACAGTATTGGTTTTTACGCCGCCTGATTTGGGGGCATATTCGTCGCCAACATCATTCCCGGTTAATCCAGTCATTAATTTTCACTGTGGTAATATGCGGGGTTTCCGAATATTGCAGATAACCGTGTGTCCATTTAGATATGATCCAGTTAACCAGAAACTGTATGTTTTGGAGAATCTCGTTCTTGATGCTCTAACTGAGTATTGTTCACCAGGTATTGCACCACGTAGAACAACGAACTTAAGCAAAGTTGTTTTCAATGATTTTTTGCTTAATTTTGTCGAAAACAAACATCTTGTAAAAAACGCACAGTATTGTCCGATTATCAGGGTTGAAGATAACCCTCATGATTCACTGCCTACGGACCTGCCTTCATTATTTGGGCCGCCGGTTGATTTATTAATCATTACTGATAATGCACAGACCAGTGCCTATGAAACTTATGCCCAATTCAAGAAATATTTTGGCATTAATACGGTGGTTAAACCGATATCCTGGATCCGCCAATACTATTCTGGGATTGACGATGCAGAAAGGATACGTCATTTCATAAAGGATGCATTTGATAAATGGGGCACGACTTTTGTCCTTTTAGGCGGTGATACACCAATCGTGCCGACGAGATATGTCTGGGTAGATAGAACGCTCATCTGGTCACAACTCTGGCTGCCGATTTCCTCGGATGTGTATTATTCAGACCTTGATGGAAATTGGAACTTTGATGGTGATGAGAGATTCGGTGAAGTAAGTGATTCAATTGATTTTTACCCCGAAGTATTTGTTGGTCGTATCCCTTCAAAGTCAAGTGTTGAAGTGCTGTTTTATCTCGACAAAGTCAAAGCCTATCTTTTTCCAACCAATACAGACATACAGACCAAAGCACTTTTCTTCAGCTCAAACCTTGATGATAACTGGCCTGGTTTACCATATGCCTATGAGCTTGCAGCGTGCTTACCCCTGCATTTTACAAAATCCTTTCTTGATGAAACGCTCAATAATCTCACCCTGCAGTCTTTGAAAGACTCGATTCATGCCGGATTTGGTATAGTTACGGGCATAGGCCATGGTGATGTGAATAATCTCTGCATCCATTATACCTGGCCCAGAGTTTACATAGACAATTTCTATTTTGATTCTTTGACTAATTCTCCGCTTTATAGTTTAATGGTTGTTGTAACCTGTTATACAAACCCTTTTCAGTCTGATTGTTTAGGTGAACACTGGGTGATGAATCCAAATGGTGGCGGTATGTGCTATATTGGTCCGACAAGTTCAAGCGAAGGAAGCATTCATAAGGAATACATGAAAGTAATGTTCCGCCATTTATTTACGGGTAGGATCAGTCAAGCCCTTGCTACAGCTAAAGCAAAATACATTAGTAATGCTCAGATCAATAATTGGCATCGTGTACACCAGTTTTCGATTTCCCTTTTAGGCGACCCCACGCTCGCTTTGTGGAATACAAACCCACGTCATTTTGATTCTTTGATTGTCCAGCCAGACTCACTCCATGTTGGTTATGATACGATAATCGTAGATCCGGGGATAGTGAATAGCCGGGTTGTTGATGTAGTTTTTTACAAGGCGGGGGAGTGTTTTGTGCGTGAGTCAGCCAGTGGTGGGATATTGACAGTTGGGGTGCGGACTGAGTCTGCGGGTTATCTAAAGTATGCGGTAATGGCTCGAGGTTATATTATGCATATTGATTCGGTCTGTGTGGTGCCGGTTGAGCCGTATGTAGTGTTTAGCAGTTGTCAGGTCATCGATACCTTAGGTAATTCAAATGGTGTAGTCAATCCGGGTGAGGGTGTGTATTTGGATTTAGGGTTAGTGAATACAGGCGGTGTTATAGCCGAGAGTGTGTATGTTGAGTTAGTGTGTAGTGATAGTTTAGTCCAGGTGAATATTGACAGTGCGTTTTATGGTGATATAGGGGTTGGTGTTATTGGTTATAATGTGACGCCTTTGTATTTTGAAGTTTCTGCTAGTATGCCTGATGGGTACAGTTTAGATTTTGAGGTTGCTGTGGGTTATCTTGGTGGTAGTAGTGTTGACAGTTTTCAGTTAATTGGTTTAGCCTCGAGTTTGGGTCATTTTGGTCAGGCGTATAGTGTTTTAGGGGATACCGTAGAGGTTTTGCCGTATTTAGTGAATTATGGTCATAGTTTAAGTGATTCAGTGTATGGTGTGGTTAGTGGTGTATCTGGTGGTGTATTATTAGACAGTGTGGTTAATTTTCCCTTGGTGGTAGCTGGTGGTGTGGTGTCGTCGCAGCCGGATTATTTTAGGGTTGTGAATGATTCTGCGGGTTGTGAGGTGAGTTATCAGTATCGGGTGTATGAGGGTGGTGTAGGTGTTATCGATTATGCGGTGGTTTTAGGACCGCCCTCAGCAGTGTGTTCATTGCGTGTATTAGGGCGTCGTGAAGCGGTTTCATTAGAGTGGTTGCCCGATGAAAGTGCATCTGGTTATCGAGTATACCGTGGGTTGTCGCTTAGTGGTCAGTACAGTTTATTGAGTAGTTATTTAGGTGTGGTGAGTTCTTATGAGGATTATACAGTGCAGCCGGGTGTGGATTATTATTATTATGTGGTGGCGTATGATTCATCGATGAATATCAGTATACCTTCCGATACGGTATGCGGTAAAACAAATAATATGTATGCCCCTGGCTGGCCGCAAACCGTATATGCAGGGGTTTTTTCATCACCTAATTTTGGCGACATCGATCCTTTTTATCCGGGTTTGGAGATTGTGGTTTGTGGGGACGATGGCTATGTCTATGCCTGGCACTGTGATGGTTCACCAGTGAGTGGTTCTGATGGTCGACTCTTTAATGCATATGCTGGGAAGATATGGTCGTCACCTGCAATCGGTGACGTAGATGGCGATGGTCATTACGAGATTGCCTTTGGCGTTCCGAGAAGCAGTGATAATCTATATATCATTAGGTATAACCCTTTTTATGACACGGCCTCAGTGGTTCCAGGGTGGCCAAAATCCATCGGCGGTGGTGGTTTGGTTTCTTCGCCCGTGCTTGCTGATATTGATGGAAACGGCGACTTAGAAGTGTTTGCAGTGACTTTTTCCCCGGCTAATATCTATGCATTTGAGCATAATGGTCATCCAGTGTATGAAGACACTAGTGGCTTACTGGATTCGTTGAGCGGCATTCTACGAGGCACTCCAGCAATAGGCGACTTGAATTGTGACGGCAATCTTGAAATCGTATGTTGCGGTGGTAGTGAATCGACACGGCTATACGTATGGGATAGATACGGTAATTACTTCCCGCCCTTTCCAGTTATGGTTGAGCCAGACCAGGAATATTCTGTGGTGCTCGGTGATATTGTCGGTGATGAGAACCTTGAAATATGCTTTTACACAGGTAACCCTTCTAATAAACTAAACCTGGTTGACCACAACGGAAACATCCTTTGGCAGAAGTCGCTATTAGCCAATTATATTGAGTTATGTCCAGCATTTGGAGATGTGGATAATGATGGAACAGTTGAGGTCATCTTTGGCTACAATGACGGACTTAATCTTGGCATCGCGGTCTTTGATTCGGCTGGTAACTACCTGCCGGGCTT
>Ga0209986_10003206_pt1 | contig 14474 bp, 10 predicted proteins | sample BlataG_FD_183168 | JGI IMG/M metagenome (GOLD analysis project Ga0209986, IMG submission 183168) | Deep subsurface microbial communities from Black Sea to uncover new lineages of life (NeLLi) - Black_00105 metaG (SPAdes) (version 2) | ecosystem: Environmental > Aquatic > Marine > Oceanic >...
GGGTGGTACAGAGGGCAGCAATGGAGCGATCCGGAGCTAATCCCACAAAGCCATCCTCAGTTCGGATTGCAGGCTGAAACCCGCCTGCATGAAGTTGGAGTTGCTAGTAACTGCAGGTCAGCATACTGCGGTGAATACGTTCTCGGGCCTTGTACACACCGCCCGTCACGTCATGAAAGTCGGCAACACCTGAAGTCGATGGGCTAACCCTTCTTTGAAGGGAGGCAGTTGCCGAGGGTGGGGTCGATGATTGGGACGAAGTCGTAACAAGGTAGCCGTAGCGGAAGCTGCGGCTGGATCACCTCCTTTCTAGGGAGATTAACCGAGTGGTAACACTCTAGTCTCCTAGGTCGGTCCCCAATTTATTGGGGTAATTCCCTTCCTTCCACTATCCAGGGGTTAAGGTGTATTTTTATAATGGCTAGAGGGAAAAGCAGTGAGAGAGTTCATCAAGATTAGCGGCTTCGTCCTGATTGCCGTGGGCACGGTTGGGCTGCTATTGAACGAATTTGTCTTTGAACACTCGTCTACTTGCACTATTGTCTTTGGGGTGGTGGATTTGGTGGGGTTGGTTAGTCTGGCTTTTGCTTTCTGGGGGATGAGGGGGGAATAGAAAAGAGGGGGATTGTCCCCACCTGTTTTTAACCTGTGTCTTTCTTCCCACCCACCCTCCCAATAGAGGCTCCGCCTCTCTCCGACTCTCGCATTTTGGGGTGTTTAAGAGGGGCTAGCGCCCCTCTTCTTAAAAAATCCTCCCCCTCCCTTGTAAGGGAGGGGGATAAAGGGGGAGGGTTGGTAAGCAGTCTCCTTTGGGGATACTTGATTTATACCGATTTTTTGAAGTAAAATTAAGCGGTTTGTGGGCCATTAGCTCAGTTGGTTAGAGCGCAGTCCTGATAAGACTGAGGTCTCTGGTTCGAGTCCAGAATGGCCCACCATAAGGTAATTATGTTACCCTAAATTAGCTAGTAGTTAGCTGGTTATTCTACCTACCTGGAGGCTGTGGTGTTTCTGTTCTCGTTCCCCGATTAGCCAGACCCCAAGGCATCTACCTTAGCTTGTAATGCCTCTTTTATGGGGCCAAAGTCCAGCCCCTTTTCAGCAACGAAATCGCGAATTGTCATGCCGGTAGCTGGGAGCTCTCCCCCGATGACGGCTTCAATTTCTTCCTCAGAAAGGCCCCAGTCCAGCAACTCTCGAAAGGTAGTACTCCCTTTTATTTTTAATTCTTCATGTTCGCAATCACACTCTTCGGCTGAGGTGGCCGGGTCTATAATCTCTATGCTGCTAATATCCACGCTATGGCTATCCAGGAACGTTCTTTGTTCTTCTGTGAGGGTTACCTTAGCCTTGAGAATCTCAACCGCGGGTTGTGGTAGATAGTCACCACCTGAAAGCATATATGGCAAGCCAGTGTAGAGCGCCACAAACACCCTCACGGAATCAGTGCCAATCTCTGCATCTGCCTCCAGATTTGCATAGGCCTCATGCAGATTCTTAACCTTGAATTCTGCTAGGTTCTCGATAGCTCCCAGGCCAAATGCCGTCCCTAGTTCGGCAAGAGGTATCTCCCACAGCTCACTTATATGCCCAAAGCTGTAAGAACCACGGATGTCGGCCGGGTTATATTCCCCGGCAAACTCGCCTTCCTTAAATTTTACAGGAACCTTGCTGTCCCCACCACCCTCAGCATTCCAGAGGTTAAACGCCATGGTCCCCCCAATTCCACCAAAGATAAATACCAAGACAATTAAGCCCATATGCCAGCTTTTTATTTTCATTAACTTCTCCTTACAGCTTTCCTGTCGTCATTACTACCGTATCCTCCAGGGGACAGGCATCTTCCGACGTGCATTTCAAACAACTTATACACTGATGATCCCGGACTGTCTTGCCTGTTGACACCTCGATATTCATCGGACAGGTACGGTCGCAAGCCTTGCAATCGATGCACGTTGATATATTCCGTTTTATCTTGAAGACCCGAAAGAGGTTAAACACACCGAGTACCGCCCCGTAGGGGCAGGCATACTTGCAGAAAGGCCTGTCCACGAACAGGGAGGCCAGTATCACCACGCCCAATATTATTAAACCGCTGATGGCAACCTTGCCGGTCCAGAAGTTAAACAGGGCAAAGTAAGGGCAGTAGTCCGCGAAAAACAGTGTTGCGGAAGTAGCGGTAACGTACACCACCCATATCAATACCCCATAACGCATGTATCTCAAATACCGGTCGGTTCTGGAGGGTATAAGTTTATTGAACTTCTTTTTAGAGACCTTTCCCCCCAGCTTACCAAGCCACTCCTGGAAACTACCTAATGGACAGACCCAACCACAAAAAGCCGGGCCAACGAGTAATGCCAGAGCAAATACGATATACATCAAGATAAAGGCAGACTCATGGATTTTCTTCACAAAGGTTCCCGCAGTTATGTATTGGTAGATGGACACCACCCCACCAAAGGGACAGACAGCATGCAGTGATGCCGATGACAGGAAGCCGATTGCCATTCCCCGTTCTTCCAGTGCATGATTGACCGCAATCAAAGCAATGAGGACAAAAAAGAATGCTTGAACAATCAACCGCAGATTAACCTTCTTGCCGCTTTTATCTCTTTTCTTTATCTCCTGAGCGCCTGGTGCACCCTGCTGTATTTCTTGTTGTGCCATCAGGTACTCTCCTTATCGCCTTTGGTACCATTCTTTATTCTGGATGTTTTCTACATTATATAACGAAAAAGATGCTAATTGGTTAGCCCAAAGTCACTACTGCTTGGCGGATGGTACTAGACATAATAGACTTATGCCGTGGGTCTTTGGCATGAGGCAATCAACTGCTGTAAAGTTGGAATAAGTTGCTTCTTCTCGAAGAAAAGTTCGGGAACTGTTCCGAATGGCCCACCAGTATTGACCTAATCGCCGATAGCCGGTACCACCACCAACTGGAAAAGATGTTTACCCAATTGGGGTGGAGCGAGAGCAGGATGGTCAGGGTGTTTACCGCCGGCAAGCGTTTGCTATTTATCGCACCCGATGGGATGCACTTTGATATCTTTTTTGACCGACTCATTATGTGCCTCTGATCGGGGACTATGGCAAACAGTTACCACGAACCTTGAGAAAGTAAAAAGCTACCTATCTTCCCTGCCCGAACTTTCAGAGCAAGAACGCCAAAATGGAGAGGCTAAAGTTGCCAGGTTGCTTCAGGAAATTGAGGCAGAACCTAAGTCCTTCAAATGGCGAATGAGAGCAAGGGTTGGAGACAAGAAAAAGTGGTACCGAGATGTTGAGGAGATAAAAGCTATTGGTCCCTCCGCCCCTTCCTCTTCTTATCCACTATAGTTACCTTGCTGTATGGAAGTAACATCCCCGACCGGTATCTAGGGCTAATTCAGACGCTATATTATGACCAATGTCTTGACAATCTCCTTTGCCTGGGGTAGCATAATAGTAATAGGTCAAAAGTAATAGATGGTAGGCAGATAATGAAGGTAGAACGCCGAAGGTCTAGTATTGAAGTGATAGCCGATATGTTAAGGCTAGGTGAAGCTGGCAAGACTGAGATAATGTACAGCGCCAATATGAGCTATTTCCAACTACAAAAGTATCTCAACTTCCTGCTGCAACTGGGGCTAATAAATAAAGTAACGGTGGGAAATCCAATTGTGACCTATAGAGTGAACAATAAAGGTCTCAGGCTACTAAGAAATATAGATAGTATCCTAGAAATGCTAGAGTTAAGGGAGGAGGACTGACCCTTAGGCTTTTTGAGTTTTTGAATAAATGTGGAGAGAGGCAAGCTAAGGGCGCTACTAGCATTCATCAGCAAGGTGGTAGCGCTAAAAATTATCTTAATTCTTTAAACGCTACTACTGATAAGTAACACCAACCGAGGGAGATTTTATGGGTGAAAAAAGAATGCTGATAGTGCCGGCGGAGCTTATTAAGAAGATTGATGATAACCGTGGAGATATGAGTCAAGCTGAATTCATTGATTTCTTGATTGATAGTCAACTAAAAGAAGAGTCCGAAAAGCAACAGTATGCAACCAAGGAAGAGGTTCGTTCTTTTGAGCAGGATATAAGGAAGCTCCTTAGAAACTTTCTTGACTTCTTTGTTAGCTATGGGCTTGAGCTGGGCAAACAATCACCAAAAACTGAATTTGAGGAGTTAACTAACAAGCTACGAGAGCTTGAAAAAGACCTAGCCTCCGAAGGCAAAGGCAAAGAGGCTACGATTAAATGGAAGTAGTTTAATTAATCACCCCCTTTCTGAAAGCCGTTTTGTCCCCCTCTTCTTGAAGAAGAGGGGGATATTTTAATTAACTACAAGGTGTAGAACATTGTTCTAGAACACGATACCTTCCCATTGCTAGTGCAATCTGCCATATTCAGCATAGGGAATTCGCCAAGTGGCAAATATCCTAATAACGGCAAACAGCAGTGCTAGTATGATTTATATAGTTTTAGGCATCCTCGGTTTTCTAGTACTACACCTTTTTGACATTGCCTCCCTAAAAAGGATTCCAGCGGCAAAACCAGTTACCTGGATAGTAGGTAGTGGCTTACTGGCTTACTCAGTTATAATGGTATGCTTTGTTCCAGATAAGCTGCCATTGCCCATTTGGTCAACCTGGTTAGGCTGGGCATTACTTTCAATTTCCCTCTTTCTGCTGATATATTCCCTGTTTATTAATCTCCCCTTCCGCAAGACATATGTTACCACTGGTGTCGGGGACAAGCTAATAACAACCGGGCTGTATGCCCTTGTCCGCCACCCATGGGTGCATTGGTTTATCCTGGTCATGTTCTCTCTAATTCTAGTTTCAAAGTCAAGCCTACTACTTATAGCCTCACCGATATGGATTTTGCTGGATATCCTGCTAGTAGTTATTCAGGACAAGTTCTTCTTCGGCAGGATGTTTGAGGGATATGACACCTATAGACGGGAAACGCCAATGCTAGTGCCAAATCAACGGAGCATAAGCGCCTTCATAAACTATTTAAAGCAGGCTGGAGCCTGAAATCTGGACCTAAGGAGGAAATATAATGACTACAGAAGCGGAACTATTCAAGCAAGGCAGATATGAAGAGCTATGGCAGAGATGCTGTGGGTTTATTGACTTGAGTCTAGCGGATTTTATAGGGATTCAGCGGCGGTTACTTTTGGAGCAGATAGAGCTGCTTAAAAAGTGCGAGCTGGGTAGGGTGGTCATGCGTGGCGCCATGCCCACAACCGTAGATGGATTCCGTGACCAAGTGCCACTTACCACCTATGCTGATTACGCTCCTTATCTCTTGAAGCGAAGGATGGATGTGCTGCCTAAAAAGCCAATCCTGTGGCAATATACCTCAGGCAAGTCTGGTAAATATCCTTTTAGGTGGGCTCCGGTCACCGCCAGACAACTCCAGGAGATACAACCACTATTATTTGCCCTTTTATTTTTCTCCAGTGGCAGGCAAAGAAAAGAAATTGCCTTCAGGGAGCATGATAAGATTCTCTATGGGATGGCTCCCCCTCCCTACGCCACAGGCTCAATGACTCGTGCCTTCCCCCATGAGCTGTTCGATTTCCTACCACCGGTAGAGAAAGCAGAAGAAATGTCATTTGAGGAGAGGATGCAGCAAGGCTTCGAGCTGGCTCTGTCCGAGGGGCTGGATTTGTGCTTTGCTCTATCCAGTCTGGCGGTAGCCATAGGTAACCGCTTCAGTCAGAGGAGCGGGAATGTGGATATTAGACCTCTACTGACTCAACCTAAGGCTCTATTCCGACTGGGGAAGGGACTAATAAAAAGCAAATTGGCTCGTCGTCCCATGCTACCCAGGGATATATGGTCACTGAAAGGTTTAATCACCTTTGGAATTGACGGCTCTGTATATAGGGAAAAAATCAAGGAAATGTGGGGCAGGTATCCGTTGGATTTCCATGGTTGCACTGAGGCTGTCCTAATAGCCATGCAAACCTGGGACTACCAGGGTATGACCTTCATACCTCACCTCAACTTCTTTGAGTTTATCCCAGAGCAAGAGAGTCTTAAATCAAGAGAAGACCCCTTGTATCAGCCGTCTCCTGTTTTGCTGGATGAGGTTAAACCCGGTGATTATGAGCTAGTCATTACCAGCTTCCACGGAGGTCCATTTGTCAGATATAGACTTGGGCATATGATTAGAATAACATCGCTGCGCAACGAAGAGCTCAGCATAGACATCCCGCAGATGATATTTCTCTCTCGGGTGGATGATATGATTGACATCGCTGGTTTCACTCGGTTAACAGAAAAAATTATCTGGCAAGCCATAGAGAACTCAGGAGTAGCCTATAAGGATTGGACAGTGCGCAAGGAGGTCAAGGAGAAACCGATACTGCACCTTTACCTCGAACTAAAGGAAAATGGCTATCTGACTAGTGAGCAGGTAGCGGCTGCTGTGCACCAGCAACTCAAAAAGCTGGATACACCCTATGCTGAGCTAGAGCAATTCCTGGGGTTGCAACCGCTGAGGGTTACTCTACTGCCGGAAAATGCCTTCCAAGACTACACGCTAAGACAGCAGGCTGCTGGCGCCGACCTGGCTCACTTAAAGATACCACATATCAATCCATCAGATAGCATGCTAGACTTCTTGATTAACGGCTCTCGCCAGGAAGCAGCAATTAGTAAACAAGAGCGCCAACCAGAGGCTATTCCTAGCAAGTAGATTGATTATTATATCAACTCGCCATAAGCCCTCCTCTCCTTCAGAGGGGGGCTTAATTATTTGACGGGTGTTAGACCTTTAGACTCCCCCCAAGGTCATTACTTTATGTAAAATATCAATGCCATACTACCATATTCCTATTGACAAGCCTGAAAGCTATAGCGCATAATTGCTGCCAGCAATACATAATATCAAGAGAGGAATTCCTAAATGAATTTATGGGCCATAATACCGCTTATAAGTTGTCTAACGTATGTTACGTTAGTTATAGTAGTCTTACAACAAGCCAGAAGACGAGTAGATAAGATTTTTGCTCTATTCCTTCTCGCCTCCGGGGTATGGAGTTTCACCTCTTTCATGCTCGTCCATAATCCTTCTTCCCAGCATTTGATCTTCTGGAACGTAATGGTTATCGCCGCCATTCCATGGGTAGCCGTTTGTTACTACCATTTCGTCAGGGCTTACACTAACAAACCGGGGGGAATAGGATTATATATCGGATATGCGCTTGTTCTAGCTGTTCTGGCACTTGGCCTTGGTGGTTATATAGTTAAGAGTGCTTACATTGTTAATGGCTACCTATACCATGACATTGGACCTTGGGCCTACATTCTAATGGCTATCGTCTTGCCCTTTATCGCTATTACAATATTTCTACTATTAAAAAAATATCGCGGTTCCATAGACCCCCTAGACCGCAATAGAACGATGTACTTAATAGTAGGCTGGAGCGTAAATGTGGTTTTCGGCTATATTACTCCCCTTACGCCGGCTCTAGCTGGCTTACCCACAGACCACATTGGTACCCTAGCCAATGCCCTAATAATCAGCTATGCCATCCAGCGATACCAACTGCTTAACATCAGGTTTGTAGTTCGGCGTGGGTTGGTATACTCTCTGGCAATTATTTGCCTCAGTGGCATATATATAGGTTCGATATTCCTTTGGCAAGCACTCTTTCCCACCTATCCGTTCTACAGCATTATATTATTTGCCACTGCAATTGCTCTCTTGCTAGTTATACTGGCTCGTCCGCTGAGGTATATTATCCAAGAATGGGTAGACCGTCTCTTCTATCGGGAAACCTATGAGTACCGTCAGATGGTACTCAACTTTAGCGATAAGATGGGTAACATCCTTAACCTGGGCGAGCTGGCTAAAGAGATGCTGCCAGCGATGACCAAAGCCCTAAACATCACGCAAGCCAACCTATTGCTTCAGGATATTGGTAGCGGTGATTTTGCCATCCAGTTTACTTATCCTAAAGCCAAAAGCGAGTTGAGCAATAAGCTTAGATTTAATGTTGATAACCCAATTGTAGCCTGGCTGGAGAAAGAAGCTAGCCCCCTTCACCTAAAGCAAATTAATAGCATCCCAGAATTTAAGGGATTGTGGCAGATAGAGAGGAAAAATTTAGTTACCTCCGACTTAGAACTCCTGTGTCCTATTAAAAGCCGAGGCAAGCTAATTGGCATTCTAGCCCTAGGCAAAAAACAGCGGGGCAATATTTACTCTCATGAAGATATAGAACTGGTAATAAGTATGACAAGTCAAGCTAGCATTCTAATTGAAAATGCCCAGCTTTATACTCAGGCCAAAATAAGGGCAAATACTGATGGACTAACAGGTTTATATAATCACCGCCATTTCCATGAGCGTCTGGAGCAAGAGATTGCCCGAGGCTCTCGCTTCAGCACCACATTTTCTCTAATAATGGTCGATATAGACCTTTTCAAGGCTTATAACGATACTTATGGACATTTAGCTGGGGACAAAGTTCTGCGAAGAATTGGAAGGTATATTGAAAGGTCAATTCGAAGCATAGACTTAGCCTTTCGTTATGGGGGAGAGGAATTCGCTATCATTCTGCCTCAGACACGACTTGACGATGCTTACAAAGTAGCCGAGCGCACCCGTAAAACAATAGAGTCAAAAATGAGTTCCGAGGGAATACCTATAACTGCCAGCCTTGGTATAGCCAATTGGCCGACCGATGGCGTAATGAGAGAGGAAATCATTGCCCGTGCCGATACGGCACTGTATCGGGCTAAACAAACAGGAAGAAATCGGACATGCTTATCCTTAGATATAGTGAAGCCAGAAACGCCCCTTGTAGATATAGAGCTTGAGGCGAGGCCAAGAGCCTTAAGTATTATCTACGCCCTAGCCGCTACTGTTGACGCTAAGGACCACTACACCTACGGACATTCCAGAAAAGTTAGCAAATATGCGGTAGCTCTAGCTAAGGCAATCGGCCTGCCCCAAGACAGGGTAGCCACCATCCGCGCTGCCGGCTTGCTGCATGATATAGGTAAAGTCGGTATCCCTGATTCAATACTGAATAAAAAGGGACCTCTAACTGAAGAGGAGTGGGAGCCGGTTAGAGAACACCCTAAGCTTGGTGTAGAAATACTTAGGCATATCATCGATTTAGCTAACTGCTTACCAGCCATTCTGCATCACCACGAATACTATGATGGTAGTGGCTATCCTTCTGGTTTAAAGGGTGATAGTATTCCCATAGAGGCTCGTATTTTAGCTATAGCAGATGCTTATGATGCAATTACTTCTCCACGACCTTACCATGAGCAGCTACCACCAGAAGAAGCCCTTAATGAGTTAAAACGCTGCACTGGAACTCAGTTTGACCCTGAGCTAGTAGATGCCTTTTGTAACACTATAGAGCAAACCCTATCAAAAGGGTTAGAAATAACATAAAAAATAACCCTCTCAAATATCGGACATAACAAACATTGGACTTTTGTCACACGGTCTACTGTTAACCAGCCAAAAGGCCAAGCGAACATCCGGTAGCAAACACAGAGTTCGCCCGCCCTGCGCCTTCCCCTGAAATCCGCTTGGTGCACCAAAGAAGAGCTCGGCGCTGCCTAGGGGCAGCGCCGAGCCTAAACTTTACTTGCCCTCGGTCAAGGACAAGCCCTCATCCTCCTTTACCTGGATTGGTGGGTACTGGCGGGCAATCTATAACAGGTAGTTCCTGCGGTGCCCCGGAACTTCTTAGGAAGTAGTATTTGAAATGCAGGTAATCGACCAAGTCCCAATAGCCATCTGAAGCTGCGTTCATACAGGCACAGCTATACTTGGTCACTAACTTCGTCGCTAACTCCCGGGCAGCAACTTCACTTCGATTGCTGGCGTATAGGTCAAGTACAGCATCCTCCATGTCGGATTGCTGAGCAAAGAAAGTAGCTTCCGCTGGGTCACGAACTCCCTTGACATCTTCTATAGCATTCTGCCATTTGATGAGTGGAAGTGTGTTGACGAGATTAAACGCCCACCAGGCGTCTTCTCTATCTACCTTATTTAGAGTAGTATGGGTCCATGACTCAGGCAGTTCGGTAACTCCAGAATAAAGGGGCACGTAGCAGGTAGTCACACCTGGACCGAAGCCAAACCAGAAACACGACCTAATCGGGTCTGGTAAGTCTGCTCTAACCTGACTTACACAAGTAAAAGCACCACTCGAGTTACCAACACTCCGGTCGGCTGATACACCAATTAACTTGTGTAAATCGCTGGGGCCGAACGGACATGCCATCGGGCTTTTTACCCCACCGACGTAAAAGGCAGGGTCCTCTGTGACGTCATAGGGAGTCCCATAAAAGGCATCCCGGTGCATGGTCATTACATCCTGCACTGACACTGGCTCGTCTGGTTCGACCGAGAAAGGATATCTTGTGTCTCCTGTAGCAGCTGGGAAAGGCAAACCGAGAGAAGGCGCTACCGTGCTTAAAACTCTCCACTCGCGGGTCATAGAGCTGCGCCTCTCTCTTGGTCCATATGCCTCATACCAGACAAACGTCGAGGTTCCATCCCACCAGCCCATATCTTCGGCAAGCGAATAGACATTGGGCGAAGCCATAAAGTAGTCAGGGTCATCCAGATCAATTTCACCAATCCGGCTTCGGTTAGCTGAAACACCGACATGACCATCTGGGATTCTCTGGGCACACCACACGGCACCTGATTCGCCACAACCAGGTTCCCAATCGGCTCCTGGACCGAAAATCTCGAATGCCCAAATTTCATTCCCGTCGCTCACCGTGACATGCTCTCCACTCTGAATATACCCGTATGTTTCAGCTAAAGTGCCCATAACCTCAATAGCCTCCCTGGCGGTCTTCGCCCGCTGTAGACCAAGGGTCATTAAAGCATTTCGCTGGTCCTTCAGTCCGCTGAAATAGATATAAAGTAGCCCGTTTGAGTTCCTGAGCTCACTCCTACCGCCGATAGTAGTCTCGCCGATGGTAAGACCATACTCATTTACGCCACCAACCATATCCTCATAATACCAAACCCTCACATTAACAAAGCTATAGGTTTCCTCTGCCTGTGGTATTTCACCAATTATTATAGGGTCTTTCAGGTATTCCACGTAGTCCAAGTAGGTCTGGTAGCTATAGACATCCGGGGCGTAGTAGATGGGTATCATGGTGCCAGGCTTATAGGTCCCTCCTGGTATAACCTTAACCTGGGCATATCGAGCGCCATCACAAGAATAGCTACCAATTGTAGAGCCATCTACGGTGGCAGCATTGCCGACCATTATGTCGGTGCAGGCATCTGAATCTGTGTCTGCTGGCGCCTCATCATTGCCCGCAAATGCCGGCACCAGCGTCAGCGAGACTACTAGCACCAGGGCAAATAAGATACCAGAAAACTTTTTCACCTTTTGTCTCCTTTTTAATAGATTTTGTATGTTAACCGGTCTTTCCCGAGCGCCCATAGGTCTTTCCCTATCGCCTTTGACTACTCAGCCTGTTGCTTCAGAGGCATCACCTCCTTCAGCATTCAATAGCTTTGTGATACGCCTTCTGCCAAATGCCTGGTTTTAATTCTATTTCAAGTTTGTTTATTATTATTCGCCAAATGGCAAAAAGTCAAGACGACTAAACCTTACTATAGATACAAATCTGGATGCAGTTTTTCTCCGGGCGGCAAAAAGCTGCCTCATAATTATTGCTACCGAAGAAAGAAGAGCTCGGCGCTGCCTAGGGGCAGCGCCGAGCCTAAACTTTACTTGCCCTCGGTCAAGAGCAAGCCCTCATCCTCCTCCTCCACCTCATCCTCATTTACCTGGATTGGTAGGTACTGGCGGGCAATCTATAACAGGTAATTCCTGCGGTGCCCCAGAGCTGGCTCTGAAAAAGTACTTGAAAAGCATGTAATCGACCAACTCCCAATAGCCATCTGAAGCCGCGGTCATACAGGCAGAGGTATACTTGGTCACTAGCTTCTCCCCTAACTCCCGGGCAGCAACTTCACTTCGCTCGCTGGCGTATAGGGCAAGTACAGCATCCTCCATCTCGGATTGCTGAGCAAAGAAACAGGCTTCCGCTGGGTCACGAACTCCCTTGATATCCTGTATAGTATTCTGGTATTTGATAACGGCCAGTTGATCAACTAGGTGGAATGCCCAGAAGGCATTATCCCTGTTTATCTTACACAGGTCAGTATTCCCCCATGATTCAGGGAGCTCGGTAGCCCCAGAGTAAACGGGTATGTAACAGCTACTACCCGGTGGGCAAAGGCAGAACCACAGGCACCCCTTAATCGGGTCTGGTAGGTCAGCTTTAACCTGAGCTATGAAAGCAAAAGCAGAACTGGTGGTAGAAGGGACCCTTGAAGTTGAAATGCCAAGTAGTCTGTGTAAATCTCTTGGTCCCCAGGGAGATGCCATCGGGCTTTGTCTCATTTCCCCATAGTATTCGTAGAAGTAAGCTGGGTCCTGGGCAGGATCCCGGTCAGTCCCCTCGAAGTTGTAGCGGTAAATAAACTGTATATCCTGCACGGAAACCCCTGGCTCATCGGGCACAAAGGTGAGAGGAAGATCTCCTCCCTCCACAAATCCCTGGGAGGGGGCTAACAAATCCATAACTACCCACTCGCGGGTGCTGGAGGCAATGGAGCTCCTGCGTCCATACACCGCATGCCAGACAAAGTCCTCCTCGGGGTCCCACAAGTCCAGAGATTCGGCAAGGGTATAGATATTGTCAGAGTGCAGGAACTCGTAGTCGGGATTATCATCATCGATGAGCCCGATTCGGCTCTTATTGCAGGAGATACCAATCTCAGCATCGGGGATTCGGTAGGCACACCACACGGCACCTTGGCCAGACTCAGGCCAGTTGGGTCCGGGACCAAAGATCTCAAATGCCCAGGACTCATTCCCGTCCGTTACCGAGATGTGCTCACCAGTCTGAGCGTAGCCGTAGTCACAAGCCAGGTCGCCCATGACCTGGACAGCATCCCTCGCCGTTTTGCATCGCTGCAGGGCAAGTGATAGCAGGCTGCTTTCCTTGTAGTTGGTATATGTATAGAGTAGTCCAGCACTGTTCCTGAGCACTCTCTCACCGCCGATGGTGGTTTCCCCGGTAACCAGCCCATACTCATTTATACCGCCGCAGCGCTGTTCGTCCAGCCAAACCTGTATCTCGTTGTAGGCATAGGTTTCCTCTACTTGCGGTATCTCGCCTTTTAGTACTTCCTTGTCCAGCCAGTAGATGTAGTCCGCATAGTTGCCAACATAGGGACGGTAGTAGACGGGCATCATCGCACCTGGCGGGAATTTCTCCCCGGGCACGTGATTTATTTTGGCATACCGGGCACCATCACATGAATAGGTAATAATGGTAGAACCATCCACGGTGGCATCCTTGCCGACCAGTATGTCGGTGCAGGCATCTGAATCTGTGTCTGCTGTTGGCGCCCCATCACTGTCCGCAAATGCCGGCACCAGCGTCAGCGAAACTACCAGCACCAGGGCAAATAAGATACCAGAAAACTTTTTCACCTGATTAACTCCTTTTTAATAGATTTTTATATTAACCGGTCTTTCCCGAGCGTCCATAGGTCTTTCCCTATCGCTTTTGACTATTCAGCCCTGCTTCAGAGGCATCACCTCCTTTAGCATTCAATTGCTTTGTGATACGCCTTCCACAAAATACTCGGTTTTATTCTCACTATTAATGTTCTCTGTAAACTTATATTATAATTCGCCAAATGGCGAAAGTCAAGATGCCTAAACCTTACTTTAAATACCAATTTGGATGCAGTTTTTCTCCGGGCGGCAAAAAAACTGCCTCATAATTATTGCTACCGAAGAAAGAAGAGCTCGGCGCTGCCTAGGGGCAGCGCCGAGCCTAAACTTTACTTGCCCTCGGTCAAGAGCAAGTCCTCATCTTCCTCCCTGACCTGGATTGGTAGGTACTGGCGGGCATTCTATAGTAGGCAGGATAAGGAGCGCGCCGCCAACCCTATCTGCGCAGTATTTCAACAGCATGTAATCGACCAACTCCCAATAGCCATCAGAAATCGCGTTCATACAAGAGTTGGTATAATTCGTCACTAACTTCTCCGCCAACTCCTCGGCAGCTACTTCACTTCGGTTGCTGGCGTATAAGTCAAGTACAGCACCCTCCATGTCGGGTTGCTGAGCAAAGAAAGTAGCTTCCGCTGGGTCACGAACTCCCCTGACATCTTCTATAGCATTCTGATATTCGGTAAATGCTAAATTGATCACGAGAGTAAACGCCCACCAGGGATTTGCTCTACTTACCTGATTGAACTCGATATCGTACCATCCCTCGGGTAGTTCGGTAACTCCAGAATAAACGGGCACATAGCAGGTGGTCGGAGCTTGAGCAGAGCCAAACCACAGACATCCCTTAATCGGGTCGGGTAAGTCTGCTCTAACCTGACTTACATAACTGAAAGTAGAACTCGAGGTACCAACAACTCGTTCGGAGCTTACACCAA